>Ga0255338_1004404_pt1 | contig 14653 bp, 12 predicted proteins | sample MeOH1_35cm_T4_19_FD_203715 | JGI IMG/M metagenome (GOLD analysis project Ga0255338, IMG submission 203715) | Sandy soil microbial communities from University of British Columbia, Vancouver, Canada - MeOH1_35cm_T4_195 | ecosystem: Engineered > Artificial ecosystem > Sand microcosm > Unclassified ...
GACCGAGCTCTGGCGCGCGGGATTGCGCCGGACGTCGTCGTAGAAGCCTCGATCGATGATGCGGTCGTGCATGCGAAGGACAAAGCTCGCCACCTGCTCCCGGACTCGCGTGTCATCGGTGAACTGCCACAGAAGCCGGCACGCCTGCGACTGCCAGTTCGCAAAGAACACGAGCACGTCGTTACTCACGCGACCGCGGTCGAAATACGATTCGTCGTAATATGTCACGCCCCGTTCGACACTTCGCAGACAACGCTCATCGCGCTGCTCGCGGCAACTCTCCAGCAGCGCAAGCATCGCTTCACCGGCGTACAACTCTTCGCCGCTGTCGGGCAGGTGATCGAAGTAGATCCTGTACGATCCATCCTCTCGTTGCTGCCGCAGTATGCCATCCCGAAGGAGCGCAATCTGTTGTATTGCGCGATCGTTTGGTGCGTGCAGCAGCGCCAGCATCATGAATGCGCTGTGTGCGATTGACGACGGTTCCCCGAGCCGAACAGGATCGAGAAACGCGTAGCCATCGCGCTGCAGGATGTACGGCTGATAGTGGTGCAGCGATGTCTCGACCACGGGGCGCAGCTCACTTCGACCCAGTACTTCCTCGAGTACTTCGATATCCCAGATCGATGCGATGTCGCGGATCGGGGAGTGTTCCCGAACGAAGCGATCCGCTTCGGGAATGTAGAAGTACGCGAGCATGCCGGTCTTCGGATCGATCATGCCCTGATACCAGCGATGGATCAGCTCGAGCCGCTCTCTCAGCAGGTTCGTGGTTGCAGGTGAGCGGCGTTCCATCCTGCGCCTCAGGTGCGAGGGCTGATAAGCGGCGAGGTCCGCCGCTGGTAACCGCAAGAATCTCGCGCAGCGCTTCGGCGTGGACGGCACATCGCGGTCGAAGGAGGCGCCAGGAATTACGACCCGGCTCGGGAGGGGCCAGGGTCGCGCTCTGGCGGTGGTTGCCGTGCGTCGTCGGGTGCATCGAATATTGGTTGCCGTGCGTCGTCGGGTGCATCGAACGTCCCAATGGCTGCGTCAGCGGAGGACGGTTGGGACGTTGGGTGGCCTCAACCGTATCAATCGCCCCAACCGCCGCGACGGGCGGCCACGACTGGGACGTTGAGTGCATCCACGATTTACGGCGCGGGAATGGCGCGTCGGCGGTGATCAGCGCATCCTCTCGAAGGCATCGCGCCCCAGTCCAGGCACTATGCGGTCGATTTGTTCACGATCCTGTAATCGTGAGCCGCACTGTCGGCTCAGCCGTCTTCGTGACCTGGTTCACGCCTTCGAGTATGCCAGTGATCTGATACGTCCCCGGCGGGACCGGGCGATCGCTTGCGTCTCGCAGGTCCCAGGTCGTCGCGAACATGCGCGAAGCGTACGGTTCGAGTACGAGCCGGCCGGCCGGCCGCGCGACCGGACCCACGTGCCTGCGCCACATGAGCGCACCGTCCTCCGACGAGACCATCACGTCGAAGGCGGACTCAGCGGGCCCTCCCAGTTCCAGCTGAACCGTGCGATCGGTGAGATTGACTACCGCGAAAGTCACCGTGATCGACTCTCCGACGGCCGCCGTCGACGGTGCGTCCATCATCACTGTGATCGAGTCAAACGGATCCACTGCTGAGTTGTCGCATCCGCTCGATGATACAAGAGATCCCAGGACCAATGCCCATAACGCAGCGCGCATGATTCCTCCTGCAGACCATGTCTACTGAATGGTGGGGGCCAACGACAAAGCCGAAGGACCGCTTGTAAGGTCACAGGCACTATAAAGTATCCGGGGCAAACAAGGCAGAGTGACATCGCGACGAGCCCCGTGTCGATTCCTGTCGCTCCCGTTCGACGCATCAGCATAGGACGAGTAAGACACGGAAACCTGAGCGAGAGGAAATCGCCATGAGAAAGCTGGTCGTAGGCACATTCGTGACGATGGACGGCGTGATGCAGGCGCCCGGCGGCCCCGACGAGGATCGCGACGGGGGCTTTCCGCCATGGCGGCTGGCTGGTACCGTACTTTGATGACATCCTCGGCCGGATCATGACCGAATGGACGACGCGCGCGGGCGCGTTCCTGCTTGGTCGCCGAACGTACGAGATCTTCGCCGGCTCGTGGCCGAACGCGACGGATCCTGCGGACGAGATCGCGACGGCGCTCAACACGCGGCCAAAGTTCGTCGCATCGCGAACGCTTGAAGCGCTCGAGTGGAGCAACTCGACGCTGCTGAAGGGCGATGTTGTGGCGGAAGTTGCGAAGCTGAAAGCGCAGGACGGCGGCGAAATCCAGGTCCACGGCAGCGGCAACCTGCTCCAGACGCTGTTCCGGCACGATCTGATCGATACGCTCCGGATCTGGCAGTTCCCGGTCGTCGTCGGCGGTGGCAAGCGCCTGTTCGGCGAAGGCGCGACTCCGCGCGGCTTCCGGCTTGTCGACACCCAGCTCGCCAGCACCGGCGCGGTACTACATGTCTACGAGCGCGCGGGCGATCTCCGATACGGCGAGGCTCAAGTCGGGCAGGAGTGGGTTGTGTTCGACACGGCGACCGCATAAGGCCGGTGCGGACGAGCGCTGGTAAAACGGTCACATGTACTCAACCTGCATTTTCTGCAACAGCGATCTCGGTCGCAACGAGGCTCTCGACGACTTCCCCATCGGGCGCCGCCTCGCCTTCGACTCCGCAAAGGGCCGTCTGTGGGTTGTGTGCCGACGGTGTGAACGCTGGAACCTCACGCCCTTCGAAGAACGCTGGGAAGCGATCGAACAGGCCGAGCGTCACTTCCGCGATGCGCGGCAGCGCGCGTCCACGGAAAACATCGGCCTTGCGCGTCTGCGGGACGGGACCGAACTCGTGCGCATCGGTGAACCGCTGCGCCCCGAATTCGCGGCCTGGCGATACGGCGACCAGTTCGGTCGTCGCCGCCGTCGCCAGCGACTGCTGACCGGCGGCGGGCTCGCCGTATTCGGCGCCGTGATCGCCGGTGGCGCAGCCGTTGGCGTGACGATGGCCGTGCTCGGCGGCGTCGGCAACATCGTCAACACGATCGTCAACGGCAGTCCCGAACAGGTCGTCACGCGCATTCCCACCGACAGCGCCGGCACACTCGCGATCCGGCGGCGACACCTGGCGGAAACGACCCTCGTGCGCGGCATCGACGCGCCGCTTGCGATCAATCTCCGGTTCAAGGGTGGCGCCGCGCGGTTCGAAGGCCGCGAGGCGTTGCGCATCGCGGCCGCGGTGATGCCGCACGTCAACCGCTACGGCGCGAAGAAAGACCTGGTGCAGTCGTCGGTGACCGCGCTGGAGGTGGCCGGCGGTGCTGATGCCTACCTCGATCGCCTCGGCGCGTACGTGAGCGATGCGACCGCCGTCCCGGTGAAGCGGAAGACGGGCGAACCGAAGGCGCAACACTCGGCGTGGGGCGGTTATACGAGCGGACTGTTCGGCCTGGGGATACACGAACGCCTCGCGCTCGAGATGGCGCTGCACGAGGAGGCGGAACTGCGGGCGCTGCGCGGCGAACTCGCGGAACTCGAGCAGGCGTGGCGCGACGCGGAAGAGATCGCGTCGATCGCCGATGGCATGCTCACATGACCCTCCGTTGAGAGCACGCTGGATCGACTGCGGCGCTCCGGGTCGTGATATTACTCCCCATGCATTTCGACCTTGATCTGGCCCGGCGACTGGAGCGGACCGTTTCTGTCGGGCGATCTCCTGCGACTCCTGACCGAGCGCGAGTACCGCCCGATCGAGTACTCCACGGTGCTCGTGCAGCCAATCGTTGGACCTTCAACGCCCGCCTCGGTCCTCACGGTTCGCGAAATCGATCCAGCGGAGCGGCAGACGTGGGCGCGTGTCGCAGGACAAGGTTGGAGCAGCGAGTCCGCCGAACTCGCCGGATTCGTCGAGGCGTTTGGCCGCATCATCACGAACGCCGAGGGTGTGCACTGCTTCCTCGCCGAACGCGATGGCGATGCTGTCGCGGCCGCAACGCTTTGTCTGCATGACGGCGTCGCACTGCTGGCCGGCGCAAGCACAATCCCTTCCGCAAGACGACAGGGCGCGCAACAGGCTTTGCTCGACCATCGCCTGCACTTCGCGCGCGAGCGCGGCGCCGACCTCGCCATGGTTGTCACCGCACCGGGAAGCGCGTCCCAGCGCAACGCCGAGCGACAGGGCTTCGCCGTCGCGTACACGCGCACGAAATGGAAGCTGCACGGCAGCTGATCGCGGGCCGTGACAATTCAGCCTCCTTGAAATACGAGAGTGGCATGAAATCGAGGATGCTCGGCAACGGCTTGACCGTCTCAGCCGTTGGTTACGGCGCGATGGGGCTCAGCCACGGCTACGGCGCCGCAATCGATCGCAAGGATGCGATTGCACTCATCCGCGCCGCCGTTGAACGCGGCGTAACCCTCTTCGACACTGCCGAAGTCTACGGCCCGTTCACCAACGAAGAACTGCTCGGCGAAGCCCTCGCGCCGTTTCGTGACCAGGTGATCATCGCGACGAAGTTCGGGCTCGGCCTCGACGAGCCCGGCAGGCACGGCGGACCCAACAGCCGGCCGGAGCACATCCGCAACAGCGCGGAGCAATCGCTCCGCCGACTCCGTGTCGAGGCGATCGACCTCTACTACCAGCACCGCGTCGATCCCAACGTTCCGATCGAGGACGTCGCCGGCACGATCCGCGACCTGATCGCCGAAGGCAAGGTGAAGCACTTCGGCCTTTCGGAAGCCGGCGTGCAGACAATCCGCCGCGCACACGCCGTCCAGCCGATCACTGCCGTGGAGAGCGAGTACTCGTTGTGGTGGCGCGAACCCGAAGAGGCGATCCTGCCGACGCTCGAGGAGCTCGGCATCGGCTTCGTGCCCTTCAGTCCGCTGGGGCGCGGCTTCCTGACCGGTGCCATCGATGAGACGAGGACGTTCGACAGCTCCGACTTCCGCAGCAGCGTCCCGCGCTTCGCGCCGGCGAACCTGAAGGCGAACCAATCGCTCGTGGCTGTCGTGAAAAACATCGCCGCGCAGAAGCAGGCGACGCCCGCGCAGATCGCGCTGGCCTGGGTGCTCGCGCAGAAGCCGTGGATCGTCCCGATCCCGGGCACGACAAAACTGCATCGTCTGGACGAGAATCTCGGCGCGGTCGAGGTGGAGCTCACGGAGAGTGATCTTCGGGAGATCGATGACGCGCTGGCGCGGGTTGCGGTGCAGGGGCACCGGTACTCGGAGGCGTCGCAGCGGATGGTGGATCGGTAAGCTGAGTTGGTCGGGTGAGCCGCTTTTAGGCGCGTCAAGTCCTGTGTAATCTATCAGGAAGTCCGAAATATCGTGCTCGTGATCGCGGACAACGTTTCTCCTCGATCTCGGGACAACCCCCGCTAACATCGAAGGTGTGCCGGGCGATCGCCATGCGATCGCCATCTGACCGGAAATGTAGGAGTGGATGGCGAAACTTTAGGCGGCCAAGCGGGGTCGGTCGATCCCCTGCTCACGTTTCAAAGATCCTCCGTGCGATCGAGCCGATAGACTTCCATCAGATATCCACGTGATGTTCGACAGCCGAGTCACCACCATTTTCTTGCGGGCTGAAATTACTGCGATCCATACTCGCCCCGATTCTAGCGCACTAATCCCGAGAACTCGAAAACACGGAAGTCACGCCGACTCAGCGCCCGCCGTGATGGTGCGCTCGCTCCCGTTGGCTATCGACCACAATGCATCGGCGGACAGGCGCCAAGCGACCCGCCCGGCGGTTTCGAATCTTAGTTGGAGTTCCGCGAAGACGCATGCAGGACATTGTCGCTGCGCCTGCGGCAAGCGGGTCATTTTCTTGGAGCCTCATCGGGAAATTCTGCGGGAACGCGCTGCCGGGCCATGCCTAGGGTCAAAGGCCGTTCCGAGCGGTGAGGGGGCAGCCCGTGCCATTAGGAAACTCTGTGAACCAGAACTCGGCCCGAATTCCGGAGCTTTTGCCGCGGACCAGCGCTGACCGTTAGTTCCCAAATTCCCCTGACAGTTCGGACGTAATGGTCCGGTGAAATTGAACCGAATTCGCAGCCACGCTTCGAACATTTACATGAATCGAGACTTCGAGATGCTGTGACAGCACGAAGCAATGTCGGATTGAGGTAAAATACCGAACGCAAACGTGAAGCGAGCGCCGTTGGCGAGGGGCAAAAATGGGACTTCTGGACTTGGCGTTACTCGGGAATCTTACTCTGTTGGTAATTAGATGGTGGGATCTGGTAATGCCTGCTCGATTGAGGACATGGGTTGACGAAAAATTGAGGGATGCGTCGCACCGTTTGACTGAATGCGAGTGGATTGCTTTTGTGCCTTGGCTCGGTGATCGATTTGCCTTGCAAGGGTTAGTAGGTTGTGCGCTTGGCATTTGGGGCATTTGTTATCTACAAGATTGGTTTGGTCTCACGGTAACAGACGCGCTGCTGCCGGTTCGGTCGGTCGATTGGTCGCACAACTATATCTTCAGCCAGCTATTATCCGCTCTTTCACTTCAGAACAGTTCTCTAGTTCAAATCCTTCCGCTCGGACCGTACACATTTGCTGTTATTTTGCGTGGTAGCCGGAATAGGTGACGTTTTGATGTTATCAGATCGAATCAGCTTGTCATTGGGGGATCTATTGCTTCTAATCGGCCTGGTGCTCGTATTATACGCAGCATCGGACACATTTGAATACTTTGTGCGAAATCCGAGGGCGTTGATACTGTATGTACCCGTCGCTGTATGTCTGTTAGGCTTATTGCATATCGTTTTCAGTGCACTGCTAACAATAGTTGCTGTCCTCGTTCTGTCGGTCATTGCGTTGTGCGCGCAGAAGGTCGTTACCTATCCCAAAGGACCCTTTTACGCCGTTGTCGGCTTGACGACATTCCTGCTTGGCGTGGCCCGGCTCCTCTTTGTTAGGTGAAGAAGAAGCAGGCGACCCGCGCAGATCGCTCTGGCCTGGGTGCTTGCTCAGAAATCGTGGAGCGTGCCCACCCGGCACGATAAAACTGCACCGTCTAACGAGAATCTCCGCGCAGTCGGGGCGAAACTCACGGAGAGTAATCTTCGGCAGATCGATGACGCGCTCGCGCTGATCGCAGTGCGGGGACACCGGTACTCTGAGGCGTCTCAGCGGATGGTCGACAGGTAACCCCAATCACGGCGTCGGCGCTGTGTTTCCGATACATGGAACATAATTGACTAGACAGGAACAAACGCCGCATGTAGCATAGCCGTACGCTTACCCGCTTTGTGTCCCCTGCCCAGATTTTTTCAGCGCGGTCCTTTAGCAGGTAGCTGAAAAAGTCAGCGTAAAACGATGGTGCCCGCGGTCGAAGATGCGTATCATGGATGCAACCCTTGGCCCGGAGAGTACATGCATGCGTGGCACCGACGATCGCTAGTCGAGCATGTTCAGCTTCATCAGTGCGGAAGACCGCGTACCGACGAAGCCTCCGCTTCGAAAGCTGAAACACTGGTCGAACCGGTGCTGAAGGTGCTTTCGCCTTGCTCTGACGAGATGGATTCGAAGATGGGCCGCCTGTCGATTCCCCCGGAGAGGCTGCTTTGAGCATCTCTGCTGCAGGTGCTGTGAACGATTCGCAGCGAGCGGCAGCTGATGGAGCGTCTTGACTACAACATTCTTTTCCAGTGGTTCGTGGGTCTGAATCGGGATGATCCGGTGTGGGTACCGACGGTGTTCACCCACAACCGGGACCGCCTGCTCGACAATCAGGGCGCCCAAACCTCCTTACGGGCGTGCTGAAGCAAGCGAATGAGCGCGGTCTTCTCTCGCACGAACATTTCACAGTGGATGGCACGCTGTTGGAAGCGTGGGCGAGCCAGAAGAGCTTCGTAGCGAAAGGTCGTGAGCTAGACCGGTTGGGTCATGATTCGGATCCGGGCAATCCGGCTGCGAACTTCCGAGGCGAACGACGCTCGAATGCGGCGCATGAATCGCGCACGGATGCAGAGGCGCGCTTGGCGCGCAAGAGCGATGGCACCACGTCGAAACTGGCGTATCTGGGGAGCATCCTGGTAGATAATCGCTACAGTCTGCCTGTGGCGGCGGACGTCACCCAAGCTGGCTATTAAGCAGAATGCGATGGTGCACTGGAGGTGCTCACTGACTGGATCCATCCCTGCGGCGGCGTCGATCGGCGCTGACAAGGGATACGATCGCGGCTTCGTTCAGGATGTAAGGAAGCTCGGCTTGACTCCGCACGTCTGTCCAAACCTGCAAGCCCGGCGCTTGCGCAGCGATGTCGATGGTCGAACCACCAGACAGCCGGGATATGCGATCAGCCAACGGAAGCGAAAGCAGGCCGAGGAATTCTTTGGCTGGGGCAAAACGGTTGGTCTGCTTCGCAAGCTCCACCAACGCGGACGCAAACGCGTTGAAGGGGTCTTCACCTTTACGGTCGCCGTGTATGGTCTGGTCCGAATACGAAGCCTGATCGAAGCCGGAGTGTGCGCATGAACTGGGCAGACGACTTGCGGCCGGCTCACGTGCTGGCCGCAGCCTCGCTGAACGATCATCACGCATCGCGTTCAAGACTACAAGCTCGCGCATGGACGAAACCCTGAGGCCGCACCTCACATTTCAGCAACCTGCTAGAACGTGACGCGGGCTGCCGCGCACTCAAAGTGCGCTGGCGTGTCAGCTATCGCGGGCCGGTGTTACCGGCGGCTACGAGTAACTGTGTGCGTTGTGTGAGCTAGCGGCCGCCACCCGCATGTATCGAACAAGCGACATTCCGTATGGGAGCTTCGAATCACGAAGGGCGTCCTATTCTTCTATTGTAGTTCCCGCCCGAAAATGCTAGACTAATCCCGATTGGAATCCCGTAATCAACTATCCGGACATTGTCTGTGAACTTGCAGTCCGTCAACGAATGGGCACATCGATTAGGCCTCCTTCCGGTCCCGTTAGCTGAAGGAGAGCAGTTGGCCAATCCCTACGTTCTCCTTAACGGAGCACGAGGGAATTTCTGCCTAGACACAACTCCCGGCCCGACCGAAGTAGATCCGCGTTCACTCGCGTGGTCCGCAAATCTCGGGCATTATATCTCTGTAGAGGAAAAGCAGCTCGCCGTCTTTCGCTGGGATCGGGCGCCGCAACACCTTGAACGATTTACGACAGCCTCGGTCGCCGAAAAAGTCGATGAATTCTATGCGTATTTGGAGCGTTCTCACCCGGAGTCCAGTAGATCAGTAGTTTCTCACGTCATGCGGGTGTTTAGGGTTTTGCGTGCTGAAGCCCGTGATTTAGGTGGTAATGAGGCGCTCGGCGCATTCTTGTACCTTTTGGCCAGTGCGATCAACAAGAGCTCGAGCCTTACCAAGGCGGAACAGGAGCGATGGAAACTGTCTCCAGTCGCAGCATCGGCGGCGAATACAATTTCACAAGACAAGTGGTCCGATCTAATTCAATTAATTCAAGGGTCGAACCACAGTTCATTGTCCCTCGATCCAACCCTATTAATCCGGCACGCGTCAGGACTGCTGTTTCAGGAAGCCCACTGGGAGGCGGTTGTATCTTCGCAATCCGAGCTATTCTTGCCAGCCCCTATTTCGCCGAAACAGCCAACGCAAAGTCAAGGCGTGCACTTCACGCCACCTGCGCTTGCGCGCGCACTGGTAGAGCACGCAATCGCAGCGGCTGAAACAATTCCGTCTCCACTGCGAGTTCTTGATCCGGCATGTGGATCTGGGGAGTTTCTTCGCGAAGCGTTTCGGCAGCTTCGTCTACAAGGATTTTCTGGACGCGTGGAGCTAATAGGCTACGATATATCTCCCGCAGCATGCGCGATGGCGGATTTTGCCCTCGCGGCTGAGACAAGGCGCGACACAGATTCGACAGTCACTGTCAAATGTGGCAACGCGCTAGAGTTTGAATGGCCTGATCGTGTAAACCTCCTATTGATGAATCCTCCGTTCCTGTCTTGGGGCGATATGTCAGGAGATCAGCGCGAGCAGATACGAGAAGAGCTCGGATCGTTTGCCGCCGGCAGGATTGATCTGTCCACAGCTTTTGTGTTGAAGGCTTGTGAAAGTCTCGCCCCTGAAGGGGTAATCGGGACAATTGTTCCAGCATCCTTCCTGGACTCTCATGCCGCCAAGAAGGTCCGAGAACAGATCGGGTCCCACCTCTCATTGGAGCTGGTCGCGAGGCTAGGCAGTCAAAATCTATTCCATGCCGCAACGATTGACGCTGGTCTCCTTGTCGCTCGTAGAGGACCCCAGCGAAACACACCAATCGCGTTCTGGTCAGATCACCTTCCTTCGAGTAGTGCCGCAGGACTGAGGGCACTACGAAGGGCGCGACATGAACCAATGGCTCTGGTGTCTCCCATAGAGGGGGAGGGCTTTAGCATCTTCAAGAACCCAGAGCTTTCCATTAAGAGGTCGTCATGGGCACCGAGACCTTACGATCGCTGGCGCTTACTGAATACCCTTCGTGAGTTCCCAACTGTGCGGGATACTTTTGATGTCAAGCAAGGTATCAGAACCGCGCTCCGTGAAGCGTATGTAGTCTCGGCCAAACAGTATGAAGAATTGCCCAAGGGCGAACGCAGCTATTTCCGCCCCGCTGTGCTAAACGATTCCGTTCGAGACGGCATGCTCCTCGCTAGCAGTTTCATATTCTATCCCTATGGTGACTACTCAATAGAGTCCGAGGAGCACCTCAAGGAAGTAGTGCCGGAATTCTACAACAATTCTCTCCGACAGAATCGCGCGCATTTGATGCGCTCACGGACGCGGTGGTGGGAGTTAACGCGACACAGGACCTGGCAAGTATCGCCAGCTCCGAAGATTGTGTCGACATATTTCGGTGATGCAGGATCGTTTGCATGGGACGAGACGGGGGATTACGCGGTTGTCCAAGGGTACGGTTGGCTGCCGTGGCAAAAGGCTGACCCCGACAAGTGGAGCCGCACGATATGGCTGGCCTATGTCGCTCTGCTAAACAGTCCTATGATGTCCGCGTTACTCGGTGCGGTTTCGAATAATGTGGGCGGCGGACAATGGAACCTCTCGACGCGCTTCGTCGATCAGATTCCGCTGCCCCAGCTTCACAAAGGCCAACATTCGCCGGATCTGCTCGATACACTGGCATACTGTGGTGAAGCAATTCACACGGGAGATGTTGTACTGCAGTCATCGGAGATGCTTTTGGAGGCTTCGTGTGCCATTTACGGCGTCGGGCCCACTGACGTGAGAAAGCATGCTCGAACGTAAAGACACCATTGACAGATACGAATTCATTCGACCTCCAGAGCTTCGAGCAATACTTCAGACGCTCAAACGTATTCTCGACGCAGAGAACTTTGGATTCGAGCCAGTTCCGTCACGGAGGGGTATCGAGTATGGCTTCGTCGGTAGTGACACGTCCTCAGCCTACGCCGGCCGAGCGTATCGTGTCGTGCCTCTCCTTAGGACATGGACATATGACTACTGGCTCGCTGTGGTCGTCAGGTATGTTCTTTCGGGGGGGATTCCCGTCCTCGACGCCGTCGGAATCACCGTGTTTCGCGGCGATCGAACTGACGACCAGAAGCTGCCACTATTTCGCGTTGAGTGGGATTGCCCGAGCGGTACGGCGCAAGGTCGTCATGCTCAGCCGCACTGGCATGTCTACAACGCTACCGTCGAGCACGCCCCGGAACTTGATGGTCTTTCTTCTGGCGCTCCGCTACTCGATTTCGGTGCGACTCAAGCGTTACAGGAACCGAATAAGGCAGGTGGCCATGCCGACTTCGCCCGTTTTCACTTCGCACTGGCTGCCCGTTGGCATTTGAGAGACGCGAACGCACACTTAACTCAACCTGACGCTGCGGCATTACCAAGTTGGGTTGGGGAGTGTGTCATGTACATAGCCCAGCAACTTGAGTACTTGGCCGAGAAGGCCATTGCCTAGCGGCTTAGCCCGCGGCGCACTGCCTAACCTCGCGGCAACGTGTCCCGTAGCCCCACTGCCTGCCCAGCCCTACATTCCTCCCCCAATCACCCACAACCCAGCCAACCCCAGGACTCGCCCATGCGCGTTCTCGCCGTCGCCCTAACCCTCGCCGCCGCCTCAGCGGCCTCAGCCCAAGCCCAAACGCTCAGCGAACAGCTCGTCTCCTCCCTGACCTACCGGAACCTCGGCCCGTTCCGGATGGGCGCGCGCACATCCGACATCGCCGTGCCGGAGGCGCCGGCAAAGGACCATCTCTACACGTTCTACGTCGGCTTCTGGACGGGCGGCGTGTGGAAGACGACGAACAACGGGACGACCTTCGAGCCGGTCTTCGACAGGCAGAACAAGCTGGCGATCGGCGACATCGCGGTTGCGTCGTCGGATGCGAATGTCGTGTGGGTCGGGACCGGCGATGCGTTCACGTCGCGCAGCTCGTACGCGGGCGACGGCGTCTACAAGTCGGTCGATGCGGGCAGGACGTGGACGAACATGGGGCTGAAGGATACGCATCACATCTCGCGCATCCTGGTGCATCCGACGAATCCGGAGATTGTCTACGTCGCGGCGATGGGTGCGCTGTACTCGCAGAACGAGGCGCGCGGCGTGTATCGCACGACGAACGGCGGTCGCACGTGGGACAAGGTGCTGTACCTCAATCCGAGAATCGGCATCATCGACCTCGTCATGAATCCGAATGATCCGCAGGTCCTCTACGCGGCGGCGTACGACAAGGAGCGCAAGCCGTGGCAGATGGTGAGTGGCGGGCCGGAGACGGCGATCTACAAGACGTCGGACGGCGGTCGCAACTGGACGAAGCTGACGAGTGGTTTGCCGAGTGGTCGCCTCGGTCGCATCGGTCTCGACATCTATCCGAAGAATCCGGACATCGTCTACGCGGTCATCGAGAACAACAATCCGCGCACGTCGGCCGATGGCGATGCAGAACGGCGCAACCCCGGCCAACGCGTGCAGGTGATCGGCGGCGAGGTGTATCGCACGGATAATGGTGGGGGAGCGTGGCGGAAGATGAATCCGGACACGTTCAACGTCGTGCCGAAGGGGCCGTACTACTTCTCGCAGCTGCGCGTCGATCCAAACAACGCCGACCGCATCTTCGTCACCACCGAGCCGTTCCTCGCCTCGAACGATGGTGGCCGGACGTGGCGCGAGCGGCCGTTCCCGCAGATGTTCGGCGACTTCCGCACGTTGTGGATCGACCCGCAGAACTCCGATCGCATTATCGCCGGCAGCGACGGCAGCGTCGTGATCTCGTACGACGGCGGTCGCACGGGCGACGCGTACGCGAACATTCCGGTCGGCGAGATCTACTCGATCGGCGTGGACATGGACGAGCCGTACAACATCTACGGCGGCCTGCAGGATCACGAGCACTGGCGCGGCCCGTCGCAGAGTCCGATGTCGCGCGGCGTGCACGTGTACGACTGGCAGGCGATCGGCGACAACGACGGCATCATGACGCAGGTCGATCCGACCGACAGTCGCTGGGTGTACACGACGCGGCAGTACGGCGCACACACGCGCGTCGACCAGAAACACGGCTACGAGATCAACATCCCGCCGCGTGCGGAGCCCGGCCAGGCGCCGCTGCGTTTCCAGTGGATCACGCCGATCGCGATCTCGCCGCACAATCCGGCGACGATCTACGCGGGCTCGCAGTACCTGCACAAGTCGACGAATCGCGGCGACTCGTGGACAACGATCAGCCCCGATCTCAGCACCAATCCGAAGGATGGTCGGATCATGCCCGAGTCGGAAGCGGGTGTGCCGGGCGGCATCCCGTGGTTCGCGATCACGTCGATCTCGGAGTCGCCGGTTATGGCGAACGTGATCTGGGTCGGCACGAGCGACGGGAAGGTGCAGCTCACGCGCGACGGTGGTAAAACCTGGAGCGACAACACCGCGAAGATCACCGCGCTCGGCGGTCGCGAAGACGCGTACGTGAGTCGCGTGCGTGCGTCGCACCACGTCGCGGGCCGCGCGTACATCGCCAAGAACGGTTACCGCTTCGACGACTTCAAGCCGTACCTCTATCGCACGGACGATTTCGGAGCGACGTGGAAGTCAATCGGCGCGGGCTTGCCGAACGAGCCAATCAACGTCGTGTTCGAGGACCATCGCAATCCGAACCTGCTGTTCGTAGGCAACGACACGGGCGTGTTCGTCTCGATCGACGGCGGTGCGACGTGGGTGAAGATGAACAACAACATGCCGAACGTGCCGGTGCACGATCTGCTCGTGCATCCGCGCGACAACGATCTCGTGCTCGGCGCGTATGGCCGCGGCTTCTGGATCACGAACATCGCGCCGCTGCAGGAGCTGAACGCGAGTGTGCTCGCATCCGATGCGCACCTGTTCACGATCGCGCCGACCGTGCAGCGCGTGACGTGGCAGTTCGGCGCGAACGACTACCTCTTCGGCCAGCGGCACTTCCAGACGCCGAACCCGCCGAACGGCATGGTCATTCGCTATTACCTGAAGAACGCGAGCGCGTCGCCGGCGAGTGTGACGATCACGAACGCGCAGGGGCAGGAAGTCGCGCGGCTGCAGGGCAGCGGCAACGCCGGAATCAACACTGCGGTGTGGAACACGCGCGTTCCGCCGGCCGGTGTCAGACCGGGCGCGGGCGGGCGCATGCCGTCGCCGGGGCGCGGTGGTCCGAGT
>Ga0255338_1004405_pt1 | contig 14652 bp, 14 predicted proteins | sample MeOH1_35cm_T4_19_FD_203715 | JGI IMG/M metagenome (GOLD analysis project Ga0255338, IMG submission 203715) | Sandy soil microbial communities from University of British Columbia, Vancouver, Canada - MeOH1_35cm_T4_195 | ecosystem: Engineered > Artificial ecosystem > Sand microcosm > Unclassified ...
ATCCGCCGTGGACCGCCGAACGGATGACGGCAGCCGGCCGTGCCGCGCTACGGGCGGTTGGCGTCCAAAACGGACCGTGATGTCATTCTTGCGTTTTGGCTCGTCCTGCCATGCCATGGCTCGGCGGGACGGCCCCGAATGCTGCTCGAGGCCGGAGAGAAACCAAAGCTGCCATCCATTTTCGCTGAAATATATTCGGTCTCGGCCACGATCAAATGGCAGATCGCGCCGCGAATATGTGAGCTTGAGCCAGGGTATGTGAGTTTGAGCCAAAGGTAAACAATGCAATCACGGTCCGTTTACGAGGTTTTCGCCCGCAAAAATCGAGGGGAACCGCTGCGGCACATCGGCACGGTCAGTGCCCCCGATGACGAGCTCGCGCGTGTCTACGCGTTCAGCACCTACGACGAAGAGAAGTGGTTCGACATGTTCGTGACACCGCGGGACCGGCTCGTCGAAGTATTCAACCGCCGCGACGTGATTGCGGCGCAGGAGGGCGCGTGAGCCAGACCGCCACAACGACGACGGTTCGCGAAACCGCGGTGCACGATCTCATCCTGGTGCTGGCGGACAGCAAGCGGTTGCTCGGGATGCGCTACGCGGAGTGGATCCTCGGCGCGCCGGAACTCGAAACCGGCATCGCGTGCGCATCGATGGCGCAGGACGAGTGGGGACACGGCCGCCTGCTGTACGCGCTGCTGAAGGAAGTCACGGATGTCGATCGCCTGGAGCACGGCCGCGAGGCGCACGAGTACCGCAACATCGAAGTGCTCGACCACGCGCCGGCCGACTGGTTCGATGTGGTCGCGATCAACGCACTTGTCGACCAGGCACTCACGGTCCAGCTCGAGGCGCTCACCGATTCATCCTACGCGCCGCTGAAGCAGCGTGTCGCGAAGTTGATCGAGGAAGAACGCTTCCACTCCGCGCACGGCGTCGCCTGGCTCAAACGCCTTGCCGCTGCCGGCGATGAATCGCGCGACCGCATCAGGAACGCGGTGACCCAAACGCTTGCCGTGACCGCCCGCTGGTTCGGACCGGATTCCGACGATGCACGCGCGCTCGTCGAAACCGGTGTCGCCGCGGCAGCCGGCTCTGCACTGCGGCAGCGATACCTCGATCGCGTGCAGCCGCTGCTTCACCTTCTCGGGGTCGATGCGGCCGCCTGCGCGAACCCCGACTTCGCGGGTTTCGACCCGGTCGCGCGCCGCACGGCCGGCAGTGCGCCGGACGCGGCAACGATCACGCGCATCCGCGGCGATAAGAACCGCATGTTCCTGATGGATTGACGATGAAGCCTGATTCGGACCTCACGCGGAAGCCCGCAGGCGCGGACGCGGCGCCCGACCTGCGCCGCACCCGTGCGTCCGCGGCTCTGCGTATTACGGCGGAGGATCTGGGCCTGCCGGTGAGTGTGGAGTGCCCGTTCTGCAAGCAGTCCGAAACGGAGTTGCATTCCGGTTTTGGCTCGCAGCTGTCCGTGTCCACGTACTGGTGCCGCAGATGTTACACGGCCTTCGAGTATCTGAAGTGGCGCTGAGAGTGGGCAACCCCGCGATGAGAGGATCTGCCCAGGGCGTCGCCGCACAAGCGCCAAAGTTTGCATCGTGAAATTGGCGTCGCCGCGAAAGGCCGGCAGGTCGGGCATCGTGCCGATGTATGTGCTGCCGAAATTGACGCAGTGAACCGGGGATGTGAACGATGCCGTCGTGTTGTTACGAGCGGATCGGCCTGAACGAGATCTTCACCGAAAAGGTGTTGAAGCGCGATACGCGTCGTTACCGGGCTCGTGGAATCGATCCGCGGGCCCGCCGCCTTTTTGATGAGATCCGCAAGCGCATGGAGCTGAAGAACCGGCGCACCCTCGAGGTCGGCGCCGGCATCGGCGGACTGACGATCGAGATGGCGCGCGCGGGCGCGACGGCGAACGCCATCGACGCGACACCCTTCGCGGTAAAGACCGCGCGCATCCTCGCGAAGGAGCACGGCGTCGCCGATCGCACGACGTTCACGGAAGCGGATTTCACCACGACCGCACCCGAACGCGCGGATGTTGTAGTCCTCGATCGAGTCGTGTGCTGTTACCCGGACTGGCGTGCACTCATCGACAAGGCCGCAGCCTCGGCGGAGCAACTGCTCGTGTTGAGCTGGCCGCGCGACAACACCGTCGCACGCATTGCAATCAACCTCGCCAATACGTGGGAACGCGTCCTCCGCCGCACCTTCCGCCTGCACCTGCATCCGCCGGAGCTGATGATGCAGCGCATGCGCGAACTCGGATTCCAGCCCGTCGTGACCGGCCACTACTGGCTGTGGGAGATCGTCGTGGCTACGCGGGAGACGCGGGGTTAAACAGACTGCGGGGGGGACGCGGTGTAACGGATTACGCGGGGGACGCGGTGTAACGGACTTGATTCACCGCAGAGGACGACGAGAACGCGGAGCGTCCCTCAATCAATAGGCTCGCGGCACCAAGTTGATTATTGAGAAGCCGCGGAGTCTGAAAGAGACCGTGATTCATGAGTCTCTGCCAAAACTCCGCGGCTTCTCAATTAATGAGTTTCCGCCACCGTTAATCCAGAGTAGACAAAAGACCCTCCGCGCTCTCAGCGCGCTCTGCGGTGAAATAAAATCCGTTCACGTGCCCGTAAACGATCTTTCACCGCAAAATCGTATCACGCCGGACGACGGTATCCCGCACCGGCATGGTATCCCGCACCGGCATGGTATCCCGCACCGGCATCGTATCCCGCAGAAGCGAATCCCGCCCGAGGGTGTCGCGTCTTACCGGCAGGCCGAGGAGCGAATCGGAAACGGCGGTGGTCTCTGCGCTCATATCCGGCACGCGGATCGAATCGTTGATCGGCGGCGGCTCGAGCAGACGCGGATCGATTTCGGGGGCGCGCAGCGTTTCCGCGCGCGGTAGCGGCGGCGCGCCGAGGTAGCGGTCGCGCCGCTGCGTCTCTTCTTCGCCATCGAACAGGTCGCCGACCCAGCGGCCGAACCTGCGTGCGACGCCCGAGACGCCGTTCCAGGCGCGCACGAAGATGTTGTCCTGCAGATCCGTCGGTTTCCCGCGCGGGCAGGTAGCAGGCGGTTCCGTGCCTTCAATGAACATCTCGGTGACGGCGGCGCCCCGTTTCGGCCGGCAGCCTTCGTGCAGAAGCAGGCCGGTACCCGGATCCACGCGGCGTTCGATGACGTGCTCGGGCTTCGTCCACGGCTTCGGCGCCGCGCCGCCGGCGTACTCGCGCCGCATGATGCGGCCCCAGATCGGCGCGGCGATGCGACCACCGGTTGCGTCGTCGACGATCGGTTTCGGCTGATCGAAGCCGATCCAGATCGACGTCACCAGTTCCGGCGTGTAGCCGACGAACCAGACATCACTGCCGTCGTTGGTCGTGCCGGTTTTGCCGGCGGCCGGACCGCGGTAACCCATGCGTGTCGCCTGCGTGCCCGTCCCGCGTGTGACCGCTTCGCCCAGCATGTCGGTCACGAGGTACGCGACTTCCGGCCGCAGCACGCGCCGCACGTTCGGCTTCGGCTCCCAGACGAGGTTGCCGTTCGCATCCTCGATGCGCGTGATGAAGTTCGGCTGCACCGCGTTGCCTTCGTTTGCGAACGTCGTGTACGCGGCGGCCATCTGCAGCGGCGTGACACCCGCCGAACCGATCGCGATCGATGGCACTTCCGGGATGTCCGTGCGGATGCCGGACTCTTCGGCAGTCGAGATCACTTCATCGAGGCCGACATCGACCGCGAGGCGGATCGTCGGCAGGTTCTTCGAGCGCACCAGTGCATCACGCAGCGACACGAAGCCCTCGCTTTCACCGGTGATGTTTTGCGGATCCCAGACTTCGCCGCCGGACAGCCTGATCTCGTTCGCTTCCAGCGGCGCGTCCTTGATGCGCTGGCTCGCGACGTAGCCGTCCTGCAGCGCGGCCGCGTACACGAACGGCTTGAAGGCGCTGCCCGCCTGCCGCACCGCACGCGTCGCGCGATCGAAGCGCGACTGGCGGTAGTCCCGCCCGCCGACGAGTGCGCGCACATCGCCAGAACGTGCGTCCATCACGACAACCGCGCCCTGCAGGTACTCCGTCTGCTCGCCCGGCGCTTCCGAGCTCACGTAGCGCGGGCCCGTGTACCGTCCGAATACACCCCGCTCCGCGGCGCGCAGCTGCCGCTCGAGTTCTTCTTCGGACACTCGCTGCAGGCCCCGGTCGAGCGTCGTGTAGACCTTCATCGGCGCTGTATAGACATCTTCGCCGAAGCGGTCTTCGAGCATGCGTCGCACCGCTTCCGCGTAGTACGGCGCGAACTCCGGTTCTTCGCGGCGCTTCGGCAGATCGCGGCGCACGACCAGCCGCGTTTCGCGGGCCCGCTCGGCCTGCTCCGCCGTGACGTGCCCCTGCTTCAGCATCTCCGCGATCACCAGGTTGCGCCGCTCCCGCGCCCGCTCCGGCCGTCGCCGCGGATCGTAGATCACGTGCGACTTCGGCAACGCAGCCAGGGTCGCCGCCTGCGCGATGGTCAGGTCCTTTGCCGGTTTGCTGAAGTACGTGCGCGCCGCGTTCTCGATGCCGTACGCGCCGTTGCCGAAGTAGATGTGATTCAGGTACAGCTCGAGGATTTCGTTCTTCTCGAATTCGCGCTCGATCTGACGCGCGACGCGGATTTCCAGGATCTTCCGCTTCGGCGTTCGCTGCTGCCCCGGCAGCCGGTCCGGCCACACGTTACGCGCAAGCTGCATCGTGATCGTGCTGAAGCCCTGCACGAAAGCGCCCGCCTTGATATCGGCGATCGCCGCGCCAACCACGCGCCGGTAATCGACTCCGTTGTGTCGGTAGAAACGTTTGTCTTCGACCGCGACGAATGCGGCCGGCACGTAGGCAGGCAGTGAATCGATGGAGACGACGACGTGGTCGATCGGCGCGAGATCCGCGAACGCCTTGCCGTCGCTGTCGTACAGGACGGACGCGCCGCCCGGCTGGTACGACGTCAGTCGCTGCACATTCGGACAGCCCGAGATGCCGCACCGCTGCCACAGCAGGAACAACAGCAGCAGAAACACACCGATGCCGACACCGACACGACGCCGCATCGGCTTCAGCCACACCCCGGCTTTCCGCCCGAACTCGTGCAGCCGGTGCTTCACGCCACTGTGTGTGACAGGTTCTGTCGTCGGTGTTTCGCTCAGTTTGCTCTTATCCAGCTGATCGTTTCGGGCAGCCCGGCGTCCAGTGAGCGAGGCTGCCAACCCAATTCCCGCGTTGCCGGCGCGTGTGAATGCAGCCACCGGTAGCCCGCCGCTGCAACCACCGTTTCACGAGCGAGCGGAAAACGCATGCCCGTCGCGCGCGAGATCGCATCCAGCACGCTTCCCGTCATGCGCGCCAGCGCAGTCGGAAAACGCAGCAGCGGCGGACGTACACCGGCCATGCGGCAGGCGCGTCTGGCAAAATCGTTGATCGTCGCGTTTTCGCCCGACAACACGTACACGGCGCCCGTTCTGCCGCGTTCGGCGGCCAGCGCGAGACCTTCGACGACGTCATCCACGTGCACGTACGAGTACCACGCCGGATCCATCAGAAGTCCCGGCACCCGGTGCTTCAGCACATCGATGAGGAAACGACCGTTCGGGCTTACATCGCCCGGGCCGTACACGACCGCGGGACACGCGATCACGAGCGGCGCGCCACGTGCCTGGGCAAGTCGCGCGAGTCGGTGTGCTTCCGCCTTCGTGCGATGGTACACCGACGGGTACGGTCCGTTGTACGCTTCGACCGCGTCGCTTTCGCCATCCGTCGCCGGCGGCAATGCCGCCGTCGTCGAAACGTACAGCGCGCGCGGAACACCGCTCAGCTCCACCGCCTCGACGAACGCGCGTGTGCCGCCGACATTCGCAGTTTCCAGCACCCGCGCATCGACCGGCCCCATGTCGTACGCCGCGGCCAGGTGAAACGCCAGATCCGCGTTGCGCATCCCGCGCGCCAGCGCATCCGCGTCCGCCAGCTCGCCCTCGATCAGTTCCGCGCCCATCTCGCGCAACGCCGCCGTATTGGAAGACGCACGCACCAGACACCTGACACGATCGCCCCGCTCGGCATACCGCCGGGCAAGGCGAGATCCTATGAAGCCGGTCGCGCCGGTCAGGAAAACCGTGCGACTCACGCGTCCGTCGCCGTCCAGCCGATTTCGACCGGCTCGCCCGCGACGCTCGTGTCTTCGATCCTCACGACGACGTCGAACTCACCCGTCGCATCGAGCCGCTCCTGCGTCTGCACGCCACCCATGATCGCATGGTCGAGGATCGAAATGACTCGCTCCCCGCCCGACGGCGAAAACAGTCGCAGCCGCTTCCCCGGCTTCAACGATTTCAACGACGGCTTGCCTTCGACCACCTTCAACCGCAGCACCTTCCCCCGCAACGGCACATCATAGATATCCGAAACCCGGAATCGGAAAACACTCATGACCTTTTTCGTCTCCATGCACGTGAGCATCTGACTCCGCAGGTCTTCTACCCGCCACCCCAGACGCCGTATTTCACGGGGGCAAGTCGCCCGCATTTTGTGTGGACGCTATGCGTGGGCGCCAACCGCGTCAACGCACGAAAGACGCGCATGCGTAAAAGCGATTCGGCTCTGTCCGTTTGATACGGTCGCAGTTCGCCCCGTCACTGCGCATCTGATGTACTCTTGACACTGCGACTTGGACTTTGGTAATATCCCGACGCAAGTCCGAACTTGCCGTCTGGCTATGCTGGTTTTGAGGAAAGTTCGGTTGACGGAAGACCGTCAGTTTCGTTGGCTGTACCGCGGGCTAGTATCCTTGTCTGGGACCGGGAACCTGCGACACACGCGAGCGGGGTACCGGTTTTTCTTTTGTGCGCCTTGCCGCGGGGCGCTGATAGTCGCGGCTTCGGGTGGCTGGGGTAACATCGCACCCCGGTTGCTCTCGGACCAATTTCTCAGGAGTCCAGCGATGGCTCGTACCAACGGTACCGTTAAGTGGTTCTCGCAGGAAAAGGGGTATGGCTTCCTCCAGCGTGAGGGCGGCCCCGATGTTTTCGTGCACTACTCCGCGATCGACGGCGGCGGGTTCAAGGTCCTCTATGAGGGCGAGCCTGTCGAGTTCGAGATCATCGAGGAGGCCAAGGGCCCGAAAGCAGCGAGTGTAGTTCGTCTCAACCCGCCAGCAGAGGCGCCGCGACGTGGTGGCTCCCGCGAGGGTGGCCAGGGCGGCCAGGGTGGCCGCGGCGGCTTCGGTGGTGGTCCCCGTCGGTACGAGAATCGCTACTAGACTGAGCCCGCTACAGCGGAAAGGCCCGCGGTCTTCGGATCGCGGGCTTTTTCTTTTCATGAAGCTGACCTTCCTCGGCACACGCGGCGAAATCAAGCCCCGCTCGCGGCGCCACTACCGCCACACGGCCACGCTGGTCGGTTACGGCGGCCGCCGGGCGCCGCATGCCGTGACCGTCAGGCGTGTCGCTGAGCTGGGCGAAGCGCGTGGAGTGCGCGCGGACGTCGCGTGGGATGGGCTCGAGGTTGTGCTCAGGTGAGTTGGAACCGGGGTCAGGAACAGGTTTGGAACGGGGTTCAGGAACAGGTATTGGAGCGGAGCGGCATGAGCAATGTCCAGATATCATCCGGGCACATGCACCCCAATACCTGTTCCTGACCCCCGTTCCTGCGTTTAGAGTTTCAGCATGCGCTCTATACCGATCGCCTCCAGGAACTCGGCATCGTGGCTGACGACCAGCAGCGCGCCATCGTACTCCCGTAGCGCACTCTCCATCGCTTCCTGCGCATCGAGGTCGAGGTGGTTCGTCGGTTCGTCGAGCACAAGCAGCGACGGCGGCCGCAGTCCGCCCAGCACACACGCCAGGGATGCGCGCAGCCGCTGGCCGCCGCTCAGCGTTCCGACCGTCTGAAGCGCCGCTTCGTTGGAGAACAGAAAACGCGCGAGTGCGTACCGCGTTGCGGTCGGCTCGATCATCGGATGAAACGCACGGAAGTTGTCAAGCACGGACAGCGCCGGATCGAGTGCGGCCCCGTGCTGGTTCAGGTACGCGACTTCCCGGTCCGGCAGGCGTCGTACGGTGCCCGCATCCGGATCGAGATGGCCGAGTGCGACGTTCAGCAGGGTGGTCTTGCCGCTGCCGTTCGGGCCGATGATCGCGACCCGCTCCGGCCCGACAATGCGCAGCGACACATTTTCGACCCCGGCGCGCTCCGCGTCCGGAAAGCGCACCCCAACGTTCTCAATTTCGAGTACCGTGCGTCCCGCCGGCAGACCGGTGGAAGGCAAATCGAACCGCGGCGGCTCGCGCTCCTCGACTCGCTGTCGCGCCGATTGCAACCGCGCACGCCGTTCCTCGACTTCGCGCTCCGTGATCGCACGGACCCGTGCGCTCGTCGCCTGCGCCTGCGCCTTGCGACCGTTCAGCAGGATCTTCGGCATGTTCGCGGTTGCGCGATTGCGGCGGCCTTGGGCTTCCCGCCGCGCCTGTCGTTCGCGTACGTCGCGCGCTTCCCGCTCCACAACCCGCAGCGCAGCCCGCGCGCTGTCGAGTTCACGCGCCGCCGCGGCATCCTCGGCATTACGACGCGCTCGGTACGCATCGTAATTGCCGCCGTACATACGTGCGCCCAGCGCCGACAACTCCACGATGCGGTCCATGCGCCGCAGCAGCGAACGATCGTGGCTCACGCACAGCAGGCCACCACTCCACTGCTCCACAAAGGTGTACAGGGCTTCACGGCTCTTGGCATCGAGATGGTTCGTCGGCTCATCGAGGAGCAGGAAGTCGGGATTTCCAAGGGCCAGCCCCGCCAGCGCCACCCGAGTCGCCTCGCCGCCGCTCAGCGTGCCGACCGGCCGCTCGAGCGACAGTTGCGCCAGTCCAAAACGCACGAGCACAGCGGCCGCGCGTTCCGGCAGATCCCAGTCGTCAGCGATGAGTTCGATGTCCTCGACCGATCCCGCGCCCGCTTCCATGCGCTTCAGCGCGCCGAGCCGGTCGTCAATGCCGAGAACCACCGCAAGCTGCGCGTCCGCGGGCGGCCGAAAATCCTGCGGCAGCACCGCGACCGCAACGGTGCGATGCACCGTGCCGGATGACGGCGTCAGATCACCCGCCAGCAGGCGGACGAGCGTGGTTTTGCCGGAGCCGTTCGCTCCGATCAGGCCGGTCCGTTCGCGGCCGAATGAAAGTGTGAGGTCGTTGAAAAGCGCGCGGCCGTCAGCCGCCGCGTACGCGAGCCGCTCCGCGACGATATGTGCGTCGCTCGCATGGGTCGTTTGTGACATGCGGATACACTCCAGTCCAGTCGGTTGCAAGGATGCGATTTCCGATCTGGACCTTCCGCATGCAGACCCTCATATGGCAGGTAAAAATTCCCATCCGGTCCGGCGCTCGTGTGCCAAGCGCCGCCGATGGATAAAATAACGATCGCGCAATTGCACTGGCGCGTCAATGCACCGCGCCTTCGCTGTTCAATTGCACAGCACGTCGATGCACCGCGCCTTCGCTGATGTTGTTTCACGCAGAGCCGCGGAGTCGCAGAGGACGGCGCCGGCGACATACCGGCGCCGTCCTCTGCGACTCCGCGGCTCTGCGTGAAATAACGTCAGCGCTGCGCCTCGAAGATCCGGTTGAACGGCGTTTCCGTTGTCCGGCGTACGCGCGTGAAGCCGGCGTCGTGGAGGATGCGGATCAATGCGGTATCAGGCGCGATGGTGCCGAGTGCGGGGCCGCCGCCTGCGAGTGCGTTCGGCGTGCAGCACAGCACGGACGCGCCGGAGTACACGCGACCAACCGGATTGATATTCTCCTCGACCGTATCGCCGGCCATCGGTTCAACGAGCATGACCGTGCCGTCGGGCGACAGCAGATCGAACGCGCGTTTCGCCGCGCCATGAGGGTCGGCCAGATCGTGGAAGCAGTCGAAGAACGTTAGGAGATCGTACGCACGCGCCTGTGCCGGCGGCGGCGGGAACGCGTTCGCGGGCGCGACGTCGAACGTCGTGTTGGCAGAAACGCCCGATGCGCGCGCGAGCTGCGTCGCGTGTTCGATCGACGGCTCGTGCAGGTCGAAGCCGTAGAAGCGCGAATTCGGGAACGCTCTCGCCATGAGCACGGTGGACGAGCCCCAGCCGCAGCCGATGTCGGCGACGACCGCGCCCACTTCGAGCCGCTCGCGCACGCCCTCGAGCGCCGGAATCCAGTGATCGACGAGATCGCGCACGTAGCTCGACCGGAAGAAGCGGAATGTGCCTTCGAACAGATCGTGGTGGTGTTCGCCCCACGGAAGGCCATCGCCGATGCGGAAATCATCGATGATGCGGTCCGTTGCATCGAGCATCGCGCGTGCGATCTGGAAGCCGCCGATCGCGAAGAACGGCCCGTTCTCATCTGCGAGCGCGAGCACCTGCTCCGGCGGCAGCGAGTACCGACCCGTCGCTGGTTCGTACATCACGTATCCCGCGGTGGTCTGGTTCACGAGCCACTCGCGCACGTACCGCTCGACCGTGCCCGTCTTCTCTGCGAGTTCATCCGGCGTGACCGGGCCTGCGTTCGCCATCGCGCGGTACAGACCGAGTCGATCACCGATCAGCGCCATCGCAGTACCGAATGTTGCGCCAAGATCGTTCACGACTCGGCCCATGAAGGCCTGCAGCCTGGTTTCGTCAAACGTCGGCGGTGGTGCCTGTGTCTTCACGGTTGCGGGTGTCATGGCTGATCCTCCGTTCGGGGGTGTCGCCGGACCATTCGTCCGGGAAACTCCGAATGTGCGCGACTTCCGGCTGCCGGGATACGTGGAAACTACGGAGGGCCAATGCGTGTCGAACGTGTGTGTAGTGGAACGAACGAACAGCCGTTTCACGGGGACGTTGACGTTTACGTTGACGTGAACGGGAACCAACGAATGAAATAGCTGCACGTGCAACTGCGACGCATTCCGCCGATGCCCACGTAAAGTAGAGGTAAACGTTACCGGGACGTGTACGTGTTACGGGACGGCAACGGATCGAACGACCGTTTACGGGGACGTTGACGTTTACGTCTACGTCACGAGTTTACGGGGACGTTGACGTTTACGCTGACGTCACGAGGACGGCAACGGACAAGCGGCTTACGAACGAATGACTGTTTCATCCTCGGCACGGAGCGGAGCGATGCATCAACAGCCCAAACGTGGCGATGGGAAACGGCCGTTGGGATGTTGAGTGCTCCTGAACCACTCAACATCCCAACGGCGCCGACGCGCCCGTCACGATTGGGGCGTTGATACGCCTGGGACCACTCAAGGTCCCAAGTGTCCCCCTATACGACACCGATTGGGATGTTCGACGCGACCAGTAAGGAACGGGCGCTTCAATCGCCTCGAGTCCGCAGAGTCCCCCCTGGAGTTGGACGGCGCTTCAAATCGACTACCGCGCAAAGGCGCCGTATCTTCTCTCGTGCTATGCAATTGCAGCGCGCGCCGGAAGAGATGACCGGACACACCTGAGGTAAACGTAAAAATAAACGTAAACGTAAACGTCAAGGTAAACGTAACGTAAACGTAAACGTAAACGTCAACGTCAACGTCCCCGTCCCCGGCCGTTAATCCGTTAATCCGTTAATCCGTTAATCCGTTCGAGGGCATCGCGTCCTCCGCGGCTCTGCGTGATTTGACCTTGCACCTGCGGCCCCGTTCCCACAGACTCCGCACCTCACACAACCTGCAAGGCACTGTGAACCCAGCAGATAAACCGGACACGCTGTCGCTCGATGCCGAAACGATGCGCACGATGGGCTACCGCGTCGTGGACATGCTCGTCGATCGCATCAGCAATTTGCGAGATGAGGCGGCGTGGCGCGGAGCCACACGTGCGAGCCTCGACGAACACCTGCGCGAACCGGCGCCTGAGCAGCCAACCGGCTTCGAAGAGCTACTCGCCACACTGCAGCAGCACGTGCTGCGGTATGCAGCGCGAGTCGATCACCCGCGTTTCATGGCGTTTGTGCCCGGCTCGCCGACGTGGCCGGGTATCCTCGGCGATTTCATCGGCACGGGGCACAACATCTTCCAGGGCACGTGGCTGGGATCGTCAGGACCGTCCGCACTCGAACTGGTCGTCATCGACTGGTTCAAGGAGTGGATCGGCTACCCGGAAAGTGCTGCCGGGCTGCTGCTGAGTGGTGGTTCCGCGGCCAACCTCACGGCGCTGGCCTGCGCGCGGCTGACGCACGCTCGCGACGCGTCCAAAGCGGTCGTGTATCACTCCAGCGAAGCGCACTCGTCGGTTGCGCGCGCGATCCGCATCGTCGGTTTCGAACACGTGCGGGTGATCGACACGGATGCGCGTCATCGCATGAATCCAAAGAAGCTGGAGGCCGCCATCCGCATGGACGCGGACGCCGGCCTCGAACCGCTCGCTGTCATCGTCAGCGCCGGCACGACGAGCACCGGCGCGATCGATCCGCTCGACGTGATCGGAGGCATCGCGCGCCGGCACGGCTTGTGGCTGCACGTGGATGCGGCGTACGGCGGTTTCGCGGTGCTGTCGTCGAAGGGTCGCGGGATCTTTTCCGGGCTCGATCGCGCGGACTCGATCACGCTCGATCCGCACAAGTGGCTCTACCAGCCGTTTGAGGCGGGGTGTCTGCTCGTCCGTGATGGACAGCGGCTGCACCGCGCGTTCACGGTTTCGCCGAGTTACCTGCAGGATACCGCTGTAGAAGGCGCCGAGGTCAATTTCGGCGAGCGCGGTTTCCAGCTCACGCGGTCCGCGCGGGTACTGAAGATCTGGCTGTCGCTGAAGTATTTCGGTCTGCAGCCGTTCCGTGATGCGGTCGACCGGACCATCGCGCTGGCGGCCTATGCGGGCGATCGCATCAGCCGGTCCCACCAGTTCGAACTGCTCACGCAACCCAGCCTGGGCATCGTCTGCTTCCGCCGCCGTTTTCCGGATGCGCCCGAGCGTATGGATGACCTCAACGCTGCGATCCTGCGAGAACTGGCCGACTCCGGCCAGGCCCTGATTTCGTCCACCCGCATCGACGGGCTCTATTCACTCCGGCTTTGCATCCTCAACCACACGACGACGCGCGCCGATGTGGACGCCGTCCTCGACTTCATTGAGCGGGCTGCGCCGAAGCCGTGAGGTGGTCGATCATGTCCAGCAACGTCTTCGGCTCGACCGGCTTGCTCAGGAACAGGCTGCACCCCAGCCGCACGGCTTCCGCCTGATCGGCGTCCGTGCCGCTGGCCGTCAGCACCACGATCCGCGTCCGCCCGAGCGACGCCTCTTTGCGCAACAGACGGATCAGATCGAGGCCCGACCGCTTCGTGAGCGCCAGCTCGGTCACGACCACATCCGGCGTCTGCGATCGGGCCAGCGCTACACCTTCGTCTCCGTCGATCGCCACCACAACGTGATAACCGGCGTGGCCGAGCATGGTCTGGTAGACGACTCGGCTGTCCTCGTCGCGATCAACGAGCAATACCGTCTTCTTCATTCGGCAGGCAACCGGAAGCGGTGGTCGTTTGTACCCGAAACCATGTTGGGAAACCATAACGGCCCGCCCTTTCGCGTTGCGTAGCATCCGGGGATGGGACGATTGGGAGGGGTCCGATTGTCACGTGCCGCGGCCAAGTTGCCATTGGCCGCCGATTCCGGAATCTTTCGGTTTGGCGACGGGCCGGTCCGCCCCCTTCGGGGTAGTACCGGCAGCGAAACTTTTCCCGGCCCCCGGGTCGGTACAGTGGCAACAAGCCGCGCTACGTATTACTGACCCTGGTCCGCACCGGATTGTGAGTGGCGGCCGGAATGCAGACTTGGAGACACGATGTCCGAAATCAAATGTGTTCGATGCGGGCAGGTTAACCCTCAGATCGCGAAGCCGCCCTTCCGCAACGAGCTTGGCACACGTATCCACGAGCAGATCTGCCAGCAGTGCTGGGACCAGTGGCTGCGTTACCAGACGGCGCTGATCAACCACAATGGGCTGGACGTGCGGGACAAGCCCGCGCGCGATTTCCTGACCGCCAACCTGCAGGCGTTCCTGTTCAAGCAGGGCCAGGCGGAGGAGATCGACACGTCGCAGCAGGGCAACATTACCTGGTAGCCCCGCGAGCCGTGAAAGCAGTACGCGGCGGCGAAAGGAAGCGGAACGGGTCCGGCCCGACGGAACGCCGGCCGGTATTGCTGGTCCCCGGGTGGAGCGACACGGCGCGATCGCTGCGGCCGATGGCGCGGCACCTGGTCGAGGCGGGCTGGCCGGTGGCGCACGTCCGCACGCTCGGCTTCGGCGACCGCTTCGGCAGCAACATCGACCACGCGGAGGAGATCGCGGCGGCGGCCCGTGAGCTCCGGTCTGCCAGCGAGGACGGCCGGATCCACGTGGTCGCCCACTCGATGGGCGGGCTGGCGGTCCGGTGGTGGATGGCCCGTATGGGCGGCTACGAGGCCGTCCGGCGCGCGGTCTTCCTCGGGACGCCGCACCGGGGGACGCTGGCCGCCTGGGTCGCCTGGGGCAGCGGCGCGCCCGAGATGCGGGCGGGCAGCCGGTTCCTGCAGGAGCTGCACGAGCACTGGCAGCAGCTGCCTGCCTGCGACGTCATCAGTGTCAGCACGCCGTTCGACCTGCGGATCTTCCCG
>Ga0255338_1004406_pt1 | contig 14651 bp, 10 predicted proteins | sample MeOH1_35cm_T4_19_FD_203715 | JGI IMG/M metagenome (GOLD analysis project Ga0255338, IMG submission 203715) | Sandy soil microbial communities from University of British Columbia, Vancouver, Canada - MeOH1_35cm_T4_195 | ecosystem: Engineered > Artificial ecosystem > Sand microcosm > Unclassified ...
TTCCGTCTCGGCGAGGACGAAAAGGAAAAGGAGAAGCCGTAGCCGCGGAGAATCTATGATCAACCAACACACGAAGAAGGCCCTGTCCGCGGCGCTCGCCGTCATCCTCGCGATCCCCGGGGGCGTCGTGCCCGCGATCGCGGCCGACGCGGCGCCGTCTCCGGCCGTCTTCCAGGGCGTCGAGGTCACCGACGACCTGGTCACGATCAAGCTCAGCACCGCGGTCCTCTACAACAGCTTCCTGACGCAGACCCCTCCCCGTCTCGTGATGGAGCTCCTCGACACCAAGCACGAAGGGCCGACCCAGTCCGCCAAGGGCAAGGGCGCCTTCCTCTCCGGCGTGCGCTCGAGCCAGTTCGAGAAGTCGCCGCGCCTGATCACCCGCGTCGTGATGGACCTCGTGAAGATGGCCGGCTACAAGGTCGCCACGACCAAGAACGGCCTGGCCGTGCAGATCGTCGGCTCGGTCTCCGACGCGCCCGACGCGGCCGCCGCGCCGACGGCGCCCGCCGCCGCCCCGAAGCTCCCCGCAGTCAAGCCCGTCGTCGCCAAGCGCGCGGCCGCGGCGACCGCCCCGGCTCCCGTCGCCGTCGTCCCCGTCCCCGCTCCCGCGCCCGTTGCCGCCCCCGCTCCCGCGCCCGTCGCCGCTCCCGAGCCGGCGCCGAAGGCGAAGCCTCGCCTCAACATCACCGCCGCGCAGGCCATGCGCCGCGCGGGCCTCGACAAGACGATGACCACGGAGCTCGCGGCCTCCGCGCAGGCCTCCGACGTCACCAAGATCAAGTCCGAGGGCGCCGTCGACGAGGACGAGGACGTCACGCGGCGCGCGCCGGGCGGGCGCATCTTCCGGGACATCATGAGCCGCCTGCCGCGCGACATCGTGACGCTCGATTTCGACAACACCGACATCCGCGACGTCATCCGCCTCCTCGCGGCCAAGGCCAAGGTCAACATCGTCTTCGGCCCCGACGTCGCGGGCTCGCTGACCTTGCACCTCACCGACGTCCCCTTCAACGAGGCGTTCCGCACGGCCCTGTCGATGATGAAGCTGACGACCGACCAGGTCGGCGACAACATCCTGCGCGTGATCACGCCCGCCGAGCTGACGAAGCAGCGGACGACCTCGACGGCGATCACGAAGGTCTACGTCCTCAACTACGCGAAGGCGTCCGAGGTGAAGGCCACCATCGACTCGGTGCGCACCGCCGAAGGCCGCGGCGGCAGCTCGACCGCGGACACGAAGACGAACACCTTGATCGTGACCGATTCGCTCGAGGGCCAGCTGTCCACCGAGAACCTGATCTCGCAGATGGACCAGCGCCCGCGCCAGGTGCTCATCGAGACGAAGATCGTGGAGATCAACGCGAACTCCGGCCTCAACTACGGCGTGCAATGGGATTACCAGGGCGTCCAAAACGGCAAGATCGGCGGCCAGCAGGGCACCTCGCTCATCGGCACGACGATCAGCCCGCGCAAGGCTTCCAGCCCCACCCTCAATCCTCTCGATCAGAACGCGAACATCACCGAAGGCCTCGGAGCGTCCGGTCGCGGCACCGGCGTGGCGCTCGCCGCGGACCGCGTGTTCGGCGCGCTGACCTTGGGCCGCATCACGAACAACTTCATCCTCAACGCGACCTTGACCGCGGCGGCGTCCGAGGGCAAGGCGAAGATCCTGTCCGAGCCGAAGATCGCCACGCTCAACAACCAGCCGGCGAACATCAACGTCACGACCCAGATCCCTTATGTGACCTCGAACGTGGCGTCGACCGGCGTGCAGACTCAGACGGTGAGCTACGTGACCACCGGCATCCAGCTGACGGTCACGCCGAGCATCAACGCCGACGGCCGCATCACCCTCCAGGTCAATCCGAACGTGAGCCAGCCCTCGGCGACGGCCGCCGCGAGCAGCACCGGCGCGCCCGCCGTCGACGCGCGCACGGCCAACACGACCGTGCTCGTGCGCGACGGGGAGACGATCGTGATCGGCGGCCTCATCACCGACACCCTGCAGGACACGATCTCCAAGATCCCCCTGCTCGGCGACATCCCGATACTGGGCTGGCTGTTCAAGAAGAAGAGCAAGACCCGCGTCCGCGCGGAGCTCCTGATCTTCGTGACGACGAGAATACTCCCCGACTAGGCCCCGGTGCTCGCCGGCCTGGTCGGTACCGTCGTCGCCTCGGGGCTTCTCCTCAGAGGGGCGTGGGACCTCTGGGCGCAGTCCTTGGTCCTCCTCGGTCTCCTGGGGGCCTGCGCGGCCTGGCTGTGCGCCCGCGTCGCGTCCGGCTGGCTTCCCCGTCCCGAGCCGCGGACGCTCGCCTGGGCGTCCGCGCTGGCCGCGCTCTCCGCCCTGTCCGCGTGGACCAGCCCGGTCCCGGCCTACTCCCGCCCGGCGTGGGCCGCGGCGGCCGCGGGCCTGGCGCTGTTCCCGCTGATCTCCGTGCTCGACGCCGAGGGGCGCGAGCGCGTCGAGCGCTTCCTCCGGGCCGCCGGCTGGGTCCTGGTCCTGCTCGCCTTCTATCAGAGGCTCCAGGGCGATAGCCGCCCGGCCGCGACCTTCCTCAACCAGAACGCGTTCGCCGGCGCGGTCCTCCTCCTGCTTCCCGTCGCCGCGCGCGCGGGCGATTGGGCGCTCGCCGCGGGCCTGCTCGCGTGCCTATGGTGGACGAGGTCCGTCGGGGCCTGGCTCGGACTGTCCGTCGCCTTGATCCTCCACCGGCGGGCGGTCGGGACGGTCGCCTTCTGGCTCGGCTCGAGCGCGGGGTTCGTCGGCCTCGTCGCCGCCTACGCGAAGATCCAGTCGCCGGAGACCTTGCACCGCGTCGAGTGGTGGAAGGCGGCGTGGCGCATGGCCGTGTCGGCCCCGTGGCTCGGCCTCGGGCCCGGCTCGTACGCGTACGCGCTGCCGGCTCACGTCCCGGCGCGGCCCGACCTGTCGACCGTGTTCGCGCATCAGCACTTCCTCGAGACCGCGGCCGAACGGGGCTGGCCCTATCTCCTGCTGTGGGCCGCCGGGCTCGCCGTGCTCCTCAAGCCCGCTCCCGCGGGCCGGCGCTTCGGGCCGGCGGCGGCGCTGATCCACGGCCTCGTCGATTACGCGCTCTCCGTGCCCGGCGTGTTCTGGCTCTTCTGCGCGTCGACGGCGCTCGCGGCGCCGGACACGGGGCGCTCCGTCAACGTCCCGCTGCGCTGGAGGCCCGTCCTGTGCGCGGTCATCCTCGCCGCCGCCTCCGTGTCGGGGGTCCTCGTCTGGCGCGGCTGGTCGGCCGACCGCCTGCGGGCCCGCGCGGTCTTCGCGATCGGCGAGGGCCGCCTCGACGACGCGGCCGCGATGCTCGAAGCCTCCGAGGCCCTGTCGCCGCACCCCGAGGCGGCGCGCTTCCGGGCGGAGATCACCCTGATCCGCGGCGGGAGGACGGCGGAGGCCGCCGCGCACCTGACGCGGGCGATCGAGCTCGATCCGTACCGCGCCTCGAACCGGACCTTGCTGGCGACCTTGAGGCACGCGGATGAACGCTGAGCGCCCTCGCCTCGGCCGGGAGGCCATCGTCGCCTCGTTGCTCGCGGGAGGCATCGTCGCGCTCCTCGGCGGCGCGTGGGCGCGCGGCCTGACGGTGTTCTGGAGCGACCTCACCTACCTGCACCACGGCTGGCGCTCCGCGCCCGCCATGCTCGTCGCCGCCGGACGAGCGCCGCTCTGGGAGCCCTCGCTCTACTTCGGGATGCCGATGGCCGCGTCCATGCAGGGCGGCCTGTTCTATCCCGGGACGATCTTCTATTACCTGTTCGGCTTCGCGACCGCGACGGCGTTGTTCCAGGCCCTCCATCTGTTCACCGCCGGCTGGCTGTGCGCGCTGTGGCTGCGGTCCTGCCGCCTGTCCTGGGGGGCGAGCCTCGGGGGCGCCGTTCTCTTCGCGTTCGGAGGCGTCATGATCGCCCGCCTCCCTTTCTTGAACCATCTCGCCACGCTGGCTTGGGCGCCCGCGCTCGCGCTCTTCTTCCGTCGACCGGTCCCGCTGGCGCTGGCCCTGACGATGATGGTGCTCGCCGGCTATCCGACCTTCATCCCCGGCTGCGCCGTCGCCGCGTGGGCCGTCGCCTACGCCGCCCGCGGCAAGGGCTGGTCCTGGAGCGGCGGAGCGCGCGATTGGGGGGCGGCGATTCTTCTGTCGGGGATCCTGGCCGCCCCGCAGCTCCTCCCCGGGCTCGAGCTCGCCGCGCACTCCCGGCGTTCGGCCGGCGTCGGCCTCGAGGAGGCGCTCACCTGGGGCTTCTCGCCCGCCGACCTGCTCCAGTGGATCGGTCCGCTCGCGGTCGGGATGAAGGATTTCCATCCGTCGGTCGACTGGACGCTGTGCGTCTATCTCGGGCTCGCGGGCGTCGCCGTCGCGGCGTACGGCGCTTTCGTCCTGCCGCGGCGCCGCGCGCTCGTCCTGGGAGCGGCCGTGATCGCCGTCGTCGCGCTCACGCTCGGCGCGTCGACGCCGTTCTCCGCCGCGCTGTGGCGGGGGCTGCCGCCCCTCCGTTTCGTGCGCTATCCCGGCAACCTCGCCTACATCGCGCTGCTGCCGCTCGCCGCGCTGGCCGCGGCCGGATACTCGCACCGCCGGTTCGGACCGGCGCTCGTGCTCGCCTCGGCGCTCGAGCTCCTGACCATCGGCCGCGGCGCGACGCCGCTGGCGACGCGCGGCCTCTTCGTCCAGCCGGGGCCCCTCGTGTGGAACCTGCAGCAGGACCTGGGGGACGCGCGCTACCTGATCTCCCCGAAGGCCCTGCAAGCCGCGAAAGGGTCGGACATCTTCGACTGGAAGCAGCGCCTGTACGGCCTGACCAACGCGCCTTACCGCCTGCGCGCGGCCGCCAACTTCGGAGAGCCCCTGGTCCCCGCGGCTTCGTACGCGGCGATGGACGCCCTGCTGAGCCTGCCGAGCGCCGACGCGGCCGCGGCTTGGATGCCGTGGATCGGCGCCGCGCGCCTGCTGACCCCGGAGCCGCCGGCCTCCCCGCGCCTCGTCCCCGTGACGCGGGCGCTGTGGAACATCTCGAGCCTGCGCGGCGCCCCGGTGTCGCTGGCTTACCGCCTGGCGGGGAAGGACGGCGCCTCTCTCCCCGCCGATTGGCCCGCCGCGCCTCCTGACGCGGCGCGCTCGCCGCTCGGCGTCCGCCGCGAGCGCGAGGACCGCTTCGAGGTCTACGGCGAGGGCGAGGGCTGGGCCTTCGTCGCGGAGCCGCGCTTCCCGGGCTGGACGACCGTGCTCGCCGTCCCCGGCGGCGAGCGGCGCGTGGTCCCGCTGCCCGCCCTCGGCGCCTTCCAGAAGGTCGAGGTCCCGTCCGGGCCGTGGACCTTGCGCTGGACCTACGAGCCCGGACCGTGGCGCCTCGGGCTCCTGATCGCCGGCTTCGCGTGGATAATGCTCTCCTGGTCTTGGTATCATCGAGCCGTCGCCACTGGAGAGACTCGATGACCCGCCGGGACCTCATCGTCGTCGGAGGCCTCGCGGCCGCCGTGCTCGCGCTGACCGCGTGCGTCTGGGCGCGCCCCGGGCGGGCGTTCTTCAACCACGGCGACCTGTACGCCTACCACTGGCCGCTGCGTCACCACACCGCCGCGGCCCTCGCCGAAGGCCGCCTTCCGTTCTGGGACCCGTACATCATGCTCGGCGTGCCGCACGCGGCCAACCCGCAGACCGTCCTGTTCTACCCCGCGTCGGTGCTGGGCTTCCTGCTGCCCGCCGTGACGGCCTTGGTCTGGGACCAGGTGCTCCACCTCCTGTGGGCCGCGCTCGGCGGGTACCTCCTGGCCCGCTCCGCGCGTCTGCCCCGCGCCGTCTCCGCCGCCCTCGCCGCGTCCTACGCCCTCTCGCCTTTCCTGATCTATCGCGTGACGGCGGGCATACCGACCTTGATCGCCGCGCTGTCCTGGGCGCCGTGGGCCTGGCTCGCGTGGCTCTCGGGCCCGGCGCCTCTGCTGGCCGCCGTCTTCGCGCTCCAGTTCCTGTCGGGCCACCCGCAGTTCCTCGTCGTCAACGCGGCCGCCATGGGGCTGTGGTCCCTGGCCAAGCCCGCGCGCCTGACGCTGTGGGCGCGCCTGGCCGCCGGCGCGGCGGGGGCGCTGGCCTTGGCCGCGGCGCAGTGGCTGCCGACGCTCGAGCTGCTGCTCGGCTCCAACCGCTCGAGCTGGCCGGAGCAGTTCCGGGCCGCCTACTCCCTGCGCCCGCGGGACCTGCTGCTGTGGCTGTCGCCCGGCGCCTTCGGCACGCCGCTCAACGGCGGCTGGGACGACGCGATCAGCGTGTTCTACGAGAGCGGGGGGGTGTGGCTGGGGTGCGCGGTCCTGGCGCTCGCGGCCGGCGGCGCGCTGCGCGGCCGCTCGCGCCTCGGGCCGGCCCTGCTCGTCGTCTTCGGCGCCGTCCTCGCCCTCGGCGCCAACGGGCCGCTCGCGCCGCTGCTCAACGCCCCCGGCTTCTCCTTCATGCGCACTCCGTCGCGGTGGTCGTTCCTCGCGCTGTGGGGCCTCTGGCTGCTCGCGGGCGCGGGCGGCCGGGCGCTCTCCGCCTCGAAGAAGACGGCCGCGGCCCTCGCCGTCCTGCCGCTCGTCGTCGTCGCCGAGCTCCTGGTCTGGGACTCGGGGTTCGTCCGCTCCGCCGCCTCCGCCGCGTTCACCAAGGCGAGCCCCGCGGTGGCCGCGGCGCTGGCCGGGCGGGCGACGCGCGTGCTCACCGACCCGTCCCTCGCCAACCCGAACAAGGCGATCGTCTACCGGATGCGCAACGCCAACGGCTATGAGGCGTTCTATCCCGCCAGCGCCGCCGTGTGGGCCGCCGAGGCCGAAGGCGAGCCCGCCGCGGACCCGAGCTGGGTGCTCGTGTCCCGCTGGAAGTCGGAGGCCGCCTCGCGGGCGGGCGTGTCCGCGCGGCTCACCGCGCGCGGCGTCGAGGAGCGGACGGACGCCTGGCCGCTGGCCTCCTTCCTCGACGCGAAGGGCGCCCGCGTGGAGCCCGACCCGCTCCTCGAGATCTCGCGCCCCGAGCGCTGGCGCGTCACCGGCGCCGTCCCCGCGGGCGCCGTCGCGGTGGCGCTCGCCGAGACCCGCTGGCCCGGCTGGCGCGCTTCCATGGACGGCCGCGCGGCGCCGCTGCGGCCCTGGGGGCCGGCGTTCCAGTCCGTGGGGCTGAGCGGCGGCCCCGCGCTCGACCTGAGCCTCGATTTCACGCCGTCGCGGTGGTTCTGGTGGGCGGCGCTGTCGGCCGCGGCCTGGGGCCTCTGGTTCGCTGCGCTGCTCCGCCGCGCGGAGGCCGCGTGAGCCGCAAGAAGATCCTGTCCGGCGTCGTCGGCTTCGCGGTCACCGGCGTCTTCCTGTGGCTGGCCCTGCGCAAGGTCGAGTTCTCGGCCCTCGGCGCCGCGCTGGCGTCGGCGCGCGTCGCCTGGCTGGCCCCGATGGTCGCCATCGTCTATCTCGACCTCCTCGTGCGCGCCGCGCGCTGGCGGGTCCTGCTCTCCCGCACGCGCGAGCTTCCCGCCCCGGTGTGGGACCTGTTCAAGCTCGAGGCGATCGGCCTCGCCGTCAACAACGTCCTGCTCCTGCGCCTCGGCGAGCTGGCGCGCGCGGGCCTCGCGGCCCGCCGCCTCGGCATCCCGGCCGCCGCCGCCCTGGCGAGCGTGGCCATCGAGCGGGCCCTCGACGTGGCCGCCCTGCTGACCATCTTCGTCCTCGCCACGCGCCTCGCGCCGGGCATCGCTCCGGAGCAGGTCGTGCGCGGGGCGCTCCTGCTGCTCGCGGGGGCGATCGCGGCCTTGATCGTCCTGGCCGCGGCGGAGAGCTCGCTGGCGCCCGACGGCTTCGCGGAGAGGCGTCTTCGCCGTTGGCCGAAGCTCCACCGGTTCGTCGAGCAGCTGGCGCTGGGCGCGGCGGTCCTCCGCTCCCCCGCGGCGGCCGCGTGGGCGTGCGTCCTGAGCCTCGTGCTGTGGACCGTGGACGCGGCGCTGTACTGGACGGCGGCCTACGCCCTCGGCCTCGGCGGCATCATGGATTATCCCCGCGCGGTCCTGACGCTGTCGTGGGCCGGGGCGAGTTCCGCGATCCCGGCCGCCCCCGGCGCCATCGGGACCTTCGAGGCCGTGGTCGCGTCGATATTGGAGAAGTTCGGCGCCGCGCCGGAGCTGGCCCTGGCCTACGCGCTGATGACCCACATGATCATGTATCTTCTGGTGACCGTGACCGGCCTCGTGTTCCTGTCGCGCGAGGGGGTCTCCCTCGCGACGCTGAGCGAGGAGGTCGAGCGCAACAAATGAAGCTGAGCCTTCTCGGCGTGCTGGCGTGCCCGGTCTGCGGCGGCGATCTCAAGTTCGCCGTGCTCGAGTCCTATCCCCGCCACGACGCCGAGGTCGAGGAGGCCACGCTCGCCTGCAAGCTGTGCTCCCGCGAGTACCCGGTGACCGGCGGCGTGCCGCGCCTTCGCCCCCCGGACCCCGTCGCGCGGGCGACCGCCAAGACCCGCGCCGCGTTCGGCTGGGAGTGGCTGCGCTACCCCGGCTCCCTGCCCGGCGACAAGGAGACCTTCCTCGAGGAGACGATGGTCCCGCCGCACGAGTTCGCGGGCAAGCTCGTCCTCGACGCGGGCTGCGGCATGGGCCGCTACAGCGCGGTCGCGCTCGAGCTCGGCGCCGACGTCGTCGCCATCGACATGTCCGAGAGCCTGATCCGCGTGGCGGAGCGCGCCCGCTCCCAGCCGAAGCTCCATCCCGTCGAGGGAGACCTGCTGCATCCGCCGTTCAAGAAGGGCGTCTTCGACGTCGTCTACAGCCAAGGGGTCCTGCACCACACCGCCGACACGCACGCCGCGTTCAAGGCGGTGGCCGCCCTCGTCAAGCCGCGCGGCCTGCTCTCGGTCTGGCTGTACGGCAAGGCCGGGCGCTTCTCCGATTTCGCGACGAACCCTTTGAAGCCCGGCCGCGACTGGATCGCCAAGCATCGGCGCCTGGCCTGGTGGGTCGTGCTCCTGCGCCACGTCGTCAGCGACTTCGTCCGCGTGTTCACGACGCGGCTGCCGGTGTCCTTCGTCTACGCGCTATGCCATCCGCTGACCTGGCTCGGCGTGGTGCCCGGCCTCAAGTGGTTCACCTACTCCGTGGACCCGCGCTACCAGGTCCGCCTCATCGAGAACTTCGATTGGATCTCGCCGCCCTACCAGTGGCACCACACGAAGGAGGAGCTGCTGCGCTGGTACGCCGAGGAAGGGTTCTCCGTGATCAATGTCCTGCCGCACGGGCTGGTGCCCAAGCCCGGCGCGCTCGGCCGCAGGAGCTGATGAAGCCCGCGCCGACGAAGGTCGTCATGGTCAGCGCGGGATTCTGGCCCGCCGTGGGCGGCGCGGAGCGCCAGGCTCTCGAGCTCTCCCGCGCCCTGCGCGCCCGCGGCGTTGGCGTCCTCGTGCTGACGCGCCGCGTCGGCGGCGCCGCCCCGCGCGAGGAGGTGCACGGGGTGCCGGTGCGGCGCCTTCGGGTGTACGGGACCGGCGCGCTCGACTCTCTGTGCTTCCTCTTCGCAGCCCTCGGGTGGCTGCTCAAGCACGGGGGGGAGTACGACGCGATCCACGCCCATCTCGCCGGCTCGCCCGCCCTGGCCGCCGCCCTGGCGGGGCGCTGGCTCGGCAAGCCCGTGCTGGTCAAGCTCGGCGGCGGGCGCGGCATCGGCGAGCTCGCCGCCTCCTCGCGCACCGCCCTAGGCCGTCTCAAGCTCCGCCTCCTGTCGCTGCTCGGGCCCCGCTTCCTCGCCGTGGTGCCCGACCTCGCCGACGAGGCCCGCGAGCATCTCGGCGGCGCGTCGATCGAGGTCCTGCCCAACGGCGTCGACACCGCGCGCTTCAAGCCCGTCCCGCCCGCCGAGAAGGCGGCGCTGCGCGCGAGGCTCGGGTGGTCGGGAACCGTGTTCTTGTACACGGGCCGGTTGTCGTGGGAGAAGCGCCTGCCCTGGTTCGCGGAGCTCTGGCTCAAGGCGACCGAAGGCCGCGACGCGCTGCTCGTCCTCGTCGGGGACGGGCCCGAGCTCATCCCGCCGAGCCCGCGCGTGCGCGTCCTGCCGTCCGTCGAGGATACGGCGCCGCTGTACGCGGCCGCGGATGTCTTCGTCCTGCCCTCGGTCTCCGAGGGGCTGTCGAACTCCCTGCTCGAGGCGATGGCCTCGGGGCTGCCCGTCGTCGCGAGCGCGGTGGGGGGGACGGCGGAGATATTGGAGGACGGGAAGACGGGCCTTTTGTTCGGCAAGGACGATGAACAGAAAGCGATACGACAGATCCAACGGATATTGAACGACAACGAATTGAGGACTCACCTGGGTGCCGGAGCGAGGCTCGAGGTCGAGCGACGGTACGCGATGGCTCATGTGGTTGAACGGCTTTTGGACTTGTATCGAGGAATTCCATGAATCGCGGCGCCCGTTTCGCTCGCAGCGTCGGCTGGGGACTTGCCGGCCAGGGGGCGGTCGCGGCGATCAACCTCCTCATCATACCGCGGCTCGTCCACGGCTTCGGCGTCGAGGCGTACGGCCTCTACCTCCTGATGCAGTCGGCCGCGGGCTGGGCCGCCGCCGTGCACTTCGGCGCGGGCGCGGGCCTCGTGCGCTTCGCGGCCCAGGCCCACGCCGAGGACAAGCGCGGCATCCTCGACGACTCCCTGCGCCACGGAGCGCTCCTCATCGTCGGCGGCGCGGCCCTCGGCGCGCTCGTCCTGTGGCTCGCCGCGCCCGCCCTCGTCGGCGGCGTCTTCGCCGTCCCCGAGTACTACCGCGCGCACGGCGCCTGGATGATCCGCGCGGCCGCGCTCGGCGCCGTCTTCGCCTCGGTGACCGCGTGGGCCGCCGCCGCCTTCCAGGGCCTGCACCGCTTCCAGTGGCAGTCCGCCGCCGCGGTCCTTCAGGGACTCCTGATCCCGGTCGGCGTGCTGAGCGCGCTCTCCGTCGGGCGCGGCCTGGGCGCCGCGGCGGCGTCCTTCGTCGCGGTGCACGCGTTCGTCGCCCTTTTCGCGGCCTACGGCCTGTCCCGCGCGCGCCGCGAGGTCTCCGGCCGCGGCGGGAGCCTGTCGTTCTCCGCCTTCGGCCGCTATTCGATCGGGTTCTGGCCGGTGTCGCTGGCGCAGCTCGTCAGCGGCCAGCTCGACCGCGCCTTCGTCGCCGGCCTGCGCTCCATGTCCGAGTTCACCTTGTACGCGGTGCCCGCGAGCGTGCTCTCCCGCGTGCAGTCCCTGCCCGTGACCGCCGCCGCCGCGCTCGTTCCCGTGATGGGCGGCCTCGCGGCGCACGAGGGGCCGGAGGCCGCCGCGCGCCCCTACCTGCGCGCCTCGCGCGTCCTGATCGGCCTGATCGCGCCGGCCCTCGCCTTGCTGTTCTGCCTGATGCCGCAGTTCCTCTCCCTCTGGCTCGGCGGCAGCTTCGGCGACACGAGCGTGTGGCCGGCGCGCCTGCTCGTCCTCACGCAGGCCGCCGCGCTGTTCTCCTACCTGCCCAACTCCGTCGCGGCCGGGCGCAAGGACGGCTGGTGGTCCTCGACGGCGGCCTGGGCCCAGGCCCTGATCTGCCTCGCGCTGTGGCCGTGGATGATCCCGCGCTGGGGCCTGCTCGGCGCGGCGCTCGGCGGCCTCGTCGCGCAGACGCTCGCCGCCGTCGTGTTCGTCTCGTTCGTGCACGCGCGACTGCTCGCGCTGACCTGGTCCCGCTTCGCGCGCGAGACCATGCTCCCGTCGTCCGCGGGCGTGGCCGTCCTGCTCGCGATCTCGTGGCCGCTGCGCACGCGGGTAACGGGTTGGGTCTCCTTCTTCGCCTTGTGCGCCGCGGCGGGGGCCTGTTACACTATCGTCTTCTGGCGATTGCTCCCCGCCGAGGACCGGCATTTCCTGCGGTCGCGGCTTCCCTTCTAAGAAAATGTGCGGCATCTGCGGCGTCGTTTACGGAGACGGGCGGGCCCCCGATAAAGGGGTCCTCAAGCGCGCCAATGACGCCATCGCGCACCGCGGCCCCGACGACGAGGGTTATCATCTCGACGGCCCCGCCGGCCTGGCGATGCGCCGCCTGGCCATCATCGACCTGAACACCGGCCACCAGCCCATCTCCTACGCCGACGAGAGCCTGTGGATCGTCCTCAACGGCGAGATCTACAACTACCTGGAGCTGAAGGCCGAGCTCGAGGCCAAAGGCCACCGCTTCAAGACCAAGTCCGACACCGAGGTCATCCTCGCGCTGTATAAAGACTTCGGGCCGAGATGCGTCGACAAGCTCCGCGGCATGTTCGCCTTCGCGGTGTGGGATAAGGACAAGCGCAAGCTCTTCATCGCCCGCGACCGCATCGGCAAGAAGCCGCTGTGCTACGCGGTCCGTCCCGACGGGACCTTGCTGTTCGGCTCCGAGCTGCGCTGCCTGTTCGCCCTCGACGCCTCTTTGCCGCGCGACATCGACCCCGTCGCCGTGGACATGTTCCTCACGCTCCAGTACATCCCGTCGCCGCGCACGATCTACGCTTCCGCGCGCAAGCTCCCGCCGGCCCACACCCTCACGTGGGAGAACGGCAAAACCACGGTGGATCGTTATTGGGACCTGCCCCTCGGTCAGAAGCCCATCACGGACGACTTCGAGGAGGCCAAGCGGCTCCTTCGTGACACTTTAACGGATGCGACACGCCTGCGCATGATCTCCGACGTGCCGCTCGGCGCGTTCCTTTCCGGCGGCGTGGACTCCTCGATCATCGTGGCGCTGATGGCCGGGCTCTCCTCGAAGCCCGTGAAGACCTTCTCGATCGGCTTCGAGGAGGAAAGATTCTCCGAGCTCAAGTACGCCAAGCTCGTCGCCGACCGCTATAAGACCGACCACACCGAGTTCATCGTCAAGACCGAGATGGCCGATATCCTCCCCAAGCTCGCCTGGCATTACGGCGAGCCCTACGCCGACGCCTCGGCCCTGCCCAGCTACTATGTCGCCCGCGAGACGCGCAAGTTCGTGACCGTCGCGCTCAACGGCGACGGCGGCGACGAGAACTTCGCCGGCTACATCCGCTACTTCGCCATGAAGGCCGCGCGGCTGACCGACGCGCTTCCCGGGCCCGTGCTGTCGGCCCTGCGCGCGGGCGCCGAGCTGCTGCCCGAGCACGACGCGCCGCTCGGCAACGTCTGGCGGGCCAAGCGCTTCCTGCGCTCGATCCTGTCCGCGGACCTCCCGGGGCGGCACCTCAAGATGGTCGGCTTCTTCTCCGAGGACGACAAGCCCGCGCTGTACAGCGAGGGCTTCAAGAAGCGCCTGGGCGCCTCGCTCGGCGAGGCCCTGCGCTACATCCGCGCCGCCTTCGCCGAATGCGAGGGGGAGGACTTCGTCAACCGCATGCTCGCCGTCGACTTCAAGACCTACCTTCCCGAGTGCCTGATGGCCAAGGTGGACATCGCCACGATGGCGTGTTCCCTGGAAGGCCGCTCGCCGCTGCTCGACCATGTCTTCGTGGAGACGGCCTTCCGCATGCCCGGCGACTGGAAGCTCAAGGGCCTGCGCGGCCATAAATACATCATGAAGGAAGCCTTCAAGGACCTCCTCCCCGAGGAGATCCTGAGCCGCCCCAAGATGGGCTTCGGCATCCCGCTCGGCGCCTGGTTCCGCGGCGGCCTCAAGGTGTTCTGGGAGGAGAACGTCCTGTCCTCGAAGGCGCTCTCGCGCGGCTACTTCAACGAGGCGACCCTGCGCGGCCTCTGGGCCGAGCACCAGGGGGGCAAGCGCGACCACGGCTACCGCCTGTGGGCGCTGCTGATGCTCGAGCTGTTCCACCGCCACGCCGACGAGGCGCTCCCCGCTCCCGAGATCGCGGCGCGCTGATGTACTGCCCCGCGTGCGGCGTGCGCGCGAAGGAGGGCGCCCTCGCCTGCGCGAGCTGCGCGCTGATCTTCTCGAAGTGGAAGCCGAAGGCCCCGCCGCCGGCGCCCGCGAGCGCGGTCGTGAGGCTCGATGCCCCTTATGTCCGTTCGCCGGCCGCGTGGGGGGCCCTCGTCGCGGGAGCCGTCATCCTGTTCGCCTTGCGGGGATGGTTCCGCGACGCCTTCTTCTTCCTCGACGGCGTCTCCCTCGCCGTGCACGAGGCGGGGCACGTCGTCTTCGGCCTGCTCGGCGGCCGCTTCGTGATGATGGCCGGCGGCACCGTGCTCCAGCTCGTCATGCCCCTGGCCTTCGCCGTTGATTTCCGCCGCCGCGGCCAGCTCCGTTCGTCCGACGCCTGCCTCGCGTGGGTGGGCCAGAACCTGCTGAACGTCGGGCGCTACGCGGCCGACGCGCGCGCCCAGCAGCTTCCGCTCGTCGGCGGCGGCGAGCACGACTGGACCTATCTGCTCGAGGTCGTCGGGCTCCTGCGGCGCGACGCCGAGGTGGGGGCGGCCTTCGACTTCGCGGGCTGCTTCCTCATCGCGTGGGCTGGAGTCTCGATCTGGGAGCGCTCGCGCGCCCGATCAGCCCAGCTTTAAGGCCGACAGGATCAGCTGGACGCCGATCGCCGCCAGGAGCAGACCCATCAGACGCGTGATGATGTTGAGGATGGTGGGGGAGAGCTTCTTGGCGCTGTCGGCGGCGACGGTCAGCACCCAGTAGCTGATCAGGGCGACCGCGGCGATGGAGAGGAACACGAGCGCCTTCT
>Ga0255338_1004407_pt1 | contig 14643 bp, 12 predicted proteins | sample MeOH1_35cm_T4_19_FD_203715 | JGI IMG/M metagenome (GOLD analysis project Ga0255338, IMG submission 203715) | Sandy soil microbial communities from University of British Columbia, Vancouver, Canada - MeOH1_35cm_T4_195 | ecosystem: Engineered > Artificial ecosystem > Sand microcosm > Unclassified ...
GGTAGAGCGTGGGGATGAATTTCATCGCCGTCTCGCGCTCGAAGAACTCGACCATCCTGGGGCCGTTCTCGATGAAGGCCTCGGTGGCGGCCTCGTCGAAGTACGCGCCGGTCTCCTGCATCATGTAGGTGCGCACGGCCTCGCGCGTGTCGGCCGCGTTCTGCTTGCGCCCGTGGGGGTTCAGCGGGATCCACAGCACGCCGCCGGACAGGGCGGTGGTGCCGCCGAAGACGGGTTCCTTCTCCAGCACCACCACATCGAGGCCGCGCTTCTTGGCGGTGATGGCGGTGGCCAGGCCGGCGGCGCCGGAGCCGACGACGATCACGTCGTATTCAAGGTTCTGGGTCATGGCTGTTCTTCCATCGGTACCGGCGCAATCTCCCGGTCGCTACGACATGATTCGCCGGCCACCGCAGGGGCCGGCCGGGGTCAGGCGGATCGGCCGCGTGCGGCCTCTCCTCGAAGGCCGTTCAGTCGGCCTGAATCTTGTACTTGGTGATGATCTCGTCCCACTGCGCGGACTCCTTCTTCATCAACGCGGCGAACTCGGACGGGGTCGAGGTCTTGGGCAGGGCGCCGGTCGGCAGCAGCCGGGTCCGGATGCTCTCGTCGGCCATGACTTTGACCACCGCCGCGTTGAGCTTGGCGATCACGTCATTCGGCGTGCCCGCAGGCGCCAGCAAGCCGAACCACACCTCGGACGTGAAGCCGGGGATGGCCTTGTTCAGCGTCGGCGCGCCAGGCACGACCGGCGACGGCGCCTCGGTGGCGACCCCCATGAGCGTCAGGTTCCCCTGCGCCACCTGGCCCAGCATGGCGGCGGATGGCGTGGTAAGCAGCATCTGCACCTCGCCAGTGCGAACCGCCATCGTGGTGTTGGCCTCGCCCTTGTAGGGAATGTGCTCGACCTTGATGCCGGCCATCTGCGCGAGACGGGCAGTCGCCAGGTGACCATACGATGCCGTGCCCGCCGAGGCGTACATCACGCCGTTGGGCTGCTTCTTGGCGTACTGGATGAACTCCGTGGCATTGGTCGCCGGCACGTTCTTGCTCGTCACCAGCACCATCGGCACGCTGGTGACCGTGCTGACCGGCTTGAAGTCCTTCAGCGCGTCGTAGCCCGCCTTCTTGTTCAGCAGCGGCGCGATCAACACGCCGTTGTTGGGATAGAGCAGCGTGTAGCCGTCCGCCTTGGCGCGGGCCACGGCGCCCGCCGCGACCGCTCCGGACGCGCCCGGCTTGTTGTCCACGACGACGGGCTGGCCCAGCAGACGGCTCAACGGCTCCTGGATCATGCGGATCTGCCCATCGCTGGTGCCACCGGCCGGGTAGGGCACGACGATGGTGATGGGGCGGCTGGGGAAAGCGTCCTGCGCGTGGGCCAGGCAGGCGGCGAGGCCGGTCAGTGCCAGGATCAATGCGGATTTCGTCATTTTCATATCGGTCTCCGTGGATAGGTAAACACTCTCAACTTGCGGAAGTCGCGCCTCGCAGCCGGCGGGGTGTCGCTTCCAGGAAAATATTGAACCAATCAATTCATGTTATTGCAATGGTTGGTCCATTCATTCTATGGCAAGTCGCGGGTGTTTGCCAGCGGGAAATCATGCGGATCGCCCCGGAGCGGGGTCGAGCCCCGCTCGGCCATGATCGAAAGAACGGCATGGCCACGAAATTTCCCAGCAGGCATGAAATCAATGGTTGGTCCATTGTATAGTGGAGCCATGAGACGCGACCACATGACAACATGTCTGAGACGAAGATGCTGATGAAGGGCTCGCGACCGCTGGTCACTTTGTGCCAACTGGCCATGGTCGCCTTCACGGTGACGGACATGCTGCTCGGCCAACGCTGGTCGGCGTGGGCGACCGCGGCCGCCGCGGCCCTGTTCATCTCGGCGGAATTCACGCGGGCGCCGATTGGCATCCGGCGCACGAGCGTCGTGCTGGTCGCCATCACGCTGGCCCTCCTGCCGCTGCTCGACCACCCGGGGGCCGCGCTGGAGCGCGGGATCCGGATCGGCGGCCTGATCTCGTCACTGCTGCTGTCCATCGCGCTGCTGTCGCGGGCCGCGCTGCGGGTGACGCGTGTGCGGGAGGTGGTTGGCGCGCTGTTCAGGCTTCCTGCCGACCGGCGATTTACCGCGCTGACGGTGGCCAGTCAGTTCTTCGGCGGTTTTCTGGGACTGGCCGGCATCACGATGATGATGGAGATGGCCTCGCAAGTGTCCATGGACAGCCAGGACGAGAAGCTCGCCTGCTACGGCGCGATCTCGCGCGGCTACGCCGCCGCCAACCTCTGGAGTCCGATGTACAGCAACGTCAGCATCCTGCTGGCGATCAGCCCGGGCCTGCGCTGGACAACGGTCTTCCCCTCCGCGCTGCTGCTGGCGTGCGCCAGCCTGCTGCTGGGCCTGGGCTTGAACGGCTGGACCACCAGGCGCGCCACGCCTGCGCCGGCGGGAGGGGCAAGTCTTTCGACGCTGGCGCGGCCCTCCTGGCCCATCATTGTCTGCATGATGCTTTTCCTGAGCATCGCGGTGGGCGTGAGCCGTTCGGCAAACGTCCCGGTGGCGGCCTCGATCATTGTTTTCGCCCCGATCGCGGCCTGGAGCCTGAACGTGGCACTGGCCGGCCTGGCCCACGGTGGCCGGCAGCTGCTGGGCGACCTGGGCAGCTTCCGGAGCCTGGTGGGGGAGGTAATGCTGTTCCTGGTCTCGGGATGCGCGGGCACGGTGATCGCCGGGGCCATGCCCACCACGTGGACGTCGTTCATTACCACGGGGCTGGCGTCGTTCCCGGTCCTGGGCTGCCTGTTTCTGACCGCATCCGTGGTCCTGCTGTCCTGCACCTCGGTGCATCCGATGCTCTCCGGCATCGTGGTCGCGACCGGCTTCCCGGCTAGTGCGCTGGGACTGACGCCCACCGTGCATGTGCTCGCGGTGCTGACTGGTCTGGGGCTGGCCGTGATCATGACCCCGTTCTCCGTCATCAGCCTGATGGCCAGCCGTTTCTCGGGGGTGCCGTTGCTGACGATCAGCGTTCGCGCCAACCTGGGCTACGTGGCCTTGTGCGGGGTTTTGTCGTCGCTCATCCTGGGTGGGATGAACGGCTGGTTTCAACATGGCTAAAAGGAAATGACCATGAATCAAGCTGCAAGGGCATCGGGGCCGTTGGCCGGTATCCGGGTGATCGAGTTCGCCGGAATCGGCCCGGGTCCGTTCGCCTGCATGTTGCTCTCCGACATGGGGGCTGAGGTTGTCCGCATCGACCGTCCCGACGCTCGCCTGGGCGACGCGCGCGACATCACAGGCCGGGGCCGTCAGACGGTCCTGCTGGACTTGAAGGATCCCGAGGCGATCGAGCATGTGCTGTCCCTGCTGGAGCAAGCGGACGTGCTGGTGGAAGGGTTCCGCCCGGGCGTGATGGAGCGCCTGGGCCTGGGGCCGGAGGCAGTGGCGCGGCGCAACCCGAGGCTGGTCTATGCGCGCATGACTGGCTGGGGCCAGGAGGGTCCGCTGGCTCAGGCCGCGGGGCACGATATCAACTACATCTCCCTCTGCGGCGCCCTGGCCGCCATCGGGGAGCCCGGCGGCCCGCCCACGCCCCCCCTGAACCTGGTGGGCGACTACGGAGGCGGCAGCCTCTACCTGGTGGTCGGCATCCTGGCCGCCGTCATCGAGGCCCGACGCAGCGGCCTGGGGCAGGTGGTCGACGCGGCGATCTGTGATGGCGTCAACTCCCTGATGAGCCTTTTTCACGCGCAGGCCCTGCGCGGCAGCTTCCGGGAGGAGCGCGGGGCCAACGTGCTCGATGGCGGCGCACCGTACTACACCGTCTATGAAACCGCCGACGGGGGGTATGTGTCGCTCGGGCCGATCGAGCCCAAGTTCTTTGCGTTGCTGTGCGAGAAGATCGGCGTTCCGGAGTCGCTGCGCGACGCCCAGAACGACCGCGCACGCTGGCCGGCCCTGCGCGAGGCCATCGCGGTGATTTTCAAGACCCGCAACCGCGCCGCGTGGTGCGACCTGCTGGAAGGCACGGACGTATGCTTTGCGCCGATCCTGGCGCTGAGCGAGGCCCCCGGCCATCCGCACAGCCAAGCGCGCCAGGCGTTCGTGGACGTGGAGGGGATCGCACACCCGGCGCCGGCGCCGCGCTTCTCTCGCACGCCTTCCGCGATCCAGGGACCGCCACCCACGGCCGCCGTCTCCGTCGCGGAGTTGCTGGGGCGCTGGCGATAGAGTGCGATGTCCGGGCGTGCCGAGCCGTACGCTCCGACGTACGGGCATCGTCGGTAGAATGATTGGGCCTATTCCTTAAGGCTGGAACAGAGAATGAAGGCGCCATCACCAACACAAGCCCTCCAGTTCGAGGCCATCGCGCCGACGCGGGCGGTGGACGAGATCGCGACCCAGATCCGCGACATGGTCGCCAGCGGCCGCCTCAGGCCAGGCGACCGGCTGCCCCCGGAGAGGGACCTGGCGTCCAGGCTCCAGGTCAGTCGCAACACCTTGCGCGAGGCTTTTCGAGCGCTGGAACATGCCGGCATCATCGAGATGCGCATGGGTTCCAGCGGCGGCGCGTTCGTGATGCGGGGCAACCCGGGGGTGATTGTGAGCGGCATGGCCGATCTCTATCACCTGGGCGCGATCACACCGGAGCAGCTGACGGAGGCGCGTGTCTGGATCAGCGAAATGGTCGTACGCGTCGTCTGCCAGCGCGCCACCGAGGACGACCTCCTCGCGCTGGAGGCCAACATCGAGGCAACCACACGTGCTGCCGCAGCGAATGAATTCGACGAACGTCAGCGGCTCAATCGTGAATTTCACCTGATCCTGGCGCGCATCACGCGCAACCCCATCATCCAGCTGACGATGGAGGGCGTGATGGAAGTGATGGGGCAGTTCATCGGCCGCATCGGTCCCAGCGAGAACCCGTTCACGCTGCCGTCCAAGCGACGCCTGATGAAGCACCTGCGGGACCGAGACGAGGCGGCGGCGGTCGGCGAGATGACCGCGCTGCTCGAACGGCTTCAGGCCAAGTATCTGGCCCAATGGTCCGAGCACCAGGTCGCCGGGACGTAGCGAGGCGAATCCGGTCCCCGTCTGCGGCGCCTGCGGAAGGCCATGCCTCCTTTCCGGGTCGGGTCAGCCCGCAAGTGGCTCGCCGTGGGGGCGCGGTCGCCGTCTGAACACCACCGGCTTGCCGCCGAACTGTCGCTTGCACATCCAGTGGGCCAGTGCCGAGTCCAGATAGTCGGCGTGACCGGGGAACCATCGGGACAGCTCGGCCACGAAGGCGCGTCCGACGGCCGTGCCGCCGGCTTCGACCTGGAGACGGACTTCCACGGCCGAACGCAGGACCGCCGCGTGCTCGTCCATGTGGCACGCGCCGGCCGGGAAATCCGTTTCGTGCATCCAGCGGTCCTCCTCTTCGAAATGAGCGCGAAGATGCGCCTCCAGATCGCCGAGCCTGTCCGAAAGTTCCGCGTCGGTGGCGCATGCGGACTCTGCCAGCAGGCCTTCAAACTCCAGATGGATGACATCCATGGGTCCGTAGCCGAGCGCGATGCCGTCGGGCATGGGCGTCGCCGGGGGGATTTCTGTTGGTTTCATGGTGGGGGGCGCGCGTGGGATTTCAGGCTACAGATCAAGCACCAGCGTGGCCGACCGGGACCCCGAACAGCACGCAATGATGGTGTTGTTGGCCGCCTTCTCGTCGTCGGTGAGGCAATCGTCGCGGTGGTCGGGCACACCGCCCTTCACATCCACCCGGCAGGTTCCGCACACGCCCTGGGTGCAGGCGTACTGAACGTTGACGTTGGCATCCAGCAGGACGTCCAGAATGGACTTGCCCTGCGGCACCTGCAGCTTCCGGCCGTCGCGCAGCAACTGCAGCTCGAACCCGCCTGCCGTGGCCGCCTCCTGCGCCGCGGCGAAGCGCTCGTAGTGCACCGTCTCCGGGCGGCGGATCTGGGTGGCTGCGATGAAGCCGTCGATCAGGCCGGCAGGGCCGCACGCGTACAGGTGTGCGTCCGGCGGGGTCGAACGCACGATGTGATCGATGTCCATCCGCCCCTCGCCGTCGCCGGTGAAATGAAGATGGACCTGGCCCCGGCCGGCCGTCTCCAGATTTTGCAGCACCTTACGGAAGGCCATCTGTCCCGGAGTGCGCGCCGAATAGTGCAACTGCCAAGGGCTGCCCAACTCGACCAGGCGCTCGATCATCGACAACATCGGCGTGATGCCGATGCCGCCTGCGACGAGCACGCTCAGGGGAGCATCCTCCGCCAGCGCCATGTCGTTCAGGGGAAGAGAAACCTGCAGCGCCATGCCGACACGCGCCTTCTCGTGAAACCAGGCCGAGCCGCCGCGGCTGTCGGGCTCCCGCTTCACGGCGATGCGGTAGCGCGCGCGATCGGAGGGGGCGTTCACCAGCGAATAGCTGCGCTGCGGTCCGCCGGGAATCTGGACGCTGACATGCGCGCCGGCAGCGAATGCGGGAAGCTCGCGCTCGTCGGCGGAGGCCAGGTCGAAGGATGCCGTGCCTTCGCCTTCAAGCCTGATCTGCTGGATCAGGAGGTTGAGTTTCGTCTCGCTCATGTAGGTGTCTCCGGTGTACGAATCCGGTAGGGACCGAATATCGAGGGGAAAAGTGATGCGGTGAAAAGGTGTTTGCAGGATAGCACAATCAATGGTACATTGCTTCAATGGTCCATCCATTGAGGCCATTAACGTAACTGCTTTTCTGGAGGCAATGAGATGCTGACGCATGAAGACAACGAGCGCCTGGTTCGCGTGGGTCCGGGCACAGAGATGGGGCGGCTGATGCGCCTGTACTGGATTCCCTTCCTGCTGGCCAAAGACGTGCCGGTGGACGGTCAGCCGTACCGCGTGCGCCTGCTCGGCGAAGACCTCGTCGCGTTCCGCGACAGTGACGGCCACGTCGGCCTCGTGGACCACGCCTGTCCGCACCGCGGCGCGCAGATGGCCTTCGCCCGCAACGAGGAGGGCGGCCTGCGCTGCGTCTACCACGGCTGGAAGTTCAGCATCGACGGCCGCTGCCAGGAGATGCCGGCTGAGCCGGCCAACTCACCCATGCTCGCCAAAGTCCGCATCACCTCGTACCCGGTGCGCGAGCGCAACGGCGTGCTCTGGGCCTACATGGGGCCGGACGCCGAGAACCCGCCGCAGCTGCCCAGCATGGAATGGAACATGGTCCCGCAGGAGCAGGTCGCCGTGACCATGCGCATCCAGGAATGCAACTGGCTGCAGGCGCTGGAAGGCGAGATCGACTCCGCCCACGCGGCCATCCTGCACGGCCGCGTCGATGTCGGCGGCGTGATCAACCAGTGGAAGCAGGCGCAGGACCTGGCGCCGACCTTCGAATGCGTGTCGCACGACGCCGGGGTAAGCATCGCCGCGCGGCGCAAGGTCGGCGAAGACAAGAACTACGTGCGTGTCAACCAGTTCCTGATGCCGTTCTGGACGCTGGTGCCGCCGCAGGCCCAGTACCCGGACCTGAGCGGTCACGCCTGGGTGCCAATCGACGACGAGCACACGCTGTGCCTGATGTTCTCCTACCACCCGTCGCAACCGTTCTACGAGAAGACGCGCAAGGTGTTCAAGGAAGGTCACAACGGACGCGAGACCGGCCACGCCTCGGAAGTTTCTTTCGAGAAGCGCCCGCCCACCGACCCTTACCATACCTACTGGAGCCAGTACAACCGGGGCAATGCCTACCAGTTCAGCTACCAGCTGCAGGTGGACAAGTACAACTCCGGCCTGCCGGGCCTCTGGGTGCAGGATGCGGCCTGCCAGTCCGGCGTCTCGCCGATCTACGACCGCACCAAGGAGCACCTGGGCACCAGCGACACCGGCATCGCTCGCACGCGGCGCCTGCTGCTGGACACGGTGAGGCGGTTGTCGGTGGACGGCGTGCAGCCGGTCTCGGCGCAGGATCCTGACCGCTTCCTGTTCCGCGCGATCTCCATCACCATTCCCGCCGGAGGCGACTGGCGCAGCGCCGGTCAGGAATTCATGAAAGCCCGTCCGGGCCAGGGTTTCGGCTACGAGCCCTGAGCGTGGCGTGATGCTGGCCGATGCCGCGCGGCCAGCCGGCATCGTGGCCTTGTAAGCCGGCCGCCACGCCAGGAGACGGATGGCGGCCGGCCCCATTCAGGAGAATCCCCAAAGGATTCGGACATCAGGAGACAGAAAATGATTTTCAACGGCATCCAGCGTCGCACGCTTCTCTGCGCCGCCGCAGCAGGACTCGCCTTGCCGGTCTTGGCCCAGGGCTACCCCACCAAGCCGATCCGGATCATCGTGCCCTACGCCGCGGGGGGCTCCACCGACCAGCTGGCACGCGCCATCCAGCAGCCGATGAGCGAGGCGCTGGGGCAGCCGGTGATCATCGACAACAAGGCAGGTGCCGGTGGCACCATTGGGGTGGATGCCGTCGTGAAGGCGGCGCCGGACGGCTACACGCTGGTGTTCGGCAACACGGGACCGAACGCCGTCGTCCAGCTGATGCGCAAGGTGCCCTACGATCCGCTGAAGGACCTGCGGCCGATTTCCACGGTGGCGCTGACACCGATGATCCTGGCCGTCCCGGTGGACAGTCCAGCCAGGACGCTGAGGGATTTCATCGCCTACGCGCGGCAGCAGGGCACGGCGCTGAACTTCGGTTCGGTCGGCAACGGTTCGCTGTCCCACCTGACCGGCGAGTATTTCAACGATCTCGCCGGTCTGCGCATGCAGCACGTGCCTTACAACGGCGGCGCGCCGATGCTCACGGCCTTCGCGGGTGGGCAGATCCAGGCCGCGTTCGTCACCGGACTGGATGGCGCCGCGATGCTGGCCTCCGGCAAGGTCCGTTACCTGGCGGTCGCCACACCACGCCCCACCGAAGTGGTGCCGGGGCTGCCCGCAATCGCGGAAGATGTGCCCGGGTTCAGGAGCGTGGCCTGGTTCGGCGTGCTGGCGCCCAAGGGCATCCCGGACGAGGTGGCGGCCAAGCTGAACGCTGCCGTCGTGGCCGCCGTGGCACGGCCCGAAGTCCGCAAGCTGTTCGCCGACCGCCGGATCGAGGCGGTCGGCAGCTCGCCGCAAGGCCTGGAGAAGATCATCCACGACGAGGTCCGGCAGTGGGGTCCGGTGGTACGCAAGGCCAACATCCAGATGTGAGGCCCGGCCGTTCGCCGCAAGAGACTGGAATCAACACCATGCAGGACAACCTCAATACCCATTCATCCCACCGCGTCGCCGAGGAGTCCGCGTCATGACCTCGCGCTCGCTCAGGGGTCGCGTCGCCGTGGTCGGCATCGGCGAGACCGACTATTACCGGCACGGCCAGTCGCCGGATCCGGAGTTCAAGCTCGCGCTCAAGGCCATCCTGGCGGCCTGCCGCGATGCCGGCCTGGATCCGCGCGAGATCGACGGCTTTGCCTCGTACAGCGATGACCGCAGTGAGGCCACCCGGCTGGCCGCGGCGCTGGGCACCCACCGGCTGCGTTCCGCGACCATGCAGTGGGGCGGCGGGGGGGGAGGCTGCTGCGCGGCCGTCGCCAACGGCGCGGCGGCCATCGCCACGGGGCAGGCGGACTGCGTGGTGGCTTTCCGCTCGCTGGCCCAGGGCCAGTACGGGCGCTTTGGCCAGACCACGGGCATCGACACGATCTCCGGCGAGAAGGCCTACCTGATGCCCTACGGAGTGCTCTCGCCGCCGCAGCGGTTCGCGATGCGCGTGCGGCGCTTCATGCACGAGCACGGCATCCGGCAGGAGGCGCTGCGGGCCATCGCGATGGCGTCCTACCACCACGCGCAGGCCAATCCGCGCGCGGTGATGCATGGCAAGCCGCTGGACGCGGCGCGCTACGACGCCTCGCGCTGGATCGCCGAGCCGTTCCACCTGTACGACTGCTGCATGGAGAACGACGGCGCGGCGGCGGTGATCCTGGTCGCTGCCGAACGCGCGAAGGACTTCCCCAACAAGCCGGTCTATCTGCTGGGCGCGGCCTCCGGCTCGGGCTTCCGGGCCGGGGCCCATCCGCACAACGCGCCGGCCTACGCCAGCGCCAACTTCGGCACCGTCGCGCCCGACCTCTACCGCATGGCCGGGATCGGCCCGGCGGACGTGGGAGTGGTGCAGAGCTACGAGAACTTCACTGGCGGCGTGCTGATGGCGCTGATCGAGCACGGACTGCTGCAGCCCGACGAGGCGAATGAGTTCCTGACGCTGGACAACCTCATCGCGCCGTCGGGACGCCTGCCGCTGAACACCAGCGGCGGCAACCTTGCCGAGTGCTACATGCACGGCTTCGAACTCGTCCTCGAAGCCGTGCGCCAGGTGCGTGGCACCTCGACCAGCCAGGCGCCACGCAGCGACGTGGCCCTGGTGACCGGCGGCCCGATGGTGTCGCCCGTGAGCAACCTTCTTCTGGGCTCGGAGACTGTCCTGTGAATCCCGAATCGACGACGCATTACCTGCCGCCGGGGCTGCCGACCCCGGTATCCGAGCCGGACGGCCTGTCCGAGCCCTACTGGGCCGGCTTGCGCGAAGGCCGCTTGTGCGTGCAGCGCTGCGCGCACTGCGGCACCTGGCAGTTCGGTCCAGAGTGGCTTTGCCACCACTGCCACGCGTTCGACCCGGCCTGGCAGGAGGTGGAGCCGGTCGGCCGCATCTACAGCTGGGAGCGGGTCTGGCATCCGGCTCACGAGGCGCTCAAGGGGCACGGCCCCTACCTCGCGGTGCTGGTGGAGCTGCCCCACGCGGGCCATGTCCGCATGGTCGGCAACCTGCTGGGGGACCCGATGCAGGACGTGGTCATCGGCGCCGAGGTGACCGGGGTGTTCGAGCACCACCCTCAGCACAATCCGCCGTTCTCTCTGCTGCAGTGGCGCTACCGATGAGGACCGCGCAGGTTCTGGGTGAGGCCGTCGCGGGCGCGGCGGCGCGGGAGGTTGATCTCGTGGTCGTGGGCGCGGGCGCCGGCGGCATGACGGCCGCGCTGGTGGCCGCGCTGCAGGGCCTGCGCGTCGTGCTGTGCGAGGCGAGCGGCCAGGTCGGCGGCACGACGGCGACCTCGGCGGGCACGATCTGGGTGCCCGGCAACCGCCAAGGTGTGGCGGCCGGACACGGCGACTCGGTGGAGCAGGGGCGCCGTTACCTCGACGCGCTGCTCGGCGCGGACGATCCCCGGGGTCTGCGGAAGGCCTACCTCGACAGCGCCGGTCCCGCCATCGACTACTTGGAACGGCATTCGCAGGTGGTTTTCGGGACATCCGGCAAGCATCCCGACTATCTGGACCTGCCGGGCGCGGCCGTCGCCGGCCGGGCCTTGTCGCCGCTGGAGTTCGACGGCCGACTGCTGGGTGCTGACTTCGTCCGGATCCGTCCGCCGATGCCCGAATTCCTGCTGCTGGGCGGGATGATGGCGAACAAGGCCGATGTTCAGGCGCTGATCCAGCGGTACCGCTCGGTCCGGCACTTCGCGCGCGCCGCCCGGCTGGTTCTCCGCTACGCGGCAGACCGGCTGCGTCACCCGCGTGGCACGCGCCTGGTCATGGGCAATGCCCTGGTCGCCAGGCTGTTCCAGAGCCTGCGCCGCGCGGGGGTGGAGGTCCTATTCGACACCGCGTTGCAGGGCCTGGAGGAGGAGGGCGGACGCGTCGTCGGCGCGCGCTTCGTGCGCGGCGGCGCCACGCAGCGCATCCTCGCGCGCGCCGGCGTGGTGCTGGCCACCGGCGGCATCGGGCACAACGACGGGCTTCGCGAGGCGCTGGCCCCGGCCGGGCCGGGCCTGCGCTCCCTGGCGTTCGAGCGCGTGCGGGGGGATGGCATCGTCGCGGCCCGGCATGCGGGCGCGCGCCTGGAGCGCCATCCGGCGAGCTTCTTCTGGCAACCGGTCTCGGACGTTCCGCGCCCCCGGGGGGCCTCCGGCCTGTTTCCCCACCTCTATCTCGACCGGGCCAAGCCGGGCCTGATCGCCGTCAACGCGGCCGGCGTCCGCTTCGTCAACGAGGGGGCGTCCTACCACCACTTCGTGGAAGGCATGCTGCGCTCGAACGAGACGGCGCCCTCGGTCCCGGCCCAGCTGATCTGCTCCGCGGACTTCGTCCGTCGCTACGGCCTCGGCGTGATCCCACCCGGCACGCGGAACCTGCAACCCTGGGCGGATCGCGGCTACATCGTGCTCGAGGAAACGCTCGACGCGCTCGCGGCGCGCATCGGCGTCGATGCCACCGGCTTGGCGTCAACCGTCGGACGGAACAACCTGCACGCCCAGCAGGGGCGGGACCCCGAATTCGGCAAGGGCGAGACCGAGCTCAACCGCTTCAACGGCGACGCGACGCACGGCCCCAACCCCTGCCTCGGCCCGATCGACAAGCCGCCCTTCTGCGCGCTCGCGATCTGGCCCGCCGACGCGGCGTCCAGCAGCGGCCTGGCCGCGGACGCCGACGGCCGGGTGCTCGGGGACGATGGCGCGCCCATCCCCGGCCTCTACGCCTGCGGCAACGACATGGCCTCCGTCATGCGTGACGCCTATCCAGGACCCGGAACCACGATCGGGCCCGCGATGGTCTTCGGCTACCGGATCGGCTTGCACGCGGCCACGGTGCAGCCACCCACCTGAGTCCAACCACGGCGAGGGCCGGACGCGGGGCATAGCCTCGGTGAATGAACCACCTCAGCCCGAGGCAGTGCGGCCAATGTCTGCATATGGCACAGCGACAAGCGGCCGCGGAAGTCTCGGGTTAAGAACTGCCCATCACTTGGGCAAGGTGGTCCATCGACAGCGGTGGGAATCAGGTGGTCGCTCCCGTGTCGCGACCAGGATGGGACGACGCTGTGCCGCCAGCCGGATTACAGACTTGCAGCCACTTCCGGTACCGCCGTGAACAGGTCGGCTTCGAGCCCGTAGTCGGCCACCGAGAAGATCGGCGCCTCCGGGTCCTTGTTGATCGCCACGATCACCTTGGAGTCCTTCATGCCTGCCAGGTGCTGGATCGCCCCGGAGATGCCGCAGGCGATGTACAGCTGCGGCGCCACGATCTTGCCGGTCTGGCCGACCTGCAGGTCGTTGGCCGCGTAGCCGGCATCGACCGCCGCGCGGGAGGCGCCGATGGCCGCGCCCAGCTTGTCCGCCAGCGGCGTGATGACCTCGTTGAACTTCTCGGCGCTGCCCAGCGCACGGCCGCCGGAGACGATGATCTTGGCCGCTGTGAGTTCGGGACGGTCGTTCTTGGCGATCTCGCTTTTCACGAAGCTGCTCTTGGCGTTGGCGGCGAGGGCGGTTGTGGTTTCCACCGCGGCGCTGCCGCCGGTGGCGGCTGCCGCGTCAAAGCCCGTGGTACGCACGGTGATGACCTTGGTGGCGTCACTGCTCTGCACGGTGGCAATGGCGTTGCCGGCGTAGATCGGGCGCTCGAAGGTGTCAGGGCTGATGACCTTGGTGATGTCGCTGAGCTGGGCCACATCGAGCTTGGCCGCCACGCGCGGGGCGACGTTCTTGCCGCCGGCGGTGGCGGGGAACAGGAGGTGGCTGTAGTGGCCGGCAATGGCCAGCACCTGGGCGGCGACGTTCTCGGCCAGGCCGTGTGCCAGGGCTTCGCCGTCGGCCAGGATCACCTTGGACACGCCGGCTATTCTTGAGGCGGCTTCCGCGGCGGCAGCGGCGTTGTGGCCGGCCACGAGGATGTGGACGTCACCGCCGCATTGCGCAGCGGCGGTGACGGTGTTGAGGGTGGCGCCTTTGATGGCAGCGTTGTCGTGTTCGGCGATGACGAGAGCGGTCATGGGAATTCCTTGGTTGGTTCTTGCATTTCCGGGATGCGAGGCGTCTGGATCCCCGCCTGCGCGGGGATGACAAGCAGGGCGGAGGTGAGTACGTTGCCTTCACTCACAGGCCTGTCATCCCCGTGAAAACGGGGATCCAGCCTTCCGCAAGCTGGTTGGCCAGTTTCTCCGGCCGTCATCCCCGCGCAGGCGGGGATCCATGGCGCTGGTGCAGACATTCACGGCCAGGTGTGCAGGGATGTACGCAGCCTGGGCCTCAGATCACCTTGGCTTCGTTCCTGAGCTTGTCCACCAGCGTGGCGACGTCGGACACCTTGATGCCGGCGCCGCGCTTCGCGGGCTCGGCCACGCTCAGCGTCTTCAGGCGCGGGCTCACATCGATACCCAGATCCGCCGGCAAGACGCGGTCCAGCGTCTTCTTCTTGGCCTTCATGATGTTGGGCAGCGTCACGTAGCGCGGCTCGTTCAGGCGCAGGTCGGTGGTGATGACGGCCGGCAGGCTCAAGGCCAGCGTCTCCAGGCCGCCGTCGATCTCGCGCGTGACCTTGACCTGGTCACCGGTCACTTCGACCTTGGAAGCAAACGTGGCTTGCGGCAGGTCGGCCAGCGCCGCCAGCATCTGGCCGGTCTGGTTGGCGTCGTCGTCGATGGCCTGCTTGCCCAGGATCACGAGACCCGGCTGTTCCTTGTCCACCAGGGCCTTGAGCAGCTTGGCGACGGCCAGGGGCTGCAGCTCGACATCGGTCTCGACCAGGATGGCGCGGTCGGCGCCGATGGCGAGAGCCGTGCGCAGGGTTTCCTGGCAGGGGGCCACGCCGCAGGAGACGGCGATGACTTCGGTGGC
>Ga0255338_1004408_pt1 | contig 14642 bp, 8 predicted proteins | sample MeOH1_35cm_T4_19_FD_203715 | JGI IMG/M metagenome (GOLD analysis project Ga0255338, IMG submission 203715) | Sandy soil microbial communities from University of British Columbia, Vancouver, Canada - MeOH1_35cm_T4_195 | ecosystem: Engineered > Artificial ecosystem > Sand microcosm > Unclassified ...
TGCAGGTGCCGCCCGCTACCATCAATGTGGCCGGCAGTAAAGAGTTTCCTTTCACACTGGACCTGCGCAAACCACCGGGGTGATATCCACCGCCGCTGTGGATAACCCTGTTGGTTACTGGTGGGGCGGCGCGCGCATGGCAGCATTCACGCGGGTTTCGCCCTCGCTGCACGCGAAACGGGCATGTGAGCCCCGCGTCGCGCCAGGGTTGGTATTCCACCGGCGGCGCACCAACACCGTGCCTGCAAGCCACGTGCCGCCTTGTCGCGCGGCACGGTCCACCGCAGGCGGCTTTGCACGGGAGGAAGCGGCCGAGCGAAACCGTCACCCGATCCGAACCGGCACGAAGATCTTGTCCTCGCCGCGCTGGATCAACAGCGCGACGGATTTGTCGGATTTCGCGATCGCGGCGCGCGCCTGCTCGACGTTCTTCGCGGGCGTGCCGTTGATCGCCAGCACCACGTCGCCGGGTTCCACGCCCGCGCGGGCGGCGGCGCCGCTCACGTCTTCCACCAGCAGGCCTTCCTTGATGCCGGACTGGCGCTTCTCGCCTTCCTGCAGCGGGCGCAAGGCCAGGCCGAGCTTGCCGCCGGCCGCCGCGGACTGCTCGCGCGGCTCGGCCTTCGCGACCTTTTCAGCGGCGCTGGCCAGCTGCGCGGTGAGGTCCACCTTGCGGCCCTGCCGCCACACTTCCAGCTGCAGGCGCGTACCCGGCGTGGACAGGCTCACCATGGCCGGCAAGTCGCCCGAAGCGACGATGGCCTGGCCGTTGGCCTTGCGGATCACATCGCCCGGCTGCAAACCGGCCTTCTCGGCCGGGCTGCCCTTCTCCACGCTGGCCACCAGCGCGCCTTCGGGGCGATCGAGCTTGAACGAGTCGGCGAGCGCCTGGTTCACTTCCTGCACCGTCACGCCGAGCCGTGCGTGCTGCACCTTGCCGGTGGCGACGATCTGGTCCTTCACGCGAGTGGCGACGTCGATCGGGATCGCGAACGACACGCCCTGGTAGCCGCCGGATCGGCTGTAGATCTGCGAGTTCATGCCGACCACCTCGCCTCGGCCGTTGAACAACGGGCCGCCCGAGTTACCCGGGTTCACCGCGACGTCGGTCTGGATGAAAGGCACCGCGCTTTCATCGGGCAGCGAGCGGCCCTTGGCGCTCACCACGCCGGCGGTCACCGTGTTCTCGAAACCGAACGGCGAGCCGATCGCCAGCACCCATTCGCCCGGGCGCAGCTCCTTGCTGTTGCCCAGCGTGACGACCGGCAGGTTGCGCGCCTCGATCTTGAGCACGGCCACGTCGGTCTTGGCGTCCGTGCCCAGCACCTTCGCGCGGTACTCGCGCCGGTCGGTGAGTTTCACCGTCACTTCGCTCGCATCCCTCACCACGTGGGCGTTGGTGAGGATGATGCCGTCGGCACCGATGATGAAGCCCGAACCCATGCCGCGTACGGGCACGTCGCGCGGCACGCCGCGGCCCTCCCCCTGCTGGAAGCGGCGGAACAGCTCGAACGGGTCGCTCGCGTCCTCCGGGTCGATACCCATCGCCTTGCGCGTGCCCGACACGCTGATGTTGACGACGGCGGGTCCATAGCGCTCGGTGATCCGAGGGAAGTCCGGCAGCGTCGCCGCCGCCAGCGCGGGGGCCACCGGGGCGGGCGAAGAGACGGTGGCAGGCGCCGCCGCCGTCGCGGGCGCCGCGTTGACGCGGCTGTGCAGGGCTTCGACACCCGCGCCACCGATCACGCCGGCGCCCAATAACGCCAGCACGAGCGGTGCTGCCTTGATCTGAAACTGTGCCATGGATGTGTTCCTCCGAAACATTGCTGTTGCACGTGCTGAGATGCGGCCGGGTGCCCGGAAGTTCAAGGCGCGTCCGACTCTGTCGGAAATGGCCTACGCGGCGCCCGCCGCCGAGCCTGCATAGTCAAGGGATTTGCGCAAAGCTCATCACATGACCGGCAAGCTCGCGAGCGCCCTGGGCATGGCCGCCCTGCTGTGGCTCGCCCCCGGGCTCGCGTCCGCACAGGCGCAGGCCGCGGAAGATGCGCCCGGCGGCGTCGACGCCGTGGCACGCCCGTCGTTCGACCTGGACATCCGCGCACCGCAGCCCCTGCGCGGCGTGCTCGAGCGCCACCTGGACCTGCGCCGCTACCGCGAAGTGAGCGACCTCGACGACGCGGAACTCGCGCGCCTGATCAGGATGGCGGACGAGCAAGTGCGGGAACTGGCCGCCACACTCGGCTACTTCACCCCCGAAGTTCGGATCACGCGGGAGCCCGGAACCCCGCCCACCATCGTCGTCACGGTGGAACCGGGCCAGCCCACGGCGGTCAATGAGGTGGCCATCGAGTTCGAGGGCGACATCGCGCGCAGCGAAGAGCCGGACGCGATGCGCCAGCGCGAAGGCATCCGCGGCGACTGGCGCCTGCCCGTGGGCCGGCCCTTCACGCAGTCGGCGTGGGACGACGCCAAGGCCGCCGCCGTGCAGCAACTGCTCGCGCGCCGCTACCCGGCCGGCCGGATCAGCTACAGCCTGGCCGACATCGACGCGCCGGCGCACCGCGCGCGGCTGGGCCTGCGGCTCGACTCCGGCCCGCTGTTCCGGCTCGGGCCGATGCAGGTGGGCGGCGTGGAACGGTACAACCCGGTGCTCGTGCCCCGCATCGCGCGGCTGCCGGTCGGCTCGATCTACGACCGCGAGCGCATCCTGCAGGCACAGTTGCGCCTGGCCAGCAGCGGCTACTTCGACTCCGCCTTCATCCTGGTCGACCCGCAAAGCGACCCGCAGGCGGCGCCCGTGCAGGTGACGGTGCGCGAAGCGCCGCTGCAGAAGGTGGTGCTGGGCGTGGGCCTGACCACCGACAGCGGGCCGCGGGTTTCCATCGAGCACATCCACAACCGCGTGCCCGGCATCGGCTGGCGCGCGGTCAGCAAGCTGCAGCTGGATCGCAAGACGCCGTTCGCCCAGGCCGAGCTGATGGCGATCCCCGACGAAAGTGGGTGGCGGTGGGCCGGCCTGGCGCGCGCCGAGCGCCTCGACGACGGCAACCTGGTGACGCACGGCCAGCGGCTGCGCTTCGGGCGGCTGCGCAGCGAGGAGCGAATCGACCGCAACGTGTACGTCCAGTACGACCGCGCCACGGTGCAGACGACCGCGGGCGCGCCCGTGACGTCGTCGGACAGCGGCGCGGGCTCGGCGCTGAGCGCGAACTACGTGTGGACCGGCCGCTACTTCGACAGCCTGACGTTTCCCGCGCGCGGCTACGGCGCCGGCCTGGAACTGGGGGGCGGCGTGACGCTCGGCGGCGACCGCAGCGTGTTCCAGCGCACGGTGTTCCGCGGGCTGTTCCTGCGGCCGTTGACGCAGGGCCGACTGCAGTTGCGCGCCGAAGCCGGCGCCGTTCTCGCGCGCTCCGGGGCGCAACTGCCCGGCACGCAGCTGTTTCGCACCGGCGGCGACAACTCGGTGCGCGGCTACGGGTACCGGGAGCTCGGCGTCGCGCTGCCGGGCGGGCAGACCGGGCCGGGCCGCCTGCTCGCGGTGGCCAGCGTCGAGTGGCAAAGGCCGATCCGATGGGACGGGCGGCCGACCGAGTTCGAGAACGTGCTGTTCGTGGACACGGGCGGGGTGGCGGACCGGCTCGGCGACCTGCGCCTGTCGACCGGTGTCGGCACGGGCGTTCGCTGGAAGAGCCCGGTCGGGCCGGTGCAGGCGGACATCGCGTACGGCATCAAGAGCAAGAGCGTGCGGCTGCACATGAGCGTGGGGTTCGTGTTTTGAGGATGCGGCTCGTCAGGCGTGACTGGCAACTCATCCCGACGCTGCTGCTCGCCGTGATCGTGATCGTGCTGTCCGCCGCGGCCGGCCTGTGGTGGTGGGCCGGCACCGAGGGCTCGCTCGAGTGGGCGCTGCGCCGCATCGCGCAATCCCAGCCGCTCACCGCCGAGGGCATGAGCGGGACGCTGCGCACCGGTTTGAACGTGCGCCGCCTGGCGTGGGAGCAAGAAGGGCTGAAGATCGAAGCCGAGGACGTGGAACTCGCCTGGCGGCCGCTCTTCCTGCTCAGCGGCACCGTGAAGCTCGATCGCGTGCAAGCGTCGGCCTTGCGCATCACCGACCGCCGCCCGCCATCCAAGGAGCCGTGGAAGCTGCCCGATGCGCTGGTGATCCGGCCCGAGCTGGAGCTCGACGACTTGCGGATCGGCCAGCTCGAATGGACCACGGCCAACACGGTTCGCGCGGAAGACCTTGCCGGCCGCTACTGGTACGACGGCGCCTCCCACGTGCTGCGGCTGGACAACGTGCGCTGGGCGGGCGGCACCTATCGCGCAACGGCGAACCTGGGCGCGCGCGCGCCGCTGCCCCTGGACGCGACGATCTCCGGCAAGGCCGACGCGCCGGTGCCCGGCGGCGGCAAGCTGCCGGTGGAGTTCACCGCCACCCTGCGCGGGCCGCTGGCCGACCTGCAGGCCGACGCCCAGGTGACCACCACGGCGCCCGGGGCGCAGGCGACGCAGGCCACGGCCAGTGCCCGCGTGACGCTGTGGGCCGAGCAGCCGGTGCCGCAGGCGCAGGCGAAGCTGGACGGACTCGACCTCGCCGCACTGTGGCCCGAGGCGCCGCAGACCCAGCTGGCCGGCGAGGTGCGCCTGGCCCCTGCCGGAACCGGCACCTGGCAGGTCGATGCGGACCTGCGCAACGGCATCCCGGGCCCGTGGGACCAGCACCAACTGCCGGTGTCGCAGCTGAAGGCGCAGGGCCAGTGGCGCAAGGGCATGGCGCTGGTGAAAGACCTCGATGCGCAACTCGGTGGCGGCCGCATGAAAGCCAGCGGCCAATGGAAACCCGGCGATGCCGGCTGGACCTTGCGCGGCGACCTGGTGAACGTCGACCCGGCGGCGCTGCACACGCGGCTCGCCGCAGCGCCGGTCGGCGGACGGGTGGACGTGCGGGAGGACGGCGGCACGATCGCATTCGACCTCGGACTCAAGGGCAGCGGCCGCACGGCCAAGGCGCCCCGGCAACGCGGCGCGCGCGCGAAGAATGCGCCTGCCCGGCTCGAGATCCTGCAGGTCAAGGCCAGCGGGCGCTGGGCCGGCGGCCTCCTGTCCGTGCCCATCTTCGCGCTGGTGGCCAGCGACGCGACCCTGCACGGATCGATCGAGGCGCAAATCCCCTCGCGCTCGGGCAGCGGCCGCCTGTCCTTGCAGGCGCCCGGCCTGCGCGCCACCGCCCACGGCGAGCTGTCCGAAACGGCGGGCCGCGGCAACGCGCAGGTCGACAGCGCCGACCTCGCGTCGGCCCAGCGCTGGCTGCAACGCCTGCCGGGCCTGGACGCCGCGCGCCAGGCGCCGCCCGTCGCCGGCCGCGCGGCCATGGCCCTGGCCTGGCAGGGAGGCTGGAGCGACCCGACCGTGCAGGCCCGCGTGTCGTCGCCATCCCTGGAGCTGGGCTCACGCGAGCCCGCGCAGGACACGCCTTCGTGGGCCGCCACGGACGTGCTGCTCACGTTGAACGGGCGCTTGAGCGACGCGACGCTGGCCGCGCAGGCGCGCGCGCGCCAGGGCCAGCGCCAGGTGGACCTGCAGCTCGCGGGCCGCGGCGGGCGTGCGCCGCTGCGCCGGGGCGCCCCCGCGCAATGGCGCGGCAACATCGCGAACCTCGACGTGTCGGTGCTGGACCCCGCGATCAGCAGCGGCGCCTGGCGGCTCGCATTGCAGCGACCCGTGGACTTGCAGTGGTCGCCGGCGGGCAGCGTGCTGGACCTGACCGCCGGGCAGGCGACGCTGTCCGCCCCGGCCGTGAAGGGCGCCGCGCCGCCGTCGCAGGCGCTGCTCGCATGGGAGCCGGTGCGCTGGCGCTCCGGCGAGCTGCGCACCGCCGGCCGGATCACGGGGCTGCCGCTGGGATGGCTCGAACTCCTCGGCGGGCAGCAACTCGCGGGGTCCGCGTTGTCCGGCGACATGGTGTTCGACGCGCAGTGGGACGCCAGCCTCGGCCGCGAGCTGAAGCTCAACGCATCGCTCGCGCGCAGCCGCGGCGATGTCACCGTGCTTGCGGAATCGGCGCCCGGCGTCTCCTCGCGCGTCGCCGCAGGCGTACGCGACGCGCGACTCACGCTCGCGACCCAGGGCGAACAGGCCACGCTCACGTTGCGCTGGGACAGCGAGCGCGCCGGGGTGGCGGACGGCCGGCTGGCGACACGCCTCTCGCGTGGCGGCCCCGCGGGCTGGCAGTGGCCCGAGCAGGCGCCGATCTCGGGAACCTTGCGTGCGCAATTGCCGCGCATCGGCGTGTGGTCGCTGCTCGCGCCGCCGGGCTGGCGGCTGCGCGGCTCGCTCGCGGCCGATGTGAAGGCCGCCGGCACCCGCGCCGATCCGCAGCTGTCCGGCACCATCGCCGCGGACGACCTCGCGCTGCGGTCGGTGGTGGACGGCATCGAGCTGCGCGACGGGCGGCTGCGCGCCCGTCTCGAGGGCAACCGCCTGTTGCTGACCGAGTTCACGCTGCATGGCGGCGGCGCGCAGGGCAGCGGCGGGACACTTGCCGCGACCGGCGAAGCCGCCTGGTTGGGCGGCGGCCCGCGCCTGCAGGCACGGGCGCAGCTGACGCGCCTGCGCGCCAGCATCCGGCCGGACCGGCAGCTCACCGTGTCGGGCCGTCTTGAAGCGCGCGTGGAGCCGGCGGCCACGCAGGTGCGCGGCAACCTCAAGGTAGACCAGGCCCGCATCACGCTGCCCGAAGAGACCGAGCCCAGGCTGGGCGACGACGTCGTGGTGCGCAACGCAACGTCCCTCGGCACCACCGCGCGCGAGCGCAACGCCCCGCCACAGCAGACCGCCGGCGCGCCAGCCGCCCCGGCCAAGCGGCCGCTCGACGTGGCGGTGAACCTGGACCTCGGCGACGATTTCCAGGTGCAAGGGCGAGGCTTGCGGACACGCCTGCGTGGGACCCTCGCCCTGTCGGGCCAGTCGCTCGCCGCGCCGCAGCTGGCCGGCACCATCACCACGGTGCGTGGCGAGTACCGCGCGTACAACCAGCGCCTGGACGTGGAGCGCGGCGTCCTGCGCTTCACGGGCCGCATCGACAACCCCTCGCTCGACATCCCCGCGGTGCGGCCGAACATCTCCCAACGCGTCGGCGTGCTGATCACCGGCAATGCGCAGGCGCCCTTCGTGCGCCTGTACTCCGAGCCGGAGCTGCCCGACGCCGAGAAGCTCGCCTGGCTCGTGACCGGCCGGCCCGTGCCGAGCACCGGCGCCGAGGCCGCGCTGGTCCAGCAGGCGGCGCTGGCGCTGTTGTCCAGCCGCCGGCCGGGTGCGACCAGTTTCGCCTCCCGCGTCGGCCTGGACGAACTCTCGGTGCGGCGCAGCGGCAGCGAAGGCGCCGTCGTCTCGCTGGGCAAGCGCTTCGCGGACAACTTCTATGCGTCCTACGAGCGCAGCCTGTCGGGCGCCCTGGGCACGCTCTACATTTTCTACGACGTCTCGCGCCGCCTCACCGTCCGCGCCGAAGCCGGCGAACGCGCGGGGGTGGATTTGATCTTCACGTTTGCGTTCGATTGAAGGCGCCCTACCCTCTGTCAGCTGCACTCGATTTCCTCGCGTGCAAAGCCGCATGCGGGTGGGCTGTGTCGCGCGACCGGTGGGGTGCGGGTGCCCGCACGGTACCTGAGCGGCAGGCGGTACCCGGCAGCGGCGATTTCTGTCGACGCGACGCCCCAGCCCCGGTCAAACCTTCGTCAGCGTCATCAGGATGTCCGCATACCACGCGCAATTGAGGCCGAGCGCTTCGTCGAGCTTGAGGTCTCGCGTGCCGACGTCCACGCGCGACGAGTGGATGCCCAGCAGCGTCCAGGGCAGGTCGCCCTGCGCCAACGCGCCACTGCGCGAGCGCATCACCACCGGCGCGCCGCTCGTGCCGCGATGCGTGCGGGCATCGGTGAGGAAGTAGCCCTTGCCCTGGAAGCGCAGGCCGAACGGCGACGCGTTGACCGCGTGCCGCACCACGGGCAGGTGGTGCAACGCGTCGTGGAAGCCGAGCGGAAAGCCCACCACCAGCAGCGTGGAGCCGACTTCCACCGTCTGCTGCGGCTGGTGCAGGTGGTCCGGCGTGAAAGCGCGATAGACGGCCGTCGTGGGCAGCGCGCCGCGCTCGATCTCGAGCACGGCCACGTCGACGTCGCCGCCGGTGTCGCGGCCCTGCCGCCAGACGCTCTTGCCGCCCTGGTACAGCGGCATCGAAAAACCGGTGGATTGCGCCATGTTGCGGCCGTCCGTGTGCAGCTCGATCTCCACGCGGTCCGGGTAATGCTTGCTCGGCTCGTCGATCATCACGTGCCGGCTCGTCACCAGGAACAGGCGCTCGCCGCGCTGGAAGAAAAAGCCGCTGGCGTTCGTGAGGATGCGCTGCCGGTCGAACGTCACCACGCGCGCGGCGGCCAGCAGCAGCGCGTCGATCGGCGGGGCCTCGGCGGCAGCCGGGGAGGCAGAAGTCGCCGGCCGGGGCGCGTTGTCGTCTTGCATGGCCCATTGTCTGCCACCCGGGGCTCCCGCGGTGTGACAATACCGCGCAGTGGACAAACACAACGACCCGGCCCAGTCGCTCTTCGGGGCCGACGCCCAGGCAACGCCGGCGGCCCTGGCCGCCGCGCTGGCGGCGCCCGCCGCCCCCGGCCACTTCGACGAGTTGCGCGGGTGCGTGTCGGCGCCGGCCGGCGCGGTTGCGCCCCGCACCCCGCCCTGCGAGCCCTGGGCGCGCTTTTTCGAGAACCTCGGCCGCGAGGGCTTCGCCGACCTGAACCGCCGCACCGTCAACCTGCAGCGCCAGGTGCGCGACAACGGCATCACGTACAACGTGTACGCGGACGCCGACGGCCCGCAGCGGCCGTGGTCGCTCGACCTCTTCCCGCTGATCGTTTCGCCGCGGAGCTGGCAACAGATCGAGGCCGGGGTCCTGCAGCGCGTGAAGCTGCTCGACCGCATCATGGCCGACGTGTACGGGCCGCAGCAGCTGCTGCGCAAGAACCTGCTGCCCCCCGCATTGGTGCACGGCCACCCGGGCTACCTGCGCGCCATGCACGGCGTGAAGCCCGCCGGCGGCGGGCACCTGCACATCGCCGCCTTCGACATGGCGCGCGACCCGGCCGGCGACTGGTGGGTGGTGTCGCAGCGCACGCAGGCGCCCTCCGGCCTGGGCTACCTGCTGGAGAACCGGCTCGTCACCTCGCGCCTGTTCCCCGAGGCGTTCCGGGACCTGAAGGTCCAGCGCCTGGCCGCCACCTACCGCGCGCTGGTCGAGGGCCTGCGCAGCATGTGCCCCACCGGCGTCGACCCGCGCATCGTCCTGCTCACACCGGGGCCGTACAACGAAACCTACTTCGAACACGCGTACCTGGCGCGCTACCTGGGCCTCACGCTCGTCGAGGGCAGCGACCTCACGGTGCGAGACGAGCGCCTGTACCTGAAGACCCTGCAGGGACTGGAGCCCGTGCACGGCATCCTCAAACGGCTCGACGACGAATTCCTGGATCCGCTGGAGTTGCGCGCCGACTCGCGCCTGGGCGTGCCGGGCCTGCTGCAGGCGATCCGCGCCGGCAACGTGCTGGTGGCCAACGCGCCCGGCTCGGCTTTCCTGGAGTCCACCGCGCTGCTCGGCTTCCTGCCCGCGATATCGCGGCACCTGCTGGGCGAGGAGCTCAAGCTGCCCTCGCTCGCCACCTGGTGGTGCGGCGAGCGCGCGGCGATGGAGGCCGTGCTGCCGCAGCTGGCCACGAGCGTGATCAAGCCCACCTACGGGGGCCCCGGCTCGGGCGCGACGCTCGGCAAGTCGCTGTCGCGGCGGGAGCTGGACGAATGGGCCGGCCGCATCGTGCGCGAGGCCGAGGAGCACACGGTGCAGGCGTACCTGCCCCTGTCGCAGATGCCCACCTGGAAGCACGGGAGGGAGGGCGACCGCATCCTGCCGCGCTCGCTGATGCTGCGCGTGTTCGCGGTGTCGGACGGCGCGCAGTCGTGGCGCGTGCTGCCCGGCGGGCTGACGCGCATCGCGAGCGCCGCGCTCGAGATCTCGTCGATGCAGCGCGGCGGCAGCAGCGCGGACACCTGGGTGCTGACCGATGGCGAAGTGGACGCGACCAGCCTGCTGCACCACGACCAGCCGGCGGTGGAGATCGGGCACCGCAGCCGCAGCGCCACCAGCCGCGCCGCCGAAAACCTCTTCTGGCTGGGCCGCTATACCGAGCGCACGGAAAACACGGCGCGGCTCGCACGCCTGGTCCTGGAAAGCCTCAACGGCGAAGACCAATCGTCGCAGCCCCTGCTCGCGTGGCTCACCGAAATGGCCGTGGCCAACTCCCTGGTGCTGCCCGCCGTGCCCCCGGCGACGCAGGCACGCCGCGTCTTCGAGCGCTCGCTGATCGCAGGCCTGGCCGATGCCCAAGACGCCTCCAGCGTCGGCTACAACCTGGTGGCGCTGCGCGGCGCGGCCTCCGCCGTGCGCGAGCGGCTGTCGCAGGAGCAATGGAACGTGATCGTGCGCGCCGAGCGCGAGTTCCTGCGCGGCTGCGCGCTCGTCACCGAGGACGGCGACTATTCGTCGGTCGAGGCGCTGCGCGTGCTGGAGACGCTGTCCGGCCACACCGCCGCCATGACCGGCGCGCAGACCGACCGCATGACCCGCGACGACGGCTGGCGGCTGCTCTCCAGCGGCCGGCACCTGGAGCGCCTGGGCTTCCTCGCGTCGGCGCTGGGCTGGGCCATCGAGACCGAGGCGCTGTTCGACGAAGGCGGGTTCGAAGCCGTGGTCGCGCTGTTCGACAGCACCATCACCTTCCACGCCCAGTACCAGCAGCGGCACGACATCCCCGCCCTGCTGGACCTGCTGGTGCTCGACCGCGACAACCCGCGCTCGCTCGGCTGGGTCGCGCAGACCCTGCGCGGGCGCCTGGCCAAGCTCGCGGGCAGCGCGCCCGGCGAGGTGCCCGCCATCGCGCTCACGGTGCCGGACCCGCAGCAATGGTCGCTGCAGGCGATGTGCGAGCGCGATGCCGATGGCCGCTACACCGTGCTGCTGGACCTGCTGCAGCTGTGCACGAACGCGGCCTACAAGCTCTCGGACGACCTCAGCGCGCGCTACTTCACTCATTCCGGCGACGCGCGGCACAGCGTCGGCGCCTGACCATGCTGCTCCACGTTGTCCACGAAACGCGCTACGACTATTCGCCGGCGGTGAAGACGGCACAGCACATGGCGCACCTCAAGCCGGCCCACGGCGGCGGGCAGCGGCTGCTGAATCACACGCTGACGATCGAACCCGCGCCGGCGCACCAGGGTGAGGCGGTGGACGTGTACGGCAACACACGCGCCTTCTTCAGTCTTCGGGCGCGGCACGAGGAGCTCAAGGTCGTCGCGGAAAGCACCGTGGCGACTTCCGCGCCGGTGGCGCCGCAAAGCGGCATGCCATGGGAGGAAGTGCGCGAGCGCCTGCGCTACCACCGCGGCGCCGCGTACGACCCGGCGGCGGAATTCGTGTTTCCCTCGCTTGACGTGCCGCGGCACGAGGACTTCGTGGCGTACGCGCGGCCCAGCTTCATGCCGGGCCGGCCGCTGCTGGAGGCCGCGCAGGAGCTGATGCAGCGGATTCATGCCGACTTCGTGTACGACACCGACGTCACCGACGTGAGCACGCCGGTGCTGGAAGCGCTGGAGCTGCGCCACGGTGTATGCCAGGACTTTGCGCACGTGATGCTCGCCTGCCTGCGCAGCCTGGGCCTGCCGGCGCGCTACGTGAGCGGCTACCTGCTCACCGCCCCGCCGCCGGGCCGGCCGCGGCTGGTGGGCAGCGACGCCTCGCACGCCTGGGTGTCCGTCTACCTGCCAGGCGAGGGTGAAGCGGGCGAGTGGGCCGACCTGGACCCGACCAACAACCGCGCGCCGGGCGAGGACTATGTGACGCTCGCAACCGGCCGCGACTACTCGGACGTCGCGCCGCTGCGCGGCGTGCTGCACGGCGGCACCCACCACGAGCTGCACGTGGCGGTGACGGTGACCCCGCTGGATGAGCCAGCCGCCGCCTACAATTCCCAACCTCCAACACCCCAGGGGCATTCATGAGCGTCTACGACAAGCTGAAGGAACTCGGCATCACCCTACCGCCCGTGGCCACGCCGGCTGCGGCTTACGTACCTTTCGTGCGCACCGGCAACCTGGTCTTCCTCTCCGGCCACATCGCCAAGAAAGACGGCAAGCCGTGGGTGGGCCAGCTCGGCAAGAACATGACCACCGAGGAAGGCAAGGCGGCCGCACGCGCGGTGGCCGTGGACCTGATGGGCACCTTGCACGCCGCGGTGGGCGACCTGGGCAGCGTCAAGCGCATCGTCAAGCTGGTGAGCCTGGTCAATTCGACCGGCGACTTCACCGAGCACCACCTGGTGACCAACGGCGCGAGCGAGCTGCTCGGCCAGGTTTTCGGCGACAAGGGCGCGCATGCCCGCGCCGCCTTCGGTGTCGCGCAGATCCCCACCGGGGCCTGCGTCGAGATCGAGATGATCGCGGAAGTCTGAATCAAGTCCCCTCCCGCTCCGGGGGAAGTCAACTCGTGTCCCCTGCCCCTCCGGGGGAGGGTCAGGGTGGGGGCATGCCCCAGCTCTCCCGCAACTCCCGCTTGAGCACCTTGCCGATCTCGCTGCGCGGCAGTGCATCGACATAACGCACGTCCGCCAGGCGCTGGGTCTTGCCCAGTTGCGCATTGGCCCAGGCGCGCAGTTCTTCGGCGGCAGGCGCCTGCCCGTGGGGCACCACGAAGGCCACCGGCGTCTCGCCCCACTCCTGCGACGGCACGCCCACGACGGCCGCATCGGCGACGCCCTCGTGCCTGCGCAGCACCGCCTCGAGGTCGCTCGGGTAGATGTTGAAGCCGCCCGAGATCACCATGTCCTTGCGGCGATCCATGAGCGTCAGGAATCCGTCCTCGTCGAAGCGGCCGACATCGCCGGTGCGGATGAAGCGGTTGCCCTCGCCGTCGTACCACTCGGCCTCGCGCGTCTTGCCGGGCTGATTGTGGTAGCCCACCATCATCGAGGCCGAACGCCCCACCACCTCGCCGATCTCGCCCACCGGCAGTTCGCGCTCGTCCTCGTCGATCACGCGCATGTCGTGGCCCTCGGCGGGCTTGCCCACCGTGTGCAGCTTGTGCGGGAAATCGTGCGCCTCGAGCATGCAGGAGCCTCCGCCTTCCGTCATGCCGTAGAACTCCACGAGCCCGCCCGTCCAGCGCTGCAGGATGTCGGCCTTGAGGTCGGCGTGGAACGGCGCGCTGGTGCAGAACTTCATGCGGAAGGACTCGAGGTCGAAGCCGTCGAACTCCGGCAAGTCCATGATGCGCTGGTACTGCACCGGCACCAGCATCGTGTGCGTGGCCCTCACCTCCTCGGCGAGCGCCAGGTAAGTGGCCGCATCGAACTTCGGCGGCGCCAGCACCACGCAGCCGCCCTTGGCGATGGTGGGAAAGAAGCACACCAGCGTCGTGTTGGAACACAGCGACGTGGCGATCAGCGTCACCGAATCAGGCCCGTAGCCGTAGTTCTCCGCGCGCGAGACATGTTGCCAGCGCATGCCGTGGGGCTGCACGATGCCCTTGGGCGTGCCGGTGGTGCCCGACGAATAGATGATGTTGAACGGCCAGACCGGCTGCACGGCCACCGGCTTCGGCCGCGATCCGGCGGGCGCCAGCCACTGCTCGAAGGACGGCTGCGCCGACGCGTCGAGGTGGATGCGCCGTGCCGCGCTGTCGAAAGCCGGCACGCCGCGATCGACGAAGAAATGGCGTGCACCGCAGTCGGCCAGCATGCCCGCCAACTGCTGGGGCGACGACTGGAGGGCCAGCGGCGCGGCGGCCACGCCGGCGCGCAGCGCGCCGAGGAACACCGCCACGTACTCCAGCGAATTGGCCGAGCAGATCGCGATGCTCTCGCGCGGTTTCACGCCGTCGCGCTGCAGCGAAGCGGCCACGCGGTCGGCCATTGCATCCACCTGCGCCCAGGTGACGCTGCGCCCGCCCTGCACCAACGCGCGCTGGTGGGGGCGCGCGGCCCCGTGCTCGCGCACGAGGTCGGCGATGGCGCGGAAAGGCGGCGGCGCGGGCGGCGGCTGGGACGAGGCGGGGTCTGGCATGCGGCGTATCTTAATGAAGCGCCCCGGCTGCGATATCGCTTGCGGGTTTTGTGTGTATACCAATACACTACAAAATCAACAAGCCGCAAGTTGCCACCTGCATCCATGCGGCCCCGGGGAGGAGTGAATGAATGCGTCGAGGCGAAATCGCCGTGTTATCCCGCAGTTTTATTCCGCAGCGCGGCCGAGGCACGCCGATTGCGGGTTTTGTCGGCAATTTAGTTCAGTTGATACTCGACCCGCGGCGAGAATCTCGTTATGAATGAACGTGTTGCAGCGAAAGTTGGCGGACCCCTTCTCCTGCGGTCGCGAGATTGTCCGACTGTTTTGCGGCCTATATCACGTTAGAGCTCATGGGAGACACTAAGCGCCTCGAGCCGCTGCGCTACGCCGCAAAGCTCCTGTTTCAGTACCGCGTTGTCGTGGATGGTCAGTCCAACGTCATGCGTACGTGTGAAGAGCGGATC
>Ga0255338_1004409_pt1 | contig 14641 bp, 13 predicted proteins | sample MeOH1_35cm_T4_19_FD_203715 | JGI IMG/M metagenome (GOLD analysis project Ga0255338, IMG submission 203715) | Sandy soil microbial communities from University of British Columbia, Vancouver, Canada - MeOH1_35cm_T4_195 | ecosystem: Engineered > Artificial ecosystem > Sand microcosm > Unclassified ...
GCTCCAACAGCGGCAAGGCCATCAAGGCCACCATGAAGGCCATGCCGATGCTGCTGCGTGGCTCGAAGTACAACAAGGAGTTGTACCTCGACATCATGGCGCTGCTGTACGTGCTGCTCTCCAAGGCGCGCCGCGAGGGCATCCTGTTCCTCGAAAAGGAAATCGCCGATCCGGCCGCCAGCAGCGTGTTCAGCCAGTATCCGCGCATCCTGGCCGACGCGGTGATGATGGAATTCCTCACCGACTACCTGCGCATGATGGTCAACGGCAACATGAACGCCTTCGAGATCGAGGCGCTCATGGACCACGAAATCGAAACATATCGCCATGAGGCCGAGATTCCCGCTCACGCGCTGTCGCGTGTTGGCGACGGCCTGCCGGCCTTCGGCATCGTGGCGGCGGTGATGGGCGTGGTGCACGCGCTGGCCTCGGCCGACCTGCCGCCCGCCGAGCTTGGCGCGCTGATCGCCCATGCCATGGTCGGCACGTTCCTGGGCATCCTGCTGGCCTACGGCTTCGTGTCGCCGCTGGCGTCGCGGGTGGAGCACCAGGTGTCCGAGAGCGTGAAGATGTACGAGTGCATCAAGGTGACGCTGCTGGCCTCGCTGAACGGCTATGCGCCGCTGGTGGCGGTGGAGTTCGGCCGCAAGGTGCTGTACTCCGCGGTGCGTCCGTCGTTCCTCGAGCTCGATGACCACGTTCGTGAAGTCAAGAGCCTGACCTGACGGGAGAGCAGTCATGAGCAGCGCCCAGGATCTCCGCCCCATCGTCATCCGCAAGGCCAGGCCGCACTCCGCGCCGCATGGCAACCATAGCTGGAAGATTGCCTACGCCGACTTCATGACGGCGATGATGGCCTTCTTCCTGGTGCTGTGGCTGCTGAGCGCGGCGTCTCCCAAGGCGCTGGTGGGCGTGGCGGAGTACTTCCGCACCCCGCTCAAGGTGGCCATCGCCGGCGGCGACAAGAGCAGCCTGTCCAAGAGCGTCATTCCGGGCGGCGGCAAGGACCCGCTGGCCAGGGATGGCGAGGTCATGCACGCGCAGACCAACGATCCGTCCGACGCCCAGCGCCGCCGCGACCAGATGGACACCGAGCGCCTGCGCGCGCTCAAGGGCCGCCTGGAGCAGATCATCGACAACAACCCGGTGCTGCGCCAGTTCCGGCCGCAACTGCTGCTGGACATCACGAGCGAAGGGCTGCGCATCCAGATCCTGGATACGCAGAACCGGCCGATGTTCCGTACCGGCAGCGCGGCGGTGGAGCCGTACATGCGCACCATCCTGCGCGAGATCGGGCCGGTGCTCAACGAGATGCCGAACAAGGTGAGCCTGTCCGGCCACACCGACTCCGCCACCTATATGAATGGCGAGCGCGCGTACAGCAACTGGGAGCTGTCAGCCGACCGCGCCAATGCCTCGCGCCAGGAACTGATTGCCGGCGGCATGCAGGAAGGCAAGGTGCTGCGCGTGCTGGGCCTGGCCGACACCATGCCGCTGGAGAAGAAGGACCCGCTGGCGCCGATCAACCGGCGCATCAGCATCGTGGTGCTGAACAAGCGGGCGCAAGCGCAGTTCGAGTCGGAGAACGCCAGCGCGGCCGAAGTGTCCGTGCAGGCACAGAAGGGCCGTGCCGCGGAGGAGATGCAGGCACAGCTTGACCAGGCGCAGCCGGCATCCGCGCCGGCGGCCAGGCCGGCTGGCGCGGGCAGCGCCGGCAAGGGCAAGATCGATTGAGGCGTGCCGCCCGTGCAGGGCGGCACATCTTCCAGAGCAATTTAGCGAGTCAGGACGGTCATGTCTGTCGATATCGATATCACGCAGTTCTATCAGACCTTCTTTGAAGAGGCCGAAGAGCTGCTCGTTGAAATGGAGCAGTTGCTGCTCGGGCTGGACATCGAGTCTCCCGATTCGGAACAGCTCAACGCGATCTTTCGCGCCGCGCACTCCATCAAGGGTGGCGCCGCCACCTTCGGCTTCGCGGCACTGACCGCGACCACGCACATCTTCGAGAACCTGCTCGACCGGACGCGTCGGCGGGAACTGGCCCTGAACCGGGTCATCATCGACACCTTTTTGGAAACCAAGGACGTGTTGCAAGATCAGCTCAACGCCTACCGCAACGGTACCGAACCCGATCCGGAAACGCTGGCGCGCATCTGCGCCGTCCTGCAGCAACTGGCCGAAGAAGCCGGTGGCGAAGCCGGCCATGCCGCTGCCCCCGTGGCCGCGCCGGCCCCCGTGCCCGCAGCGGCCGGCAAGCCCGGTGGCAACTTGAAGATCAGCCTGCTCAAGGTATCGGCGGCCGACCAGGCGCTGCTGCGCGAGGAGATCGCCAACCTGGGCGAGATCACCGGCCAGCAGGAAGTGGACGGCGATCTCGTCATCTGGCTGAACAGCCAGTGCAGCCCCGACGACATCATCGCGGTCTGCTGCTTTGTGATCGACGAAAAGCAGATCACGGTGGAAGCCGTGGCCGCTGCCGAGGGCGCCGCCCCCGTGGCCGCCGCGGCCTCCGCCCCGGCCCCGGTGGTTGCCGCCCCGGCTGCCCCTGCCGCCGCCGCGCCGGGCAAGGAGAAGGAAAAGGCCAAGCCGGCTGCTGGGGCCGCCGCGCACGGACCGGACTCGGGATCGATCCGCGTGCCCACCGAGAAGGTGGACCAGATCATCAACCTGGTGGGCGAGTTGGTGATCACGCAATCGATGCTGGCCCAGACGGCCTCGTCGCTGGACCCGGTGCTGTTCGACCGCCTGTTCTCGGGCATGGGCCAGCTGGAGCGCAACGCGCGCGACCTGCAGGAATCGGTGATGTCCATCCGCATGATGCCGATGGACTACGTGTTCTCGCGCTTCCCGCGGCTGGTGCGCGACCTGGCCGGCAAGCTCGGCAAGCAGATCGACCTGGTCACGTTCGGCAAGGCGACGGAGCTGGACAAGGGCCTGATCGAACGCATCATCGATCCGCTGACGCACCTGGTGCGCAACAGCCTGGACCACGGCATCGAGATCCCCGAGAAGCGCGTGGCCGCCGGCAAGGAGCCCACCGGCCAGCTGATCCTGTCCGCCCAGCACGCGGGCGGCAACATCGTCATCGAGGTGAGCGACGACGGTGGCGGCCTGAACCGCGAGCGCATCCTGGCCAAGGCCGTCCAGAACGGCCTGCCGGTGTCCGAGAACATCAGCGACGACGAGGTCTGGCAACTGATCTTTGCGCCGGGCTTCTCGACGGCCGAAGTGGTCACCGACGTGTCCGGCCGCGGCGTGGGCATGGACGTGGTCAAGCGGAACATCCAGGAAATGGGCGGGCACGTGGAAATCAGCTCGCGCCCCGGCCTGGGTACCACCATCCGGATTGTGCTGCCGCTGACGCTGGCCATCCTCGACGGCATGTCGGTGCGCGTGGGCGAAGAGACGTTCATCCTGCCGCTGAATTGCGTGATGGAGTCGCTGCAGCCGAAGTCCGACGACGTGCACACGGCCGCCAACGGCGAGCGCGTGATGAACGTGCGCGGCGAGTACCTGCCGCTGCTGGAGCTGCACAAGGTCTTCCACGTGGCCGGCGCGCTGCAGGAACCCACGCAGGGCATCGCGGTGATCCTGGCTGCCGAGGGCAAGCGCTTTGCGCTGCTGGTGGACCAGTTGATCGGCCAGCACCAGGTGGTGCTGAAGAACCTGGAAACCAATTACCGCAAGGTGCCGTGCATTTCCGCCGCCACCATCCTGGGCGACGGCAGCGTGGCGCTGATCGTGGACGTGGGCGCGCTGCAGCGCACCGGCGTGCGCCGCCAGGACCCGGTTGTTGCACAGTAATCGACAGCAAAGGAGCACAGACATGGCCGGCATCGGACACATCGATACCCAGGGCAGCGAAGCGTCTGGCCAGGAATACCTGGTCTTCACGCTGGGGACCGAGGAATACGGCATCGACATCCTGAAGGTGCAGGAGATCCGCAGCTACGAGACGGTGACCCGCATCGCCAACGCGCCCGACTTCATCAAGGGCGTGACCAACCTGCGCGGCGTGATCGTTCCCATCGTGGACCTGCGCCTGAAGTTCAACCTCGGCAACGTGCGCTATGACCACCAGACCGTGGTGATCATCCTCAACGTGGCCGGCCGCGTGGTGGGCATCGTGGTGGATGGCGTGTCGGACGTGCTGACGCTGACCGGCGACGATATCAAGCCGGCGCCGGAGTTTGGCGTGTCGGTGTCCAACGAGCACCTGACCGGTCTGGGTTCGGTGGAAGGCCGCATGCTGATCCTGATCGACATCGAACGCATGATGACCAGCCCCGAGATGGAACTGGTGGAAGCCGAACTGGCCTGACCGGGCGGCTCGGCGATACAACCCAAGGCTGCCCGCCGGCATCCGGCCCTACGACGAAACACACCATGACGCCGCTCCGTTCTTCCTCCAGCGCCATCAGGAAGCCAGGCGCGGCTGCCGCACCGGCCACGCCGGTGCTGGCGCCGCTGCGCGACGACATGCGTGACTTCCTGCTGACCGATCACGATTTCGAGAAGGTGCGCGCGCTGATCCACAAGCGCGCCGGCATCTCGCTGGGCAGCCACAAGCGCGAGATGGTCTACAGCCGTCTGGCGCGGCGGCTGCGCTCGCTGCAGCTTTCCGATTTCGGCAGCTACCTGGCGTTGCTCGAGTCCGACGAACGCTCCCAGGAATGGGAGTTCTTCACCAACGCGCTGACCACGAACCTGACCTCGTTCTTCCGCGAGGCGCATCACTTCCCGCTGCTGGCCGAGCATGCGAAGAAGACCGGACGGCCCTTCAGCGTGTGGTGCGCGGCGGCATCGACCGGCGAAGAGCCCTACTCGATCGCCATCACGCTGGCCGAGGCGCTGGGCGACCGCGCGGCCACCGTGCTGGCCACCGACATCGACACGCAGGTGCTGGCCAAGGCCCGTGCCGGCGTGTACACGTCCGAGCAGGCGGCGCGGCTGTCGCCGGAGCGCCTGAAGCGGTTCTTCCTGAAAGGCACCGGCGCGCGCGCGGGATCGGTCAAGGTCAAGCCCGACCTGGCATCGACGATCACGTTCGAGCCGCTGAACCTGCTGTCGCCGGACTGGGGACTGCGCGAGAAGTTCGACGTCATCTTCTGCCGCAACGTGATGATCTACTTCGACAAGCCGACCCAGGGCCGCATCCTGGAGCGGTTTGCGCCGTTGCTCAAGCCGAACGGCCTGCTGTTCGCCGGCCATTCGGAGAATTTCTCCTATGTCACGCGAGCCTTCCAATTGCGCGGGCAGACGGTGTATGAACTGGCCGGCAAGGGCAGCGGCGGAGGTGCATGATGCGTACGCCCCAGATGCCCGAGGCCATTGCCACGCGCAAGTACTTCGACCGCGAGTTTGGCAAGCAGGCCATCAAGCTGTTGCCGAACGAGTACTACGTGAGCGGCGAGGACGTGGTGCTGACCACGGTGCTCGGCTCGTGCGTGGCCGCGTGCATCCGCGACGAAGTGGCCGGCGTGGGCGGCATGAACCATTTCATGCTGCCCGACGACGAGAACGCCGGCCCGGATCGCATGCTGTCCGCCTCGATGCGCTACGGCTGCTACGCGCTGGAAGTGCTGATCAATGAACTATTGAAGATGGGCGCCAGGCGCGAGCGCCTGGAGGCCAAGGTATTTGGCGGTGGCGCGGTGCTGGCCAACATGACGACCCTCAATATTGGGGACCGGAATGCCGATTTTGTATTGAAGTACCTGAAGACCGAAGAGATTCGCGTGGCGGCGCAGGATTTGCGCGGCCCGCATGCGCGACGGGTCAGCTACTTTCCGCGCAGCGGCCTGGCGCTGGTGCGCCGGCTGACGCGGCAGGACGATACGGTAGGCGTGGAACGGGACGAACGTGCCCTGGCACGCGCGATTACCACCTCCACAAAGGTGCCCGTACGAGGCGCAGTGGAATTATTCACGCGGCAGGCCACGGCACGGACGCCGACCTGAAAACGAGACGTAGAGACCAGATATGACCGCCGCGAAGATCAAGGTGTTGTGCGTGGATGATTCCGCGCTGATCCGCAGCCTGATGACCGAGATCATCAACAGCCAGCCGGACATGGAGGTGGTGGGTACCGCGCCGGACCCGCTGGTGGCGCGTGACCTGATCAAGCGCCTGAACCCCGACGTGCTGACGCTGGACGTGGAAATGCCGCGCATGGACGGGCTCGACTTCCTGGAGCGCCTGATGCGCCTGCGCCCGATGCCGGTGCTGATGGTGTCGTCGCTGACCGAGCGCGGATCGGAAATTACGATGCGCGCGCTGGAGCTGGGCGCGGTGGATTTTGTCACCAAGCCCAAGCTCGGCATCCGCGATGGGCTGATGGAGTACACCGACACCATCGCCGACAAGATCCGCGCCGCGTCGCGCGCCCGCGTGCGCGCGCGCGCCGAGGCCCCGGCCGACGGCGCGCCGGCCGCGCCAGTATTGCGTACGCCGTTGCTGTCCACGGAAAAGCTGATCATCGTGGGCGCCTCCACGGGGGGCACCGAGGCCATCAAGGAGTTCCTGATGCCGCTGCCGCCCGACTGCCCGGCGGTGATGATCGTCCAGCACATGCCGGCCGGCTTCACCAAGTCGTTCGCGCAACGGCTGAACGGGCTGTGCCGCATCACGGTCAAGGAGGCCGAGCACGGCGAGCGCGTGCTGCCCGGCTATGCCTACATCGCACCGGGCGATTCGCACCTGCTGCTGGCGCGCAGCGGCGCCAACTACGTGGCGCACCTGTCGCAGGAGGCGCCCGTGAACCGGCATCGTCCGTCGGTGGACGTGCTGTTCGATTCGGCGGCGGTGCATGGCGGCAAGAACGTGACGGGTGTGATCCTGACCGGCATGGGACGCGACGGCGCGCGTGGCATGCTCCGCATGCGCGAGGCCGGTGCGTACAACCTGGCGCAGGACGAGCAATCCTGCATCGTGTTTGGCATGCCGAAGGAGGCCATTGCCACCGGCGGCGTGCATGAAGTGGTGCCCCTGCACTCGATGAGCCAGCGCGTCATGGCGCAGCTGGCAACATTCGGTGCGCGGGCGCAGCGCGTGTAAGGCGCGCCCAGCGCAATTTCGTATTTGTTATCCACAACCGTTTTGGAGCCGTAAAGTGGACAAGAACATCAAGATCCTGGTGGTCGACGACTTCCCGACCATGCGTCGGATCATCCGTAACCTGCTCAAGGAACTCGGTTTCACCAATGTGGAAGAAGCCGAGGACGGCGCTGCCGGCCTGGAGAAGATCAAGGATGGCAGCTTCAATTTCGTCGTGTCGGACTGGAACATGCCGAACATGGACGGCTTGACCATGCTGCAGTCGATCCGCGCGACGCCCGAGATTGCCAAGACGCCGGTGCTGATGGTGACCGCCGAGGCCAAGAAGGAGAACATCATCGCGGCGGCCCAGGCTGGCGCCAACGGGTACGTGGTGAAGCCGTTCACCGCGGCAACGCTGGACGAGAAGATCACCAAGATCTTTGAGAAGCTGGGTCAGTAAGAGGGGCACGACATGTCGACGACTCCGATTTTCAGCAATGAATCGGCCGAGCAGATCATCCATCGCATCGGCAACCTTACGCGGATGCTGCGCGACAACATGCGGGAGCTGGGGCTCGACAAGGAAATCGAGCGCGCGGCACAGGCCATTCCCGACGCGCGCGACCGCCTGAGCTACATCGCCGCCATGACCGAGCAGGCCGCCGAACGCACGCTCACGGCGGTGGAGCTGGCGCAGCCGCTGCAGGAGGCCCTGGAAGAGCAGGCCACCGCGCTGGACAAGCGCTGGGACGAGTGGTTCGAGACGCCGGTGGAGCTGGGCGATGCCCGCGCGCTGGTGCTGGACACGCGCGAGTTCCTGGCCGAGGTGCCCCAGAAGGCCAAGACCACGGGCGGCCACCTGCTCGACATCATGATGGCGCAGGACTTCCAGGATCTGACCGGCCAGGTGATCAAGAAGATGATGGACATGATCCGTTCGCTGGAGCAGGAACTGCTCCAGGTGCTGATCGACAACGTACCGGCCGACCGCCGCGTGGAGGCGCCGGCCACGCTGATGAACGGCCCGCAGATCAGTCCGGAAGGCAAGGCCGATGTGGTGTCGGACCAGTCGCAGGTGGACGATCTGCTGGCCAGCCTGGGGTTCTGAGGCAAGGCCGGCTGGCGCGGCAAGAAGTGAGCGGCCTCCCATTGCGGGAGGCCCCTTTCGCTTTTCAGGGCTTGCATCATCCCGCGAGTGATCTGCACGCCGCCGCAATCGCTGGCAGAATGCTGGCACCCCCAGTCAAAGGAGCCTGCCACCATGCCAGTCCGCCGCACCGGTTTCACGCGTCCCGCCCTCGCGCTCGCCACGCTTGCCCTCACCGGCCTTGCCGGCGCGCAAACACTGACGGTCCCGCAGGTCTCGCCCACGGTCGACAGCACCTACACACGGCTCGAGGCGTCGCCGCTGATCACGAAGCTGATGGCCGACGTCAAGGCCGATGACCCGCGCACGCTGGCCGAGCTGAAGACGATGACGGAGATCCCCGCGCCGCCGTTCAAGGAAAAGGCGCGCGCCGAGTATTTCTTGTCGCGGCTGAAGGCCCTCGGGCTGTCCGATGCCCATCTCGATGCGGAAGGCAATGCCATCGGCATCCGCAAGGGCACCGGCAACGGTCCGAAGCTGCTGGTGTCTGCCCATCTCGACACCGTGTTCCCGGAAGGCACCGACGTCACAGTGAAGCCGCGCGACGGCAAGCTCTATGCGCCGGGCATCGGCGACGACACGCGCGGGCTGGCGGTGCTGCTGTCCTGGCTCAAGGTGCTCAACGACAACAACGTACGCACCGTGGGCGACCTGGTGTTCGTCGGCAACGTCGGCGAGGAGGAGCTTGGCAACCTGCGCGGCATGAAGGCGGTGTTCCGCGATCATCCGGACATCGACGGCATGGTCGGCCTCGAGCCGGGCGCCGGGGAACGCGTGTTGACGCAGGGCACCGGCAGCCATCGCTACGAGATCGCGTTCAAGGGTCCGGGCGGGCACAGTTTCGGGGCGTTCGGCCTGCCGAGCGCCATTCAGGCGATGGGTCGCTCCATCGCCAAGGTCAGCGATGTCCGCACGCCGTCGGACCCTAAGACCACGTTCACGGTCGGCACGGTCGGGGGCGGCACCTCGGTCAACGCCATTGCCGGGGACGCGCGCATGGCCGTCGACATCCGCTCCAACGGCACACCGGCACTGCTCGAGACCGAGAAGCACATCATGTCGGCCATTGCGTCCGGCGTGGCCGACGAGAACGGGCGCTGGTCGCCGGCCAAGGGCAACGAGATCACGTTCCAGGCGCGCCAGATCGGCGACCGCCCGGCCGGCATGACGCCGACCGATGCGGTTATCGTGCAGTCCGCCGTGCGCGTGATCCGGGCCAACAGCAAGGAGGCACCAAGCCTGCGCGGTGGCAGTACCGACGCCAACGTGCCGATGTCGCTGGGCATTCCGGCGGTGATTCTCGGCAGCGGCGGCAAGGCGGGCGGCTCGCACTCGCGCGACGAATGGTTCGATCCCACCAATGCGCACGAGGGCGCGCAGTGGGCGCTCACCACGGTGCTGGGGCTGGTGGGGGTGGACGGCGTGAGCGAACCCTTGCTGGCGAAGCGGCCGGCGAAGCCGGTGCCGCGGAAGTGATTCACGCCGTCAGCGCGAAGCGGGTGTCGAAGGTCGATGCCACATCGAGCCGTTGCCTGAGCAGGCCGGCCTGCAGGTAGAAGTCGGCGGTCTGTTGCTGCACGGCGATGACGCCTGCGTCGATCGGTTGCCATATGGTGTGGCGCCGTGCGAACTGCAGCCGCGCCGCGTCGGGCGAGATGCCGATGATGCGCGCCAGCGCGGCCGAGAATTCGCTCACATGCTCATATGACCAGACCTGCGCACGCGCCACGCGCTGCAGGAAGTCGGCCAGCGCCGCGCGCTTTGCGGCCAGCGCGGCGTCCGTGGCGGCCAGGTAGCTGAGTCCGGACCACAGGCCGCGTCCGCTGACCAGCACGCGGGCATGGCCGCTGGTCTCCGCCATGGCCGTGTAGGGTTCCCACGTGGCCCAGGCATCGACCGAGCCGCTGGTCAGCGCGAGCTTGGCATCGGCGGGCGGCAGGAAGCGGATGTTGGCATCCTCGGGCTTGAGCCCAGCTGACGCCAGCGCCTTGAGCGTGACGAAATGGCCGATCGAGCCGCGGTTGGTGCCAATGCTCTTGCCCCTCAGGCCGGCAGCGGACTTCAGCGGCGAATCGGGACGCACGAGGATGGCGGTACCGTAGGGATCGGAGCGGTTGGCGCCGATCAGCTTGATGCGCGTGCCGGCCGCGAGCGCGAAGATGGCCGGTGCGTCACCGATGGGGCCGCAATCGACGGCGCCAGCATTGAGCGCCTCGGCCAGCGGTGCGGCAGCCGGGAATTCGGTCCATTGGATATCGTAGGCAAGGCCCTTGAGCGCGTCGGCGGACTCGAGCAGCGCCCGCAAGCCGCCCTTCTGGTCTCCGGCCCTGAGGACAAGGCGCGGCTGGGCGTGCGCGGCGCAAACAAGGGCGGGTGCCATGGCGAACGCGGTGCCATGGCGGAGGAACTGGCGGCGGGAGGCGGTCATCGGGATCCATTTGCGTAAGGCCGGCTGGCCACGAACCGAGACCGTACGCCGTGTCAGCCGGATCGCGAACGAATCTTTTCGCGCTTGGTTATGCCGATGACCGGCCCTGGAAGGCGCGCCCAAAGGACTACAAAGCGGGCCGGTTCGGGTTGCGTCGCGCCCGCGCTTGCGATTCAATGGGTGCCTTGCCCATGTCGCCTGGTATCCCTGATGAACTCGACTTCCGAATCGCCCGCCCGACCGCCACTGCGCGCGCTGACCGCGCTGGAGGGCCGCGTGCTGGCCGTATTGCTGGAAAAGCAGTACACGGTGCCCGACACTTATCCGCTCTCGCTCAACGCGCTGGCCGCGGGGTGCAACCAGAAGACGGCGCGGTCGCCGGTCATGAGCGTGACCGAGGACGAGATCCTGACGGCCATCGACGGGTTGAAGTCGCTGAGCCTGGTGTTCGAGGGCAGCAGCAGCCGCGTGCCGCGCTTCGAGCAGAACATGGCGAAGGTGATGGGCGTGCCGAGCCAGTCGGCGGCGCTGTTGTCCACGCTGCTGCTGCGCGGCCCGCAGACCGCGGCCGAACTGCGCCTCAACACGGCACGCCTGCATGCGTTCGCGGATATCTCGTCGGTGGAGGCGTTTCTCGACGAACTGGCCGAACACGCCCCCGCCCTGGTGGTCAAGCTGACGCGCGCGCCCGGCGAGCGGGAAAGCCGCTGGATGCACCTGCTGTGCGGCGCGGTGAGCCTGACCGATTCCGTATTGCCGCACAGCGCTTCGGCGGCGGACGGCGCGTCGCCGGCGGAGCTGGAAGCGCTGCGCATCGGTCATCGCGAGCTCACGGACAAGGTGGCAAGACTCCAGGCATTGGTGGAAGAGATGGCGGCACAACTGGGCATCGAGGTGGAGCCGGGGCGGCTGGGGTAGTGTCGGGAGGGGGCGCCCGCCCGGGGCGCTCGCGGATGGACAGCCATTGCGCTAAATCCGCCGCCCCGCCAACGTAGGGGTGTTGCGGTAAGGATTCAGGTGGCCGCACCCCTCGGCGTTTCCGGCGCATTCCGGCAGGATCGGTGCTATAAAGTGACGTCGGCTGGCATCCCAGCCTTGAAACTTTGCCCTGCTTCGCCCCACCCGGAATCCTCATGACCCAGACCAATGGCGACATCCAGGCCGCCTTGGTGCGACTGCTGTACCGGCAGTCGCATGGGGTTCTGTTCGCCAACTTCGTGATTCCGGTCGCCATCGTCCTGGTGCTGCGCCACAGCGCCCAGGTTGGCATGCTGCTGGCGTGGATGGCGATGGTCTACGTGGTCACGCTTGGGCGCATCCTGCTGTCCATGCGGTTCTATCGGCATGCGTCACGCGCGAGCCCGCGCGCCTGGGCCAATCGCTTTGCGGCAATGTGCTGGCTGTCGGCGGCCCTGTGGGGATGGGTCGGCTCGACGGCGCTGTTTCCGCCCGGTGCCGAGTGGACCGCCTTTGCCTGCATCGTGCTGGCCGGCATGACATGCGGCGCCGTGCCCGCCTTGTCCGCCCAGCCGCGCATCTATCTTGGCATGGTCGTGCTGATGGCTGGGCCGTTCATCGTGCAAAGCGCGATGCGTCCCGAGCCTGTCTACAGCATCTATACGGCCTTCGGCATCGCGATGGTGGTGGCGAACATCTACTTCAGCCGCGTCACGTACCACACCCTGTTGACCGGCGTGAAGCTGCGCTTCGAGAATCTGACGCTGATTGGCCAGCTCGAGCACGAGCGCGACCGCGCCACCGGGGCGAACAAGGCGAAGACGCGTTTTCTGGCGGCGGCCAGCCACGACATGCGCCAGCCGGTGCATGCGCTGGGGCTGCTGTCGGCGTCGCTGGCCGCCGTGGCCGAGCGCGGCGACGTGCGCGCCGATGCCGCCACGCAGATCAGCCAGCGTTTCGATGCCACGCTCGATCGCATGGGCGGATTGCTGGACGGCCTGCTGAACGTATCGCGGCTGGATGCGGGCCTGATGTCCGCCCGCCGCCGGCCACTGTCATTGGGCAAGCTGCTGGCGGAATTGCGCGACGAGTACGCGGAGCAGGCCAGCCGCCAGGGCAGCACGCTGCGCGTGGTGGTGGCGCACGCGTGGATCGACAGCGATCCCGAGCTGCTGCGCCGCATTCTCGATAACCTGCTGAGCAACGCGCTGCGCTACGCGCCCCGGTCGCGCATTTTGCTCGGCGCCCGGCGCCGGCGCGGGGCGATGGAGATCCAGGTGATCGATACGGGGCCCGGCATCGATGCCTCGCAGCAGGCGCTGGTATTCGAGGAGTTCGCCCAGTTGCCCGGCGTGCAAAGCGAGCACGGCCTGGGGCTCGGCCTCGCCATCGTCCGCCGCCTGGCGAACCTGCTTGGCCATGAGGTGAGGCTGCGATCCACGCCGGGCCGTGGCAGCAATTTCTCGGTGACCGTGCCGCTGGCCCAGGATGTCCTGCCGGACGCCCCAGGCACGGCCGCCACGGAAGGCGCGGTCCAGCCGGACGTGCATGCATGCTACGGCGTGATGCTGATCGACGACGATCCCCAGATCCTCGCGGCCTTGGGGGATCTGCTGGGCTTCTGGGGACACACGGTCTACGCCGGAGCCACCGTGGAAGCCGTCTGCGCGGCGCATCAACAGGCGCGCATCCTTGGCCCGGCGCCGGTGGACCTGATCCTGGCGGATTTCCGGCTGGCCGGCCAGGTGACGGGCAACCAGGCGATCGACTGGCTTCGGGAGTACCTGGACGCGGACGTACCCGGCCTGATCGCCACCGGCGACACGGCGCCGGACCGGCTCAAGGCGCTCCATGCCAGCGGCTACCGCGTGCTGCACAAGCCCATCGCGGCGCACCTGCTGCGGCAGGCAATCGTGGATACGGTGCGCGGGGCGGCGGCCAAGGTGCCGGTGGCATAAGCGGACAGCGACAACTGGGCTGTTCCCGGCGTGCACGCTTCGCGCGCTATTGGAATCGCTGCGGGCGCTGACGCGCGCCGTCTGCGACCATCTCACCTTCAACCTCAACTCCCTTTGGCGGCATCCCGCGCGAGGCTTGCGAGCAACGCGTTGCACTTTTTCGCCATTTCGCGTTCCACCACTTCGCCTGGTACCCAAGGCCGGGGATCATCGATCCCGATCTGAACCTGCTCGCGGAGCCAACGGTCATACGCGGCCGCTTCGTGCGCCGCGCGCATGCGTTCGGCGGCGTCCAGGCGCGGACGTGCGACGCGGGTGCCAGGGACGTAGCCCGTGGCGTCGACTTCGAATTCTGCGATGTTCATACGGTTGAGAAAGTTGACCAGCGTATCGAGTCTTGGCCAGACGCGGACATTGCCGCGACGGACCGCCAGTGCGCTTTCGCTGTTCCCATACCGAACGTCGATCCGCCAGCCGCCCGTCTGCGCCACTGCGCGCACGCGCTGCAGGGCGCCCGATGCCGCCAGTTTCCCTAGCATCGCCTGATCGATCGTTTCCGTCCGTGCCGACATTGCCTTCCGTCAGATGTGTTCAAACGGTGGCCATGCTACCAAATATCTGTTGTCTGGTGTCCGTGCAACAAGTTGGTGGATCTCGCGAAAGCCTGGCCAGCTTACCCATCCCGCATGCAAAACACTGTCGAATTGCTGTTGAAGTCACATAATTCAACAAAATCGGCACATAAACGAAACATTGCGTGGCACGCACGATACATGTCATGACGCCGCCCGATCGGTGCCGAATCGGGCGCGATTCGGGTGGAATGGCCCCTCCGCCCTAAAGATCGCCACCCCTGGGCCGTTAATTCCGCTGCCCCCCTCATTCCTGAAACAGGCACCTGTTTCCCTCCCTTTTCCGCCTAATGCCCCCGTGGCCGGGATTTGATAATCCTCGGTGACGAAGGGCCGCCTGCGCGCTTCGTATTGGAGCGTCCATGTCCGAGGAAAGCGATCTCGAGAAAACCGAACCCGCCTCACCCCGGCGCCTTGAAAAGGCGCGCGAGGAGGGGCAGGTGGTGCGTTCGCGCGAGCTCGGCACGTTCGTGATGCT
>Ga0255338_1004410_pt1 | contig 14633 bp, 9 predicted proteins | sample MeOH1_35cm_T4_19_FD_203715 | JGI IMG/M metagenome (GOLD analysis project Ga0255338, IMG submission 203715) | Sandy soil microbial communities from University of British Columbia, Vancouver, Canada - MeOH1_35cm_T4_195 | ecosystem: Engineered > Artificial ecosystem > Sand microcosm > Unclassified ...
CAGCAGCGCGACCTTGGCGAGATGCTGCACTTCGCCTCATGCGGCATTCCTCGGCGCAACGCCAAGCGGGCCCTCGAAGAAGTCCTATAAATATCAAGAATTTAGAAAGATCTGGCGGAGAGGGAGGGACTCTCCGCCTATTTCCGCTTCGGCCCGATTTCGCAGGCGTTTTCGCGCTTCCCGGCGACGCCGCTGGTACGAACACTGGTACAATGGGTGCTGCGACGGCGAGATGCAAGCGCGCATACGCCGGCAACGTGCGCCCGCGGACCGCACGGTTGACGCCCGCCCCCTCGCCTACGGCCGTCGGCACATCGCCGCGCTCGCCCGGGCCCGTGCGGGCCGCCGGGTGCCAGACGGAGCCGCCGGGCCGGCATCGGCGCTCGCTCGTGGACTTGCCAGCTTGCTCGCTTGTTAGCTTGTTGACTTGCTAGCTTGATATCTCGTCAGCTTGCTAGCTTGATAGCTTGATAGCTTGCTGAATTGTTCGCAAGCTAGCGCGGCCGACGTCCCCGCCGATGTGCTGGCCCAGCGCTCCTTGACTGTCCCGGCGGCGGCGCGGGGCCGACCTGCGCTCGCCCCCGCTCGACCATCCCTCCTCGTCCTGGCGGAACTCTGGCGAACATCTCGTCATCGTGTGGCCATCAACGCGGCGTGTCGCGCCGCCATCGACAGACCTCATCCGATGCATCATGGGGGAAACGACGATATGTCCGACGAACAGACCAGTACGGCATCTCCGCCAGTGGGCTTGGCAGATATGCGACCGCTGCGGGGGCAACTAGAACGGCTCGCAAAACGCCCTGCCGACGCCGCCCTGCCTCTCGATCAGGATCCTCAAACGATCACAGATGGCTACAGCGAGAAGAACGGCGTTGCGACCTTCTCCGGTCGACGGCGCGCGCAACGAAGCCGGCGAGGTGTGGTCGAGCGCCAAGGGCGGCTTCGTAAAGCCGGACGGTGAAGGTTCGGTGACGTCGACCGCTGTGCCGCCAAAGGACGGCGACGTGAACGCGCGCGGCGAGGTGTGGAGCTCGATGTCGGGGGGGGGTTATGTCGGCCGTAAAACCTACGAGCAGGACATGGCCAGCCGGGCGACGCTGGAGGAGAAGGCGAAGCAGGACCTTGCGGATATGGCGGGCCCGACACCGATGTCGCCGAACTGCAGCGCAAGATCGCGGCGACACAGCGCGAGGGCGAAGGCATGCGGGCTTTCTTCGACGCCCGGCAGAAACTGAGCGACGCCCTGGAAGAGCAACGCCAACGCGAATTCGTCGAGGGCCCGCTCGGCGCGACACGCACAGGCCTGTTCGACGATCTGGAGAAGCGGCTCGACGACATGGCGACACGCCGAGACTTCCGGGCGGGCCTCAACGATATGATCCCGCTCGCCGATGTGATCGCCAACCAGATGCGCGAAGGCTATACGCCAACTTACACTTACAAGGACGCCGCGCTCGACACCGCCCTGCAGACGGGGGCGCTCGCGCTCGATGCGGTCGCGACCAAGGGGTTCGCCAGTTCGGCCGTCGGCAGCGGGCTTGCGATGCGTGATGCCGCGCGCGCCGGCGCGGACACGGCCGGCATGCTGGCCGCTGGCGCCAAAGCGGCGGCGGTGGACTATCTGTTCGGCAAGGTAGTGCATGTCGGTGGCGGCTACGCCGCCGACGCCTGGAACGCCACTGGCAAGGACGCCGTGAACTCGCTGCGCAGGGTGGCGCGCGGAGTGGCGGACGACGCGGTCAATGCGTTAGGCGGTTTTCGTCGCTCGAACGTCGCGGGCGACCTCGTCGAGCAGGCCAAGCGCAATCTCGATACGCTGGAGAAGGGCGTGCATCAGGAAAGCTCCGGACGTATGCGCGCGGCGCTCACCGACGTGCTGGAGGTGCGGAAAAACCCGAACCAAGTGCGCCTGCTCAAGCAGCAGGGCTCGCTGCAGACCCAGGAGGCGTTCAATCACACGCTGCGCAACGAGGTCTACAAGCCACACGACCAGATTTTGCTGGAGAAGCTGCGGCAGTCGAGCCCGGAGTTGGCCGACAACAAGCTGATGGTCCACGAGTTTCGCACGCCCGGCAAGACCGCGAATCCGATCAACACTGACCGCGACTTCCGCGTGCTGGTGCAGAACGACAAGGGCCAGTGGATCGAAGTGCCGAAGACGAAATGGGAGCATCATTCGAACGACGCGTTCGGCGAACTGACCTTCTTCGATTCGTCGAAATGTCCGAAGGGGATGAACCCGGCCGAGCATAAGGCCTGGTGGGCTGAGCAGCACGGCCACACGCCCACCGACCGCGCGTTCCGCGAGGCGAGCCGGGACTATTCCGACCAGGCGATCGATGCGTTCGGCCGCCGCACCCAGCTCGACAAGCCGCGCATCGCCGACCTCAAGGACATCGCCTCTGGCAAGGTGCCGACACCGACGCAGCCAGTGAGGCTTACCGATCCACAGGCGCTAGCACAGCAGTTCCATGAGAAGGTGACGGGCAATCTGCGCCGCGGCGACCCGTTCGAGGCCATCGCGCAGGCGCAGAAGGGCGTCGACACGCTCGACACCGTGCGCAAGGCCTATGACGCGCAAGGCATCCCGACCGGCAAGCTGCCCGCCGATCTGCGCGGGGCGATGGATGCGGTCCGCGACTCGAAGCTGCCGGCGCGTCCGGATGCCGCCGCGCTTGCCGCCCTCGAAGACAAGCTGCAAGGCCACGGCTTCCGCAGCCTCGAAGACTTCAGCCATAAGCTCTCCAGCCAGTTCGAGGCTCTCAAATGGGCAAAGTGATCCATCTCGACCAAGCCGCGATCGAGCGCGCGGCGCAGTTGCCCGCTTCCGTGCGTGCTGGACTTACCGACCCAACCGCGCGCATCTCTGTCCTTACAGTGACGCGCGACGGCAGCCGGCGACTCGAATGCTATGCCGTGGAAGGTGAAAGCGAGCGACTCGCGGTGGTCACCTCGAACGGCAAGAGCGAGACTGTGGTGTCGTTTCCTCTCGATCCGAAAGCGGTCGAAGCATTGCTGAACGAAACGCTCGGGCTCGACCAGCCACTCGCCGAACCCGGTATCGAGCGCGAACTGGACGAAGCGGCGCTGTGGGCGCTCGCCGCCATGGCCGACGCGCATCGCCAGCTCGAGCTTGAAAGCTTGTTGGCGCGCAGGCCCGAGCGCCGGATCGCGGTCGACGAGGACTCAATCTATCTGCGTGTGCTTGACGGCGCATCTCTGCCCGATCCGCGCTGGCTGTCGGGCATGCTGACACAACTGTTGGGACCAGGCGATGTCAGCGAGGCGCGGCTGCAACGCGGCCTCGCGGCCTTGGAGCGCGCCGGGTTGATCGGCAAGGATTCGACCGATCGGTGGACGCCGCAACCGGGGTTCACTGCTGCTTTTGCTCACCTGGAAGTGCCGTTATCGGGCGCGCGCGTGTCGATTAATTGGCGCAGCAAGAACGGCATCGATTATGTCTCGCTGGGGTTGCTGCGCACCCTTGCGGCCGTCTGGCGCACCGAGCCGCGTGGGCGCGCGGAGGCTATGACCGGGGTGGCCCTCCGCTCGATGACTGCCGATGCCGTCCGGAGCGGCATCCACAATGCCATTGTGCAAGCGCTGAGGACGGAGCCTCAGCCGGTAAGCAAGTCAAATACTGCTGACGCGCGCCGCTTCTGCCCTCAATGTGGAGGCGCCGTCGCCGTCACCGACCGCTTTTGTGGCCAGTGCGGCGCGCATCTGACGTGATCGCGGCGCAGCACTTGACGCCGTTACCGACAACGACGCGACAGACCACGTGAGACGTCGATCTGGGTCAGACTGCGAACCAACAGCGGTAGGTTCATCACGTCCGGCATGCAGCCATAACCGGACGAGAGGTTCGCAGTTTTGTACCGGAGTGGTCGGAAAATGGCGCGCCGGTCGGAATAAAACTACGAACACATATGCGATTGAAATAACGATATAATTTTGAACACTTTCCGAGCTCTTGTTGAGCGCTTGGCAGCAGCAATAGCATAGACGATATACTGTATATTCGGGTTGCAAGTCCGATGCGATGGCCGCAAGTCACGCCCGAGCATCTACGACCGAGCCGGTGACTTGGCTCACGCCCGGCCTCTGCGTCCTGCAAAATGGCAACGCCGCACGCATCTATCGCCTGAGCTGACGCGGAGATCATCGCCAGCCGCGCAGGGTTGGCGGCAGCCGCGCCATCCGGGCTCAAGATCAGCAGGTCCTTGGCATCGATCTGATCGCCGACCCTGACCACGACGTCAGCGATCGCTCCATCGTACTCCGCATGGCGAGCCGTCACCATCTTGATCGCTTCGATCGACAGAAGCATTTCGCCGGCCTGCATCCCATCTAATTACCGAGTTGTGAAGCCAATTCCGGCAGCGCCTGATAGAGGTCCGCAACCAGGCCGTAATCGGCGACCTGGAAGATCGGCGCCTCTTCATCCTTGTTGATAGCAACAATCACCTTGGAGTCTTTCATCCCGGCGAGGTGCTGGATCGCGCCGGAGATGCCGACGGCGATGTAGAGCTCGGGCGCGACCACCTTGCCGGTCTGCCCCACCTGCCAGTCGTTCGGCGCATAACCGGCGTCGACCGCGGCACGGGAAGCGCCGACAGCGGCGCCGAGCTTGTCGGCCACCGGCTCGATGTACTTGGTGAAGTTCTCGCGGCTCTGCATGGCGCGGCCGCCGGAGATGATGATCTTGGCGGACGTCAATTCGGGGCGGTCCGACTTCGACAGCTCCTCGCCGACGAAGGACGAGAGAGCGGGATCGCTCGCCGCCGTCGCGCTCTCGATCGGCGCCGAGCCGCCCTGCCCCGCCGCCTGGAAGGTAGAGGTGCGCACGGTGATGACCTTCTTGGCATCCAGCGACTTCACCGTCTGGATGGCGTTACCGGCATAGATCGGCCGCTCGAAAGTATCGGGCGATACGACCTTGGTGATGTCGGAGATCTGCATCACGTCGAGGAGCGCGGCCACGCGCGGCATGATGTTCTTGCCGTTGGTGGTGGCCGACGCAACGACAGCATCATACGAGCCCGCGAGCGACACGATCAGCGCCGCCATCGGTTCGGCCAATTGATGCTCGTAAGCCGCGCCTTCGGCGGTGAGCACCTTGGCGACACCATCGAGCTTGCTGGCCGCTTCCGCCGCGGCCTTGCAATCTTTGCCAGCGACGAGGATGTGCACGTCGCCGCCCAAAGCCTTGGCGGCGGTGAGCGCCTTGGTGGTGGCGTCCTTGACGGACGCGTTGTCGTGCTCTGCGATCAGGAGCGTCGTCATCGTTTACAGCACTCCCGCTTCGTCTTTGAGCTTGGCAACGAGTTCGGCAACCGAGCCGACCTTGGCGCCGGACTTGCGGCCCGACGGCTCGGCGGTCTTGAGCACCTCGAGACGCGGCTTGATGTCGACGCCATAGGCGTCCGGCGTCTTCTCGTCGATCGGCTTCTTCTTCGCCTTCATGATGTTCGGCAGCGACGCGTAGCGCGGCTCGTTCAGACGCAGGTCGGTGGTGACAATCGCCGGCGCCTTGAGCTTCACGGTCTGCAAACCGCCATCGACTTCGCGCGTCACATTGATACTGTCGCCGTCGATGACGAGCTTGGACGCGAAAGTACCCTGCGCCCAGCCGAGCAACGCGGCGAGCATCTGGCCGGTCTGGTTGCTGTCATCATCGATCGCCTGCTTGCCGAGGATGACGAGGCCGGGCTGTTCGGCTTCGACGATGGCCTTGAGGATCTTGGCGACGCCAAGCGGCTCGACGGTGCCTTCGGCTTTCACCAGGATGCCGCGATCGGCGCCCATGGCGAGCGCGGTGCGGATGGTTTCGGACGCCTGCGCGGGGCCGATGGAGACGGCGACGATTTCGGTCGCCTTGCCCGCTTCCTTCAGACGGATCGCCTCTTCAACCGCGATCTCGTCGAAGGGGTTCATCGACATCTTGATGTTGGCGAGCTCAACGCCGGAGCCATCCGGCTTGACGCGGATCTTGACGTTGTAATCGACCACCCGCTTCACGGGCACGAGAATTTTCATTGAACTCCACCTACCATTTTGCCGAACGAAAGCAATACTAGGCAGCGCGCTTGAGTGCCGCGATAGACTACAGGGGGGTCCACGCGACTTTAGCTAAAGCCGAAAAAAGTCGCGCATATTCAGCTATCGCAAGACAACCAAACCATCAACAGCCACAACTCCATTGCCTTCAGTCATAACTAGCACGGGATTGATCTCCACATCAGCTATAAGCTCGGTGGCGCAGAATTGCGATAGGCGTGAAACCGCGTCTGCGAGCGCAGAAAGATCACCCTTCGCTTTGCCGCGGAAGCCTCGAAACAAGGCAAATCCGCGAATGTCTTCGAACATCGCCATTGCTTCGGACGGTGAAACCGGCGCAACCCTTACTGCAACGTCGCGATAAATTTCAGCCGCCGTGCCGCCCATGCCGACGGTGATGATTGCGCCGACCAAAGGGTCGTGCCGCAGTCCGACAAGAACCTCCCCGACAGCAGCGATCTGTGGCTGCAGCATCACGCCGTCGATTCTGGCGTGTGGTGCATAGATCTTTGCCGCACTCAACATGCGGGCGACAGCCGCGCGCAATCCGCCCGGTGAACTTATTCCGACAACGACGGCGCCGGCTTCTGTTTTGTGCGGCAAATCCGCCGACAACAGCTTTGCCACCAAAGGAAACCTTAGGCTTTCATTGAGCGACTTGCTCATAACATCTTCGATGGGCAAAATATATTGTTCGACAGCCGGTATCCCGCAAGCCGAGAACAGCTCCAGCGCATCGCGCTCGGTCCAGCGTCCCGTTTTCCCGCAAATCTGCGCGGAGGCGGCCGTCGGCAACGACGCCTCTTGCAGAGCGCGCGGCGGCCGGCGCTCGCTCCAGGCGCGGATGGCGTCGGCGCAGGCTTCTGGCGTGCGGAAGCAGGCAATGTTCGCCTCGGCCAGCATCTTCATCGCCTCTTCGGCATGAGGCACGAGGAACACCGCGACCGGAGCGTGGCCGGGCTTCGCCGCCTTCACGGTATCAACGATCGGCGCGACGGTCTGCTGCGGGAAAAACTCGGCCGAAGAGCCGATGACCGATACAAGAATGTCGGTATCCGGCGAGACGAGAAGCTCGTCCATGATGGTGCGGACCGTGTCGTAGCGAGTGCCGGTCAAGGTGAGATCGGCAATGCGGCCCGGCTTGATGACAATGCCTTTTTCCTTGAGCGCAGCCCGGCTTTTCTCGCCAACGCCCTCGACGCCTATACCGAATGTGCCGAGTTGATCGGCGACCATCGCGGCGCCGCCGCCCGTCGTCGTCAGCATAGTCACGACCGACTTGGCGCTTTGCGCCGCGCGACCGCGCAGCAGCGGCGGGCTCTCAAGCAGCGTCTCGAAGATATTGACGCGCGCGATGCCGAGATCGCGCAGCAGCGCATCGGCCGCCGCGTCCGATCCGACGAGCGCGCCGGTGTGCGACACCGCAAGCTCGGCGCCGATATCAGACCGCCCGAGTTTGTAGGCCAGCACCGGCTTGCCGGCGGCCGCGGCACGGCGCGCGAAGGCGGCGAGTTTATCGGCATGGCGAATCGTTTCTAGGAACAGCAGGAAGGTGTCGGTCCGCGGATCGTCGATCAGACAGTCGCCGATCTCGCCGATCGACAGATCCGCTTCATTGCCGACGGAAACGAGATTGGCAAAACCGATGCCGCGCGTGCGGCCGCGCGATACGAATGTGCCAATCAGGCTGCCGCTCTGCGACAGCACCGAACAGCGGCCGGGCGTGAGCTTGTCATGCGCGAAAGCCGCATTCGCGGTCATCGACAGGCCGTTCCAGGTACGCACCAGCCCAAGACTGTTGGGACCGAGCACGCGCGTGTCGGTGCCGGCCACCATCGCAATGAGCTTGTGCTGAAGTTCGAGCCCCTGCTCGCCGGCTTCGGCAAAACCATCGGCCAAAATGGAGATCGCCTTGACGCCGTGACGCACGCAATCCTCGACTGCCTTCATCGCAGAGCCAGTCGGCAAAACGATGTAGGCCTGATCGATCTTGCGCGGCAACGCGTCGAGGCCCGGATAGGACTTGCGGCCGAGCACGGTGTCGCGGCGCGGATTGATCGGAAAGACGTCGCCGGCAAAGCCGTGGCGCATCAGGAATTCCAACGGCCGCGCGGCGATCTTACCGGCTTCGTCCGACGCGCCGATGATGCCAACGGCTTCCGGCTCGAACAGCGCCCTGCGCAACTCGTCCCGGCCGCTCATCTATTCTGCTGCCGCTGGGGTTTTTCGGCGTGTGTCGCGCTCGAAGATCGAGCCAGCGATACGATTGAGCATGATTTCGATCGAGCCGCCGGCGATCATCCAGCCGCGGGTACGGCGCACGCAGTACTGCACGATGCTCTCTTCGGTGAAGCCGAGCGCGCCCATCACCTGCAGGGCCTCATTGGCCACCTCGAAGCCGGCGCGGTTGCACGCGACCTTGGCGATCGCAGTTTCGTATTCCGACGGCAACTGGTTCGCGGCGTTGAGCGCGGCGCGATAGAGCAGCAACTGCGCCGCCTCGAGCTTGATCGCCATGTCAGCGAACTTCCACTGGATGCCCTGGAATTCACTCAGCAATTGGCCGAACTGGCGCCGGTTGCGCGCATGCTCGCGCGCGACGTTGTAAGCGTGACGGCCGACGGCCAGCGCGCGCGAGGTGTTGCCGATACGCTCGGCATTGAAACCGGCGATCTGCTTCTTGAAGCCGCCCGCCGGCAAGAGCACGTTCTCCGGCGGCACATAGACATCCTCGAAGTAAAGCTGCTGCCAGGCGTCGCCGCCCATGAAGCGCGTCTTCTGGCCAAGGCTGAAGCCCGGCGTACCACGCTCAAGCAGGATAGAGCCGATGCCGCCGGTGCCGGGTCCGAAGCGCACATAAACAAGGAACAGTTCGGCCTCGGTGCTCAACGTCGTAAAGACCTTCGAGCCGTTGAGACGAAAGCCCTTACCGTCCGACGTGGCGGATGTCTTGAGCTGTGTGACTGCGGAGCCGGCTTCAGGCTCGGTCATCGCGACGGAGATGACTTTCTTTCCGGAAAGCAGGTCTGGCAGGAACCGCTTCTTCTGCTGGGGCGTGGCGTATTCGGAAAGGGTGCGGATGGCACCAAAGTTGCCAGCCTGAATGACGTCCGCGCTGCGCGGACAGGCGAGCGCCACTTCCTCGATCGCGAGCACCGCGTCGAACAAGGTGCCGCCCTGGCCGCCGTCAGCCTCCGGCATCGTAATGCCAATCAGGCCGTTCTCGGCCAGAAGCTTCGCCACCTCCCACGGATAGGCATCGGAGTTGGCGCGCGCGACGGCCCCCGGCGCCAGATGCTTCTGCGCGAGCTTGCGAACGGTATCCTTGTAGAACTGCTGTTCCTCGGTTAGCCGGAAGTCCATCTCGCCCCGCACTGACACATGAATGACGGGCTGCTGCCCGGGCGCATACCAATGAATTTTTGGGCACGAAGCCAGTTCGTAGCAGTCATCGAGCCATGCGGTCCGGTTATGCGCCGACCTTTTGGCCGGCGCGCCGGACGGGGGCCGGCGCGAGGCCTTTCCGCTCGGATTCGGCCTGGGCGACGATCCAGTCCACGAACTTGCGCGCCTCCGGTGACAGCCGGCGCCCGGACGGCCAGACAATCCAGTATTGCAGCTCGCGGCACAGCGCCATGTCGAAGGGCTTGACCAGCACGCCGGACTTGAGTTCCGCGCCGAGAAGCGCGGTCTGCCCCATGGCGATGCCGAGCGCCTCGATCGCTGCCTGATAGGTCAGAATGGAGCTTTCGAAGGCCAGCCACCGCTTCTCCGACCCGGGCTGTATGCCGACATGCTCGAACCAGTCGTTCCAGTCGCGGGAGCGGTATTTCGAGGTCAGCAGCGTGTGCTGTAGCAGCGCATTGAGGTCACCCCTCGCCGGAAGCGAGGCGAGATGCGGGCTGCACACCGGCTCGATGGCATCCGACACGAGTGGATGCGCGACGGTGTTCGGCCAATCGCCGCGGCCGAACTGAATGGCGATCTCTGTGTCGGTCTTTGAGAAATCGACGGGCTTGATCGCCGTCTGTACGCGCAGATCGACCGAGGGGAATCTGGTCATGAAATGCGACAGGCGCGGCATCAGCCAGCGCGCGGCGAAGGTCGGATAGGTCTGTACCCGTACCAGCACGTTTTCCTGAAAGATGCGATCGGTGGACCAGCGGATGATCTGGAACGCCGACGACACATCGTCGTAAAGCTGACGGCCGACCGGCGTCAGCGTCACCGAGCGGACATTGCGCTCGAACAGACGCGCCTTGAAGAAACCTTCGAGCACGCCGATCTGGCGGCTCACCGCCGCCTGGGTCACGCCGAGCTCGTCGGCGGCCTCGGTGAACGACTTGCAGCGCGCCGCCATTTCAAAAGTGCGCAACGGATTCAGCGGCGGAAAACGTCGTCCCATGGCATCATCTCTGGTTTGAGGCCGGAGCCTACATCAGCGGACCCCTGACGGTAACGCCTCATGCGCAACCGAGGCACCCGTCGGCAATGCGTCGATCCAGGCGAGCCACGCATCGGCATTGCCACGATGACGTGTGGCGCCGGCGAGGCGCCTGAACTTGTCGCGCAACTCTCCGGCGGTGAAGGGATTGGTCGGCTCGCCCTTGCGCGTCACCGCGACATCGGCATGCACCGTTCCATCCTTCATCGTGATCGAAACCCGGCCGCCACGCAGCTTCGGGAACGCGGCGGTGATCTGCGGATCGTCGGCGAGCGTCACCTTGTCGATCAGCGCGGCGATGTCGCGGTCGGCGTAAAGCCGCTCGAACGAAGCCGGATCGGTAAGATCGTAGCCGAGCAAAGAGGCTGCGACGCAGAACGGCAGCGAGAACTTCGCCTCGAACACGCTGGTCGGCTTGATGATGCCGGCCGCCTTCAGCGCAACCGCGTAAGTCGCGACATCGATGCGCTCGATCTTTCCCGGATCGATGCCGGCACGGCGTTTCAGATCCATCGCGACGTCGATCGGCGCGGCGATGTGGCCGCAGGACGAGAAGCGCTTGTACATGCTGCGCGTCACAGTCCATTCGCTCATCAAATCGTCAAACTTGCCGGCGATGTCGCGGCCGTGGCTCATGGCCTGCACGAAACCGACCGGTCCTGAGATCATGTCGCACGAACCGGTGAAGCCACTGCGGGCGATGCGCGCGGCGAGCAGCCCCGCTTCCGCGGCGCGGCCGGCGTGCAACGGCTTGGTCATGCCGTCGCTGCGGAAGGCCTGCTGCAGACCTGCGGCCATCGACGCCGCATTGCCGATGGCGTCGGCCATCTGCCTGGCATCGAGATCGAACGCGATGCCCGCGGCGATGGCCGCGCCGAAGGTACCGACGGTGCCGGTCGTGTGCCAGTATTTATAGTGATCGGGATTGACGCCCGCGCCGATGCGGTTGGAGATTTCGTAGCCGGCGATGACGGCGCGCAGGAAACGATCACCCGGCGCCGAGGCCAACTGGCTCGCGGCCAACGCCGCCGAGATAACGCACACGCCGGGGTGATACAGCGCCGGCGAATAGATGTCGTCGAGTTCGATGGTGTGCGAGGCCGTGCCAGAAATGAGCGCGGCGAGTCCTGGATGACAGACGGTCGAGCCGACGAAACAGGTCGCCTTGCCGTGGCCGATCTCGTCGGCATGAGCCGCGACCAGCGCCTTGGCCGGCGCCGCCTTGGCGCCGATCAGCACACAGCCCAGCCAATCCATGATGAGTTGCTTGCCGGCCTCGATGGCCTCATCGGGAAGTCTTGCCGTGCGGAGCGTGTCGAACGCTTCGACGATCCGATGCTCAACATTGGCGCTTTTGGTCATGGCGTCACCTCGCGCACGCCGCCGGCGCGCATCGACCGCAGCCAGTTCGACTTGTAGCCGCGGACATACTGGACGGGATAGTCGACATCGGCATCGAGCGCCGCCGCCGCGCGCCACGGCCAGTGCGGATCGGACAGCACGCCGCGTGCCAGCGCGATGAAATCGGCGTCGCCGTCCTGAAGGATGCGGTCGGCGTGATGGGGATCGAAGATCATGCCCACGGCAATGATCGGCATGCCGGTCTTGTCGCGCAGACGGCGGGCGAATTCGACCTGATGGCCCTCGCCGATCGGGATCTTCTGATGCACCGACAGGCCGCCGGTGGTCGCTGTCATGAAATCGCAGCCGAGCTTCTTGAGCTCGCCGGCGAAGACTTCGGCCTCTTCCGGCGTCCAGCCGCCCTCTGTCCAGTCGGTCACCGAATGACGCACGCCCATCGGCCGGTCCGACGGCCAAACTTCGCGCATCGCAGCGAACACTTCGAGCGGGCAGCGCATGCGGTTCTCGAGGCTACCGCCGTAGCGATCGGTGCGCTGGTTCGACAGCGGCGACAGGAATTCATGAAGGAGGTAGCCGTGCGCGATGTGGCATTCGATCAGGTCGATGCCGATGCGCGCGGCGCGGCGCGTCGCATCGACATGCGCATCCCTGGCGACGGCGAGGCCTTCCTCGTCGAGCGCGCGCGGCGCCGGCCAGCCGGGACCGTGCGGCACGGCCGAGGGTGCGATCGTTTCCCACGCATGTTCATCGGCCGGCAGAGGTTCGCCGCGGCCGACCCACGGCAGGCGCGCCGAGCCTTTGCGGCCGGCGTGCGAAATCTGCATGCCGATCTTGGCGGTGCCGGCCTTGCGGCAGAAATCGACGACACGCTTCAACGCGCGCTCATTGTCGTCGCTGTACAGGCCGAGGCAGCCATGGGTGATGCGGCCGCGCGCCTCGGCATGCGTCGCCTCTATGATGACGAGGCCGGCACCGGACACCGCGAATTTGCCGAGATGCATCAGGTGCCAGTCGGTGGCATTGCCCTCGACGGCGCTGTACTGGCACATCGGCGACACGACGATGCGGTTCGGCAGCGTCACGCCGCGCAGCGCGATCGGAGAGAACAGCACGCTCGACATCATTACCTCCGGGTCACGCGCGAGACGGACGGCCTTTCCAATCCCAGTTCGCGCTCCAGCGCCGGCGACAGCGGCTCCAACTGACCGACGGCGCGATCGACCCGCGGCGGCGTTGCGACCAGCCCCAGCGGCGAGCCGAGCAGCGGCCACGGCGCGGCATCGTTCGACATGACGATGAGGTTGCGCGCCTTGGTGCGCGGCGCGGCGACAACCTCGGCAACGCTCTTGACCGGTTCGCGGCCGCCGGCCGTATCGACGGCGGCAAAGCCGTCGCCGTTCGCAACGATTCTACCGGCGGCGGGACGCGACCCGTTCCAGCTCAATTGCGTCAGCCACGCCGCGACGTCCTGCATCGACAGGTCGTAGCGCGGCGCACGGCCGGTGCGGTCGCGCAATTCGAGACCGGCCAGAGTGGCCAGCAAACCGAGTTGTCCGCCGCCGATGTCGGCGATGGAGATCCCCGCCTTGAGCGGCATGCCGTCGAAGCGCGTCACGTCCATCAGGCCGCACATGGCCTGCACCACGGTGTCGAAGGCCGGACGCTCGGGATAGGCTGAGTCGGCCCCGAAGCCGGCGATGGAGGTGTACACAAGACGGGGATTGAGCTCGGCGAGCATTTGCGCGGAAAAGCCAAGACGCGCGAGCGAGCCGGGCTTCATGTTCTCGATCAGCACGTCGGCGCTGCGCAGCAGATTGCGGAAGAACTCCAGACCGCTGTCGCTGCGCAGATCGACGCCGACCGCGCGCTTGCCGGCGTTGCTGATGACGAAGAAGTAGCTCATGCCGTCGCGGTGCGGCGCCCATTGCCGCGCCGAGTCGCCCTCCATCGGCTCGACCTTGATCACCTCGGCGCCGAGCGTCGCCAAATGGCGGCCCGCGAGCGGCGCGGTCGTGTACTGGCCGAGCTCGACAACGCGGATGTCGGCGAGCGGCAGGTGCGGCGTGCGCTTGTCACTTGCGGCGACGGCGGCCTTCGCCGGCAAAGCGGCGCGGCCATTATCAACCGCCGGGATCGCGCCGGTGCCGTAGGCCGCCTCGCCCGGCTCGAATAGATTGCCGGCGATGCGAAGCCGCTTGCCGTCCGGCGCCGTGACGTCCTGCGTCATGTGGCGATGGCGCAGGTTCGGCTCCTCGGCGAGCGCGCCGACCGGCACGATCTCGCCGCAGGCGATGTTCGCGGCACCGAGCGCGGCGGTGCATTCGCGCACCGAATGCGACTGCGTCCAGGCGCCGACATGCGCATCCACTTCGTCGCGGCGCGCCATGCGGTCCGCCAGTGAGGCGAAACGGGCGTCGCGGCCGAGCGCCGGCTGACCGATCACCTCGCAGATCTTCTGCCAGTGCGCCTCGGAGGCCGAGCACATCAGCACCCAGCCGTCGCTGGCACGATAGGCGTTCCACGGCGCCGCCATCGAATGGCGATTGCCGAGACGACGTGGCTTGCCGCCGCCGAAGTGCGAGGGGAAGAATGTCGCCATCGCGTTCACGGCGCAGTCGTACAGCGACATGTCGATAGCTTGTGCCGTGCCGCTAACGCGGCGCACGCGCAACGCCGCAACAATCGAGGCAGCCGCGTAAAGCGCCGTGGATAACTCGACCACCGGAGCGCCGATCGCCACCGGCGGACCGGAACTGTCTCCGGT
>Ga0255338_1004411_pt1 | contig 14632 bp, 15 predicted proteins | sample MeOH1_35cm_T4_19_FD_203715 | JGI IMG/M metagenome (GOLD analysis project Ga0255338, IMG submission 203715) | Sandy soil microbial communities from University of British Columbia, Vancouver, Canada - MeOH1_35cm_T4_195 | ecosystem: Engineered > Artificial ecosystem > Sand microcosm > Unclassified ...
ACCGAGCCGGCCGTCAAGGGCGACACCTCGTCGGGCAAGGTTCTCAAGGGCGCCAAGATCAACACCGGTTTCGAACTGCAAGTGCCGCTGTTCTGCAGCATCGGCGACAAGATCGAAATCGATACCCGCACCGGCGAGTACCGCAGCCGCGCCAACTAAGGCGTCAAGGCGCCGAGGCGTCCGGCGGAAAACAGAAAGGGCAGCCTCGGCTGCCCTTTTTGCATCGATCGTCGGCTAACCGCGCTCAGGCGATCAGTGCGTGCTCGTGCAGCAAGCGCAGCGCGGCGCGGTAATCGGCGTCCTGCTGCAGCTTGTTCCAGTCCAGCGGCTTCTTGCGGCCGAACAGCTTGCGGATGCGCCGCTGCGATGCCTTGCCGGTCTTTACGTCCTGCTCGCCCAACTCGTCCAGCAACTGGTCCGCGCGTTCGGGATGGTTGCAGATCAGCACCATGTCGCAACCGGCGTCCAGCGCGGCCCGCGCGCCCTGGGTGACCGTACCCGCTACGCTGGCCCCTTCCATGCTCAGGTCATCGCTGAAGATCACGCCCTCGAAACCGAGTTGCGTGCGCAGCACATCTTGCAGCCAGAACGACGAAAAACCGGCCGGGTTGGGGTCCACCTTCGGATAGATCACGTGCGCGGGCATGACCGACGTGAGCGCGTTGCCCATCCAGTCGTACGGGCGCGCATCCTGCGCCAGGATCTCGCCGAGTTCGCGCTCATCCACCGGCACGGCCACGTGCGAGTCCGCTGCCACGAAGCCGTGACCCGGAAAATGCTTGCCGCAGTTGCTCATGCCGGCCAGCAGCAGGCCGTGCGTGAGGTGATTGGCCAGCATCGTCACCACGCGGGGATCGGCATGGAACGCACGATCACCAATCACGGCGCTGCGGCCATAGTCCAGGTCCAGCACCGGGGTAAAGCTGAGGTCGATGTCGCACGCGCGCAGTTCGGCCGCCAGTACGTAGCCGCAGGCGATGGCCACCTTGGTGGCGGTCATCACGTCGCGATCCCAGAGTTCGCCCAGCCGCGCCATGGCCGGCAGGTGCGTGAAGCCGTCAGTCTTCGCGCGCTGCACGCGGCCACCTTCATGATCGATGCAGATCAGCACGTCATCGCGTACGGCGCGAATGGCCCGCGTGAGCGCGGTCAGCTGCGAGCGGGACTCGAAATTCCGCGAAAACAGGATCACGCCACCCGTGAGCGGATGCTCGATGCGGCGCGCGTCGTCCGCATCGAGCTGCTTGCCAACCACATCAAGCACCACCGGGCCCGGATGCTTGCCGGAAACTTTCTTGTTCATAGGAATTTAGCTAGGTTCAGAAGCGGAACCGGCCGGCTGGCCGCCCCGCTCGGCGATGGCAAACGCCACCGCATACTCATGTTCGTCGCTGACACTGACCCGGATGGTCAGCCCGCGTTCCCGCACCCAGTCGGCCAGCGCGCCCGTGCATTGCGGCGTGGGCTCGCCCGAGGGCAGGTTCAACAGCTCCATCGCACGCCACGTCATCGGCCAGCGCATGCCCAGCCCGATGGCCTTGGAGAACGCCTCCTTGGCCGCGAAGCGCGTGGCCAGGAACGCCAGGCCGCGTTTCTCGGAACGCGCCTTGCGCGCGTGGTAGATCTTCAGCTCGCGCGGGCCCAGCACCTTCTCGGCAAAGCGGCCGCGCGTGCGATCCATCACGCCCTGTACGCGGTCGATCTGGATGATGTCGGTGCCGACGCCGTAGATCACGCCGGCTGGCCCGGAACGGGGTAGCGGGTGCCCAGGCGCGCGGCCACCATGATGGCCTTCATCTCGCGCACCGCGTTCTGCCAGCCGGCGAACACCGCATGCGCGACGATCGCATGGCCGATATTCAGCTCCCGGATGCCCGGCAGCGCGGCAATCTGTTGCACATTGGTGTAATGCAGGCCATGGCCGGCATTGACGACCAGGCCGTGCCGGATGCCCGCGTCCACGCCCTCGGCCACGCGGCGGAACTCCGCGGCCTGCTCATCGGGCGTGTGGGCATCGGCGTAGCGGCCCGTGTGGATTTCGATCACGGGCGCCTTGCACGCGGCAGCCGCCGCGATCTGGTCCGGATCGGCGTCGATAAACAGCGATACGCGGATGCCCGCTTCGGCCAGTTGCCGGCAGGCGGCGCTGACCTGCTCGAAGCGGCCGGCCACGTCCAGGCCGCCCTCGGTGGTCACTTCCTCGCGCTTCTCGGGCACCAGGCAGACATCCTGCGGCCGGATTTCGCAGGCGATGTCGAGCATTTCGCGGGTGATCGCGCATTCCAGGTTCATGCGCGTGGCCAGCTTCGGACGCAGCGCGCGCACGTCGGCATCGCGGATATGGCGCCGATCCTCGCGCAAGTGCAGCGTAATCAGGTCAGCGCCCGCGATCTCAGCTTGCAGCGCGGCCTCGATGGGGTCCGGATAGACCGTGCCGCGCGCATTCCGCAGCGTGGCCACGTGGTCGATGTTGACGCCAAGGTCGATGACGCCAGGGTTCGCGTGGAAGATCATAGGTTCACAGGTATTGCAGGTCGATCAGGATCTGCCGCGTCTTCAGCGGCGCACCCTGCAGATAATAATGCAGCAGGAAGCGCATCAGGGCACGGCTTTGCGTGGCCGTCTGCGCGCGCGAGTAATCGTCCTGCCCCATGTCCAGCAGCGTCTGGCCGGACACCACGGGCCAGCTGGACGGATCGCTGGGCTGCGCGCGGCGCACGCCGCGTTCCGGGTGATACACGTAGTCGAGCCCCGGCTGCACGCGCTCGCCCGTGCTCACGCACTGGTCGAACGCCACGGCAAAGCCGGTTTCCTGCAGCAGCACCCGCTCGAAGCTGCGCAGCACGAGGCTGGCGGACTCGCCATGGCCCAGCCGCGCCAGCGTGATCATGTAGTGCTTGAACAGCGCCGGATGCGCGTCCTCGCGCGGACAGAAGCGCAATAGCAATTCGTTGAGATAGAAGCCGGACAGCAGCCCATCGCCCGCCAGCGGCAGCATGCCGCCCATGTACTCGGCCTTGGTCAGCGTCTTGACCTCGCCGCGGCCGCTCCACGAGAGCGAAATCGGGTGAAAGTGCTGGAGCACGGCGCGCAGCGCCGAATGTGGCCGCTTGGCGCCCTTGGCCACCATGGCCATGCGGCCGTGGTCGCGCGTGAAGACGTCGAGGATCAGGCTGGTCTCGCGATACGGATAGGCATGGAGGACAAACCCGGCCTCGTTGGTCACGCGCAGCTCGCTGCGCGCGGGCACGATGCGCATGGCGCGATCCATCATCTCGCGGCCCGCGGCCACGGCGGGAGACAGCCCCGCCCCGCCCTGCGCCTCCAGCAGTTCAGCGGCTTCCTCGGCAATGGGGTCGGCGCTCCGCGCGCGCCTGGGCGCGGCGCGGGGCGCGTCAGGCATCTTGCTCACTCGTAGCCGTAGGCCCGCAATCTGGCTTCGTTGTCGGCCCAGCCGCTCTTGACCTTGATCCACATCTCCAGGTAGACCTTGCCGTCGAACAGCTTTTCCATGTCCAGCCGCGCCTCGGTGGAGATCTGCTTGAGCTTGGCGCCCTTGTTGCCGATGATCATGGCCTTGTGCGCGTCGCGCTCCACCAGGATCGTGGCAAACACGCGGCGCAGGCGGCCCTCGGCCTCGAACTTGTCGATGATCACGGTGCTCGTGTAAGGCAGTTCGTCGCCGGTCCAGCGGAACACCTTCTCGCGGATGATTTCCGATGCCAGGAACCGCTCGCTGCGGTCCGTCATCGCGTCGGCGTCGTACATCGGCTCGCCTTCGAGCAGATACGGGCGGATGATGGCCAGCAACCGCGTGATGTGGTCGTGCGTCTTGGCGGACATCGGCACCACTTCCCGGAACGGGAACTGCTGCCCCATCTTTTCCAGGAACGGCATCATCACCTCGGCGCGGTTCTCGCCCAGGCGATCGAGCTTGTTCGTGACCAGCAGCACCGGCACGTTCTTCGGCAGCAGCGACAGCACCTTTTCGTCATCGGCGCCGAAATAGCCGGCTTCCACGACGAACAGCACTACATCCACCGAAGACAGCGTGGACGTCACCGCGCGATTCAGCGAGCGGTTCAGCGCGCTGGCGTGCCGGGTCTGGAAACCCGGCGTATCGACGAATACGAATTGCGCGTCATCGGTGGTCTGGATGCCGACGATGCGATGGCGCGTGGTCTGCGCCTTGCGGGACGTGATGCTGACCTTCTGGCCGACGAGCGCGTTCATCAACGTGGACTTGCCCACGTTCGGGCGGCCAACAATGGCCACCGTGCCGCAGCGGAACGCCGGGGCATCGGAAGGTGCCTGGGCGTCCTGCTGCGGAGGGAGAGATTCGGTCATTCCTTCAACCTGAGAGACAACTGGGGATCCGGGGGCACCGGCTGCTTGCGGGTCTTGCCCGTGCGCTCGGCCCGGCTGCGCTTGAGCAGCTGGGGCACGAGCTTCTGCACTTCATCCAGCGCGAGCTTGGCCGCTGCCTGCTCGGCCGCACGGCGCGAAGCGCCGGTGCCGAACACGCGCACCTCCAGTTTAGGCACGGTGCATTCGACTTCAAACTGCTGGCTGTGTGCGGCACCGTGTGTGGCGATGACGTTGTACTGCGGCAGGGCGATCTTGTGGCCCTGCAGATACTCCTGGAGCAGCGTCTTGGCGTCCTTGCCCAGCGTGCGCGGGTCTACCTGCTCCAGGATGGGGATATACAGCCTGCGGATCAGCGCCCGGGCGGCATCGAAGCCGGTATCGAGGAACACGGCGCCGACGATGGCCTCCAGCGCGTCCGCCAGGATGGACGGACGGCGGAAGCCGCCGCTCTTGAGCTCGCCCTCGCCCAGGCGCAGGACGTCCGAGAGCTGCAGCATCTGGGCAATCTCGTACAGCGCCTGCTGCTTGACCAGGTTGGCGCGCACACGGGAGAGGTCGCCCTCGTCGAGCTTGCCGAACATGCCGTAGAGCATGTCGGCGACGGCGCAGTTCAGTACCGAGTCGCCCAGGAATTCCAGGCGCTCGTTGTGCTGGGGGCTGTGACTGCGATGCGTGAGCGCCTGCTGCAGCAATTCGGGCTTGCTGAATCGGTAGCCGAGACGTTGCTGCAAGGCGTCGAAGATCATGTCGTTACTGCGTTCCCGAATAAGTAATCAATAGACTGAGCGGACCATAGACGGGAATCTCGGTCCGGTACGAAAAATCAATGCTGCGGATCCTGCCGGCTTCGTCCTCGCTCACGTCGAGGTCTTCGCCCTTGATCACTTCAATGCGGTCGATCTGCGCCTGCCTGTCGAAATTGGCAACCACTTCCTTGCGGTTGGCCGAGCGGTCCTTGGCATAGTTGACCGCCCGCTTGACCGAGAAGAACTCAATCATGCTCGGTATCGCCTTGACCGCCGGCAACACCACCGCGATCACGATGACGATAACCACCAGCAACGACCACAATGAAAATCCACGTGATCTTTTATTCACATTCACGCGGATTTTACTCCTGCTTCCCAGAACCTTCTGACCCATTTTGCGCTTCCCTCGTTTTTGAGTGTATTTGCGCTGCGCGAGAGCGTCCGACCGTTACTTGAACGATCCCACGCGCCCAAAATTGCCAAGATTCATCCAGATCAGGAATGCCTTGCCCACGACGTTCTTGTCCGGGACGAAACCCCAGTAACGTGAATCAAGGCTGTTGTCCCGGTTGTCACCCATGACAAAATAGTGACCTTCCGGCACTTTGCACGTCAGCCCCTGCTGATTGTAAGTGCAGTTCTCGCGGAACGGGAAATCCGGGTCGGCGCCGGCCACGAAGGCCGGGCGGTCAGCATCGTTCAGGATGCCATGGGCCACGCCACCGGGCAGTGTCTCGGTGAATTGCTTCGAGTAAGCCAGGCGTTCCTCGTCCAGGTACTCGGGCAAGGCACCGTATTCGGCCGGCTTGCCGTTCACGGTCAGCTTCTTGTTCTCGTAGCGCACCACGTCGCCAGGCACCCCGATCACGCGCTTGATGTAGTCCAGCGACTCGTCCTTCGGGTAGCGGAACACCATCACATCGCCGCGCTGGGGCCCGCCCACGTCGACGATCTTCTTGTTCACCACGGGCAGCCGGATGCCATAGTCGTACTTGTTGACCAGGATGAAGTCGCCGATCAGCAGCGTGGGAATCATCGAACCGGACGGAATCTTGAACGGCTCCACCACGAACGAGCGCAGCACGAACACGGCCAGGATCACCGGGAAGAAGCTCGCCGAGTACTCCAGCCACCACGGCTGGCGCAGTTTCTCCTCGGCCAGCCGGGCGCGCGAGGCGTCCAGCTCGGTGGTGCCGTGCACCGTCTGCATGTCGGCGCGGCGCGCGTCGAACTCGGCCAGGGCCAGGTGCGCCACGCTGCGGCGCTGGCGCTCGAAGACCAGTTTGTCAGCAACCCAGGCAATGCCCGTAATGACCACCAGCACAAAAAGGATCAGTGCAAAATTCATGACGGCTTGGCGTTGATTTATCGAAATCTTGTTGTTGCCGGACCAGTTTGCCCGACGCTGGCACGCGGATTACTTATCGTCCACTTGCAGGATCGCCAGGAACGCTTCCTGCGGGATTTCCACGGTACCCACCTGCTTCATGCGCTTTTTACCCGCCTTCTGCTTTTCCAGCAGCTTCTTCTTGCGCGAGATGTCGCCGCCATAGCACTTGGCCAGCACGTTCTTGCGCAGCGCCTTCACGTTCTCGCGCGCGATGATGTTCGCCCCGATCGCGGCCTGGATGGCCACGTCGTACATCTGGCGCGGAATGATCTCGCGCATCTTGGCGGCCACCTCGCGCCCGCGATATTGCGAGTTCGAGCGGTGAACGATCACGGACAGCGCGTCAACCTTGTCGCTGTTGATCAGGATATCCACCTTGACCACGTCCGACGGCCGATATTCCTTGAACTCGTAATCCATCGACGCATAGCCGCGCGACACCGACTTCAGGCGGTCGAAGAAGTCCATCACGATCTCCGCCATCGGGATCTCGTAGGTCAGCTGCACCTGCTTGCCGTGGTAGCTCATGTTGATCTGCGAGCCGCGCTTCTGCGTGCACAGCGTGATCACGGAGCCCACGTAGTCCTGCGGCATGTACAGGTTGACCGTGACGATCGGCTCCAGAATGGCCTCGATCCTGCTCGGATCGGGCATCTTCGCCGGGTTTTCCACGGTCACCATCGAGCCGTCGCGCATCTGCACCTGATAGACCACCGTCGGCGCGGTGGTGATCAGGTCCATGTCGAATTCGCGCTCCAGGCGTTCCTGCACGATTTCCATGTGCAGCAGGCCCAGGAAGCCGCAACGGAAGCCAAAACCCAGCGCCTGCGAGACTTCGGGCTCGAACTGCAGCGAGGCGTCGTTGAGGCGCAGCTTGTCGAGCGATTCGCGCAGCGCCTCGTACTGGTTCGATTCCACCGGATACAGGCCGGCAAACACCTGCGGCTTGACTTCCTTGAAGCCCGGCAGCGGCGCCGCGGCCTTGCGGGCGACGGTCGTGATCGTGTCGCCCACCTTGGCGGACTTCAGTTCCTTGATGCCGGCGATCACAAAGCCCACCTGCCCGGCCGACAGCGACTCGCGCGGCAGCGACTTGGGCGAGAACACGCCCACCTGCTCCACCAGTTGCTGGGCGCCGGTGGCCATCAGCAGCACCTTGTCCTTGGGGCGCAGCGTGCCGTTGACCACGCGCACGAGCATGACCACGCCCACGTAGTTGTCGAACCACGAGTCGATGATCAGCGCCTGCAGCGGCGCGGCGGGGTCGCCCTTGGGCGGCGGCACTTTGGCGATCATCGCCTCGATCACGTCTTCCACGCCCTGGCCGGTCTTGGCCGAGCACAGCGTGGCGTCGTGGGCGTCGATGCCGATCACGTCCTCGATCTCCTGGATCGCGTTGGCGGGGTCCGCCTGCGGCAGGTCGATCTTGTTGAGCACGGGCACCACTTCCACGCCCAGCTCGATTGCGGTGTAGCAGTTGGCCACGGTCTGGGCTTCCACGCCCTGCGAGGCGTCCACCACCAGCAGCGCGCCTTCACAGGCCGACAGCGAGCGGCTGACCTCGTAGCTGAAGTCCACGTGCCCCGGCGTGTCGATCAGGTTCAGGTTGTAGACCTCGCCGTTGCGCGCCTTGTAGCTCAGCGCGGCGGTCTGGGCCTTGATCGTGATGCCGCGCTCTTTCTCGATGTCCATCGAATCAAGCACCTGCGCTTCCATCTCGCGATCGGAAAGCCCGCCACACCGCTGGATGATTCGGTCGGCCAGGGTCGATTTCCCATGGTCGATGTGGGCAATGATCGAGAAATTACGAATGTGGTCCATCTAGTGTTCAGGGAAGCGCCGGCGCGCCAGGTGGGACAAAGGGCGCGGGAGCAGAAAAAAGGTGGGGCGCAAAGCTTGCGCCAATCCGCGATTTTACCGGATTTTCAATGACTTCCGGCGCGGTAAATAGGGGCCGGAACGATTCCGGCGATTCGTGCCGGCCGGCCAAAATGTGGCGTATCTATCACCCAAGAAATTCGCGCCGGCAAGCGGGCCGGCGCGATGATGCGGATTCGGGCGCATGCCGCCTTGCGGCGGCCGGTCCGGCTAGCGTGCCTGGCTGGGTCGCAGCGTCAGCACCTGGGTGGCATCGCCACGGCGCACGAAAATGGCCGCCATCTTGTTCTTGTCCAGCGACTTCACCATGTCGTTGAACTGGCGCGCGTTGGTCACGTCGGCATCGCCCAGGCGGAGGATGATGTCGCCCTGACGAATCCCGGCGCGTGCCGCGGGACCGTCGGACGCCTCCACTTCCACGCCGGACTTGATCTTCAGCTCCTTGAGCTTCGTTTCGGCAATGTCGTTGACGATCAGCCCCAGCGCATTGGGCTTGGCGGCTGGCGCGGCCTCGTCGCCGCTGCCGCCGCGCTTGTCGCTGCGGCGCGCCACGGTACGGGCGCTGTCAGGCTCGAGCTCGGTCACGGTGACCATCACGTCACGCGTCTGGCCCTTGCGCCACACCTGGAGCGGCACACGGGTACCGGGCTTGGTGTCGCCCACCATGCGCGGCAGGTCGGATGCCTTCTCGATGTCGCGGCCGTTGAACTTCAAGATGATGTCGCCGGCCTCGATGCCAGCCTTCTCGGCCGGTCCGCCCGGTTCCACGCTGCCGACCAGCGCACCGCGCGCGCGGCCCAGGCCCAGCGAGTCCGCCACTTCCTTGGTCACGTCGCCAATGGCCACGGCGATCCGGCCCCGCGTGACCTTGCCTGACGCCTTGAGCTGCTCGGACACGCGCATCGCCTCGTCGATCGGAATCGCGAACGAAATGCCCATATAGCCGCCGCTGCGGCTGTAGATCTGGGAGTTGATGCCGATCACCTCGCCGCGCAGATTGATCAGCGGCCCGCCCGAGTTGCCGGGGTTCACGGCCACGTCGGTCTGGATGAACGGCAGGTAGTCGCCGGTATCGCGCCCCTTGGCCGAGACGATGCCCGCGGTCACGCTGTTGTCGAGCCCGAACGGCGAACCGATGGCGAGCACCCACTCACCTGGACGGATCTTGTCCGAATCGCCGAGCGGCAGGCGCGGCAGGTTGCTCGCCTCCACTTTGATCAGCGCCACATCGGTGCGCTTGTCGGAGCCGATCAGCTTGGCCTTGAACTCGCGCTTGTCGGGCAGCGTCACGTAGATGGTCTCCGCGTCGGCCACCACGTGGGCGTTGGTCATCACATAGCCGTCCTGGCTGATGATGAAGCCCGAACCCACGCCGCGGCTCTGCTCCTCGCCCTGCGGCGGCTGGCCACGGCGTGGCGGCGTGGGCGCGCCCGGCATCGGCACGCCGAAGAAGCGGCGGAAGAACTCGGCCATCTCGTCGTCTTCGGGCGTATTGCCGCCGCGCGAGCGGATGCGCTCGGTCGTACGGATGTTGACGACGGCCGGGCTGGCCTTTTCCACCAGGTCGGTGAAGTCGGGCAGATTGTAGTTCGAGGCGGCCGCCTGGGCGTGCCCAACCTGGGCAACAGCCGGGCCCAGCACGAGCATGGCAGCCATGACCATGGTTCGGACCAGGGCTGGGGATCTGGAAATCATCGACAACTCCCGGGAGATCAGCGAGAAACGGAAGCCTTGCCGGACGTCGAAACCGATCGCCCGCAAGGCGGAACTGCCGGATACTGCCGGCGCGGGGTTCGCTGCCCCGCCGCCGACGCACCAATTTCGCTCAGTGTACCGCCTTGGGCGGGCGATACTCCACGCCGGCGGCGAACTGCCTGACCGTAGCAGCCGGCACCTCGCCCACTACCGTGATCCAGTAGTCGGCCACGCGGCGCACCACCACCTGGGTGGCGCCAAGCGAGGCCACGCCTTCCCGGCGCGCGCGCTGTTCGGAAACGGGCTCGATAAAGATCGACAACCCTGTCAGGCCATCGCTGTAGACGACCTGGAGCACCTCGAAGACCTGCCCCGGCTTGCTGCCCTGGGCCGGCGGCGCGCGCAATTCACCCAACGGGCGGCGCACCTCGCGGATCTTCTGGAAACCCTTGAGCGGCGAACTGATGATCCACCCTTCATCGGCCACGTTGGCCGGCTGGTAGGTGACCTCATAGTGATTCCACGACTGGGCGCCCTTGATGGCGGCCAGGATGCGCTGCTTGTCCGACGGCACGCCAATATCGACCTGCGAGAACGCCACCTGCTCGAGCACCTTGCCACCCTCGCCGAGGGTCTGCGCGCGCATCAGCAGCCCCGACCCCTTGTCCGCCCACAGCCGGACCGCGTAGCGCGCCGTGTCGTGCGGCTCCAGCGCGAAGACCTCGCATTCCACGCCGGCCACGCGCTCGGCGGGCAGCTTGTGCATGTCGTAGAGATCCAGCACATCGCTCTTGTTGGTGGCCAGCAGCGCCGGGAAGCGGTCCTTGGCTTCCTGCTTTTCCACCACCACGAGCTTGGCTTCGGGGATCAGGCTATGCACCACGTCGTTCTGGCGCAGCACCTCGCGCGGCTTGCCGTCGAGCGTTTCCAGCCGTTCGTACTCGTTGTGCACGAGGTCGCTGTAATGCTGGATCCGCGACGCATGCATGACGCTGCCGCGCTGGTAGATCAGCGTGCCGACATAGTTCTCGCGCTGGGCCGCCCGGTGAATCTTGTTGAGCCACGCCGTGGCATCGCGACGGTTCAGCGTGTTGTCAGACGGCTGCGCGGTTGCGGCGGCAGCGGTCAGACACAAGGCCAGAAAAAAGGACCTGCGCAGGCCCTTCCTTCCGTGTACGCCCGCTACGTCGGCGGACGACATTCCTTTATGCATGTCCGGCATTATTCCTGCGAATTATCCTGTGAGAAGTTTGCGCCATTGGCCACTGTGCGCATGGTCGGCACAAAGGCTTCGGTCGCGACCGACGTGCGGTGCGCACGCAGGTATTCGTCAAGGCGCGGGTCGCGGATCATCTGCGCGTTGTCGGCCGCCACGGTCAGGATCGCCCCGCCCTTGGCCGGCGCGGCGGCAGGCTGCTCGACGCGGGCCACCACGGCGTCCGGCGCGCCAACATCGCCCGGTCCGCGCATCTGCGGCACCACGACCCAGCTCACGGCCGCCACGGCAGCGGCAATGGCGGTGCCCGGCATCACCCGGCGCACCCACGAGGGGCGCACCAGCAGTCGCTGGCGTCCGGCCGCGGCCACGGCGGGCACGAGCACGTGCGGCTCGGCCTCGAGGCGTGCGGAGAATCGGGAAAGAAATGCATCGGTCGAGCCGGCGTGCGTCAGGTCTTCCGAACGCAGCGTGTCGCCGATCAGCTGGTACATCGTCCAGTCCGTCATGCCGGCATCGCTCTTCGCGAGGCCCAGCACGGCATCCACCTCATTCGGCGCCAGCTCGCCATCCATCAGTACGGAGATTTGCTCCGAAGCTTCCACCACATGAACCGACTGCTTGTGAGTCTGACCCATTTCCCACCCCAAGAAATTCCATTGAACACCGATAAATCCCGTACTACTGCTTGTCGTTTATCGATGCAGGAACAGGCTGCAACGCTGGCCGCACGACATTCTTCAGCTATCTACCACCTACCACCGCTTGCCCTCTGGCGTTCCCAGCAGGGGCCGCAATTTCTCGGCGATCGCCTCGCGCGCACGGAAGATCCGCGATCGCACGGTGCCGATCGGACACCCCATGGCTTCGGCGATTTCCTCATAGCTGAGGCCCTCGATCTCGCGCAGGGTGATGGCGGTACGCAATTCCTCCGGCAACGCCTCCATCGCGCGGTTGACCGTCTCGGCCACCTGCCGCGTATGGAGCATGGACTCCGGCGTATTGATATCCCTTAGTTGCTCACCGTCTGCAAAAGTTTCAGCCTCTTCGGCGTCAATATCGCTGGACGCCTCCGGACGGCGGGCCTGCGTGGCCAGATAGTTCTTGGCGGTGTTGACGGCGATCCGGTACAGCCACGTGTAGAAGGCGGAGTCGCCCCGGAACTGGGGCAGCGCGCGATATGCCTTGATAAAGGCATCCTGCGCAACATCCTCCACTTCGGCGGGGTCCCGGACAAGGCGCGAAATGAGCCGGATGATCTTGCGGTGGTACTTGGCCACCAGCAATTCAAAGGCTCGCTTGTCGCCCTGCTGGACGCGTTCAACTAGAAGCTGATCGGCTTCGCGTTCGCTCACGAATGGTTCACCTGCAGTGTATCTCTTGGTTTCGTCGTCACGACAAACGTTGTATTTTACCTACGACTCGCTCCCTATCGGGTGTCGCGAAGCGCATTCTGTGACCGCCGCTACGCAAATTGGTTCCGCATGCCGAAACGCGGCATTGCGCCGCATCATGCGCCGGCGGACGGCTCGGGACGGGAGGCGGGTGCGCCGAAACGAAACCGGGGCCCGCCGTGGCGAGCCCCTGGATGCCGGTCGGGATCAGACGCGGCGGAACACAAGCGTGCCGTTGGTGCCGCCAAAACCGAAGTTGTTCTTCACGGCGACATCGATCTTCATCTCACGCGCCGTGTTGGCCACGTAGTCCAGGTCGCATTCGGGGTCCTGGTTGAAGATGTTGATCGTTGGCGGCGATAGCTGGTTGTGCAGCGCCAGTATCGTGAAGACCGACTCCAGCCCGCCGGCGCCGCCCAGCAAGTGACCGGTCATCGACTTGGTCGAGTTGACCACCATCTTGTAGGCGTGGTCGCCGAAGGCCAGCTTGACGGCGTCGGACTCGTTCTTGTCGCCGAGCGGCGTGGACGTGCCGTGCGCGTTCAGGTACTGGACCTCGTCGGCGTTGATGCCGGCGTTCTTGATCGCGGCCACCATGCAGCGGCGCGGGCCGTCGCAGTTGGGGGCGGTCATGTGGTACGCGTCGCCGCTCATGCCAAAGCCGATCAGCTCCGCATAGATGCGCGCGCCGCGCGCCTTGGCGGACTCGTACTCCTCGAGCATCACCACGCCGGCGCCTTCGCCCAGCACGAAGCCATCGCGTTCCGTGTCCCACGGGCGCGAGGCCGTGGCGGGATCGTCGTTGCGCGTGGACAGCGCACGGGCCGCGGCAAAGCCGCCGATGCCCAGCGGCGATACCGTGGACTCCGCGCCGCCGGCCAGCATCGCGTCGGCGTCGCCGGCCTGGATCAGGCGGGCGGCCAGGCCGATGCTGTGCAGGCCGGTCGTGCAGGCCGTCACGGCCGCGAGGTTCGGGCCCTTGAGGCCGTGGTAGATCGACAGGTGCCCGGAGATCATGTTGATGATCGAGCCCGGCACGAAGAACGGCGAAATGCGGCGCGGGCCGCGATTGGCCAGCTCCATTTGCGTATTTTCGATCATCGGCAGGCCGCCGATGCCCGAGCCCACCAGCACGCCGATGCGCTCCGCGTTGGCCTCGGTCACTTCCAGCCCGCTATCCTTCAGCGCCTGGGTACCCGCCGCGATGCCGAAATGGATGAATGTATCCATATGGCGGGCTTCTTTCGCCGGAATGTAATCCTCGGCGTTGAAACCCTTCACTTCACCGGCAAAATGCACGGAGAGCGCGGAGTGATCGAATTTGGTTATGGTGGCGATGCCGGACTTGCCGGCAACCAGGTTGGCCCAGCCTTCGGCAACCGTGTTTCCGACCGGAGACACAAGGCCAAGCCCAGTGACGACGACGCGACGACGGCTCACTATGATTTCCTACGAGTGCGTGAAGCGGAATTGGATTGATTCAGGATCTCGCCGATCCGGCCGTTAGTCATTGCATGCGGCGCGTAATACGGTTTGAGATCATTCCGATTCTGCTTCTTCGAACAGACGAAAGCCACAGAAAACAACCGGACAGGACCATGACGGCCCCACCCTTGTGCCTTCTGTGGCTCGGAATGCGAAGACGACGGCTTAGGCCTTGACGTGCGCGGTGGCGTAGTCGATGGCCTGTTGCACGGTCGTGATCTTTTCGGCTTCCTCATCAGGAATTTCCATGCCGAATTCATCTTCCAACGCCATCACGAGTTCAACCGTGTCCAGCGAGTCCGCACCGAGATCGTTCACGAACGACGATTCGTTCTTGATGTCTGCCTCGGCCACGCCAAGCTGTTCAGCCACGATTTTCTTGACGCGTTGTTCGATATTGTCCATGTAACCCTCCAGGGAAGTTCGACAAAAAGTGGGCGCATTTTAGCAGGTTTGG
>Ga0255338_1004412_pt1 | contig 14627 bp, 14 predicted proteins | sample MeOH1_35cm_T4_19_FD_203715 | JGI IMG/M metagenome (GOLD analysis project Ga0255338, IMG submission 203715) | Sandy soil microbial communities from University of British Columbia, Vancouver, Canada - MeOH1_35cm_T4_195 | ecosystem: Engineered > Artificial ecosystem > Sand microcosm > Unclassified ...
TTCAGGAAACCGAAGAAGATGGTGGTCACCACGCGGCGCAGCAGCACGGCGGCCACGAGAAAGAGTGCGGCGATGGCGTAGTGCGTCACGGTATTCTCGTTGCTCCGAACGTTGAAGACCTCGAGGGTGGCGTCCACCAGGTGCTCCAGGAAATCCGGCGCGGGCGGCACCTGGCCGGTGACGGTCGCCGCGGCGGCGGCCGTGGTGTTGGCCTGCTGGGCGGCGTCGGCCGATTGGTCCTGCGCCCCGGCGGGCAGGACCGGACTCAGCAGGAGGAGGAGGACGGAAAGGTGACGAAGGCTCATGGCGGAAAGGGGGATCTTTGAAAGCGTCCCGGCCGGCTTGTCAAAGTTTGTCGGGCTCGGCCGGCCGGGGGGCGCGGCGGCGCAGCTTGCGCCGGGCCAGCGGGGTCAGCACGACGAGGGTGGCGCACAGCATTTCCACGGCGCGGACTTCCAGGGGGGTGGCGGGCCAGAGCCCCACGATCAGCCGGTCCGTCATGATCATGCCCCCGCCGACCCAGCCGAGCACCGCCGAGCCGAGGTAGACCACCACGGGATAGCGGTCCATCAGCCGCGAGAGCAGGCTGCTGGTGAACACCACCAGCGGGATGCTCAGGCCCAGGCCGAAGAGCAGCAGGCCGAAGCTGCCCTTGGAGGCCCCCGCGACCGCGAGGACGTTGTCGAGCGACATCGTGATGTCCGCGACGGTGATCAGCCACACGGCATCCCAGAGGTTTTTCGCCGCCGCCTGTTCCGTCGCCGGGCCGGTGTTTTCCCGGAGCAGCTTGACGGCGATCCACAGGATCAGCGCCCCGCCGGCGACCTTGACGTAGTCCATATTGATCAACTGCGAGGCCCCGAAGGTGAGCGCCACGCGCAGCACCACGGCCATGCCCGACCCGATCACAATGCCCCAGAACCGCTCCTTGGGCTTCAACTGGCGGACGGCCAGCGCGATGACCACGGCGTTGTCGCCCGCCAGCACGATGTCGATCAGCACAATCTGCAGGATGGCCACGGTCCAATCCCAGGCGCTGTGCAAATTGGCGGTGGCAAGGTCGGTGATGGCGAGGAGCGGGACCACGGGAACCCGCTATGTAGCTGCCGCCCGCAACCAGCGTCAACGCCTACCGGCACGGGTAAAATAAATCGCCGGGGCCTGTAGACAGGCTCCCGGCGATTGGCCCGCCTGAAGCGGGCAGTTCACCCGGCGGCCTACCCCTAAGCCGCCGGACAAATGTGATGATGACTTGAGCTTAGACCGTGCCGAAGCCGTGCCTGTTTTGCTCCGGCCGGGATCCGCTCAGTTCACCGCGATCTTGCGCGGCTTGACGGCCTCGGCCTTGGGCAGGGAAACCCGCAGCACGCCGTCCTTGAGCTCGGCATGGATCTTCCCGGCATCGACGGTGTTGTCGTGCTCGAGGGTGAGTTCATAGGGCGCATCCATCGATTCGCGATAGATCGCGGTCCAGCCCTCGGGCTTCTGCCAGCCGCGGCGGCCGCGCACGGTGATCCGGCCCTCCTCGGCGGTCAGCTCCAGGCCCTCCTTGGCCACGCCGGGCAGGTGGGCGGTCAGGCCCCAGGCCTCGGCCGTCTCGGTGACCTCGTAGGCCGGCTTGACGGTGAACTCGTTTTCGGTGGCCGCCTCCTTGCCGTTTTGCCGGCGGGCCGGCTGGCGCGAGAGGCGCGGGACGATCTGGTTGAACAGGCTCATGACAATTTCCTCCAGTGTTGGGTTTAAGGGTGTTCAGTTGATGGCGATGGCGATCTTGCGCGGCTTGGCCTTCTCCTGCTTGGGCAGGGTGACGGTCAGGACGCCGTTCTCGTACGTGGCGGCAACCTTGTCGGCCTGCACCGCCTCCGGGATGGAGACCGAGCGGTTGAGGCTGAACGTCTCCTCGCCCTGCTTGCGCGAGGCGCTGATGTTCAGGAAGCCCTCCACCATCTCGACGTTGATGGCCTCACGGTTCACGCCGGGGAGTTCGGCGCGGACATAGGTGTTGTCCTTGTCCTCGTAGAGATCGACCGGGAAGCGCGGGGCAAAGCCCGGCGCGGCGAAATCCGCCAGGGCGGACTCGAACATGCGGTCAATTTCCGTCTCGAGGCTGGTCCAGGGACTGCGGTTGGCGAGCGCCGGGAACTGGCCCAGGCTGCGCGGGTAGGTGTAGCGAATGATGTGGTTCATGATGATTTTCCTCCTGTGTTGGGTTAAAGGCTGTGCCACCGGGTTGCAGGCGGTGTGCCCGCGCAGCGCGCTGCGCAACCCACGAAAATCCCGCGACTTGCCAGCCGGCGGCACACCCCGGCCGGGAAATACCGGCCCACTGTGCGCCGTCGCACCGGGAAACTCCGTCCCGTTGCTGTTTTTCCGTGGCCACCCGGGGCGGGGCGGCTTCAATCACCCCTTCAACGCATGAACTTTGACTTCGACACCGTGATCGACCGGAGCGCCAGCGACAGCCGCAAGTGGCGCAAGTATTCCGGCGGGGACATCATCCCGTTGTGGATCGCCGACATGGATTTTGCGGCCTCCCCCGCCATCATCGCCGCGCTCCACCGGCGGGTGGACCACCGCGTCTTCGGCTACGGGGCGCCCCTGCCGTCCCTGACCGGGACGGTGGTCAAGTACTGCGCCTCGCGCTATGGCTGGAAGATCGAGCCCTCCTGGATCGTCTGGCTGCCCGGCTTGGTGACCGGGCTCAACCTCGCCGCCGGGGCCTTCGGGGAGAAGGGCGACGCCGTCCTCACGGCCTCGCCGATCTACCCGCCCTTCATGAGCGCGCCGAAGAACATGGCCCGCGAGACCATCGCCGTGCCACTGGCGGTCCGGCCCGACGGTCGCTATGAATTCGACTGGCTGGCCATGGAGCGCGCTGTCACGCCGCGCACCCGGGTGTTCCTCCTCTGCAGCCCGCACAACCCGGTCGGCCGCGTCTTCACCCGCGCCGAGCTGGAGCAGGTCGCGGCCTTCTGCGAACGGCACAACCTCGTGCTCGTCTCCGATGACATCCACTGCGACCTCATCCTTGACCCGCTCCCGCATATCCCGGTCGCCAGTCTCTCGGCCGCCAGCGCCGCCCGCACGATCACGTTGCTGGCCCCGAGCAAGACCTACAACATCCCGGGCCTGGCCTGCTCGATGGCCATTATCTCCGATGCGAAACTCCGCGCGCAATTCGTGCGGGCCATGGCCGGCATCGTGCCCGAGATGAATGTGATGGGTTATGCCGCCTGCGAGGCCGCCTTCGGGGAGAGCGAACCCTGGCGCCAGGCCCTCCTCGCCTACCTGCGCGGCAACCGCGACTTCATCCTTCGCTTTTTGCGGGAGCACCTGCCCGCCGTCACCATGACCCCGTGCGAGGCCACCTACCTCGCCTGGCTCGATGTCTCCGCGCTCAGGCTGGACGAGCCCGGCCGGTTCTTTGAGCAGCACGGCGTCGGCCTGGTTGATGGTGCGCAATACGGGGCGCCACCCGGCCGATTCGTCCGGCTCAACTTCGGCTGCCCCCGTGTCACGCTCACCACGGCCCTCCAGCGGATGCAGCGCGCCGTGGCCACCCGCTGAACTCACCCGCCCCGTGCGCATCGGCCCCTACGAGCTGCGGTCGAACCTCTTCCTGTCCCCGCTGGCGGGCTACACCAACCTGCCCTTCCGCCTGGTCGTGCGCGAGATCGGGGGCCTCGACTGGACCACCACCGACCTCGTCAACGCCCGCTCCCTCCTCGAGAAAAACCCGCGCGGCCTCCAGCTCATCCGCACCTGCCCCGCGGAAAAACTGCTCGCCGTCCAGCTCTTCGGCGCCGTGCCGGAGGAGATGCGCGACGCCGCGGTGATGGTCGAGTCGCTCGGCATCGCCTCGGTGGACATCAACATGGGCTGCCCGGTGCGGAAGGTCACGGGCATCGGCGGCGGGTCGGCCATGATGACCGAGCTTGCCAAGACCGCCGCCCTCGTCCGCGGCATGGTCGCGGCCGTGAAGATTCCCATCACCGCGAAGATGCGGCTCGGCTGGGACGAGCACAACCTCACCGCCCCGGACCTGGCGCGGGTCCTGGAGGATGCCGGGGTCGCCGCCATCTTTGTCCATGGCCGCACCCGGGCGCAGGGCTTCGGGGGCACGGTGAATCTCGCCGGCATCCGGGCCGTCGTCCAGGCGGTGAAAAATATTCCCGTCATCGGCAACGGAGATGTCACCACGCCGGAAGCCGCCAAGCACATGCTCGACGAGACGGGTTGCGCCGGCGTGAGCATCGGCCGCGGCGCCTTCTACAATCCCTGGATCTTTGCCCACACCCGGCACTACCTGGCGACCGGCGAACTGCAGGCGGAGCCCGGTTACCCCGAGCTGGTCCACGTCATGCGCCGGCACCTGGCGCTGATGATCGAGGTGTTTGGCGAGGACCACGGCTGCCGCCTCTTCCGCAAGCCGGCCTCGTGGTATGCGAAGCGCTTCGGTCCGGCCAAGGAATTCAAGAAAGGCGTCACCCAGTTCCGCACGCGGGCCGAGTTCGAAACCCTGCTTGCCAGCTACGAGGCGTGGCGCGCCCCTTTCTGCGATGAGCGCGGGGAGCTGCGCGCCAAGTACCGCCCCGCCCCCATGGTCGCCACCTTCATGCTCGATCCGGCCGACCCGGCGGCCCGGCGCCGGGATTCCATTCCCGTGCCCAAGGGCCCGGTGGACGTCTGGTAGTCGTGGCTCGCCAAACCGGCGCCCCCGCCTAGGCTGCGCCGGACATGTCGGACTTCCTTCATCTCTGGGGCATCTACCTCGGCACCCTGATCGGCCTGCTCCCGATCATCAACCCGCTCTCCGCGGGACCGACCTTCCTTGCCATCACCGAGGGCGACAGCGAGGAGCGGCGGCGCCAGCAGGCGCTCAAGGGCTCGTTCTACATGGTGGCCATCCTCGTGAGCTTCCTGATCGGCGGCACGTTCATCATGAATTTCTTCGGGATCTCCATCCCGGGGCTGCGCATCGCCGGCGGCATTCTGCTCACCGGCATCGGCATGGGCATGCTGGCCACCCAGAAGGCCAGCGCCGAGACCGACGCCGAGCAGCAGGAGGCCGCGCGGCGCAAGGTGGACATCTCCTTCTCCCCGCTGGCCATGCCCATGCTGAGCGGCCCCGGCTCCATCGCCGTGACCCTCGGCTTCACCTCGCTCGCCACCAACTGGTTCGACTACGTGGCCATCATCGCCGGGATCGTGACCGTGGCGCTGATCACCTACACCGTGCTGCGGCTATCCAGCCGCCTGGTCGGGCTCATCGGGCCGGTGGGCGTGAACGCCATGACCAAGATCATGGGGTTTCTCATCATGAGCATGGGCGTGCAGTTCGTGGTGAACGGTATCCTCGCCATCGCGACCGACCCCGAGCTGCTTCGCGGCATCAAGACGGTGCTGACCCACGGTTGAGGCCGGGGCCCGTCAGTTCCGTCGCTCGACCGTGGCACCCGTCTTGTCCTTGAAGACCAGGACGCGCGTCGTGTCGGTGTAGCCCTCGAAGGTGATGCCCATCTGCGGGTTCACGAGGTCCCCCTTCTGGTAGGAACTGGCGCCGATGAAGACACGGGGATTGGCTCCGCCGCGCACACCGCGGATCTTCAGGTTTTCGACCCAGCCGCGGAACGCGACGCTCGGCTGCGGCGGGGGCGGCGGCACGGCGGGTTTGACTTCCTCCACGGGCTTTGGCTCGGGCGTCGCGACGACGGCGGGCTCCGCCGGCTTGGTCTCCGCGGGTTTCGCCGCAGTGGCGGCTTCCTTGTTCACCCCCTCACCGGCCGGGGTGGTTGCCGTTTCCTTGCCCGGCTCCACCGCAACCGCCGTCTCCTGGGCGGGCGGGGTCACCGGCTTGGCGACGCGTTTGGGCCGCAGCGGGGGTGGCGGCTCCGCGGTGAATTTCTGATAAGCCATGAATCCACCGCCGGCCAGGATCAGGAACACGAGGCCGGCTCCGGCCATGACCATGAGTTTTTTCTTCGAACCCAACCCGCCCTTCTTTTTGGCCGGCGCGGGCGGGGGGAATTTGCCTCCCGGGGGCGGCGGAAAGGCTCCGCCCGGCAGGGGCGGGAATTTGCCGGCGCCCGGGGGTGGCGGGAAAGGTACACCCGAGGCCTTGCGCATGGCCGTGATTTCGGCGGGCTCGCCCGGCGCAGCCGGGCCGGCTTCTGCCGCGGGCGCGGGCATCGGGCCGGCGGCTATCGCGCCGGGGGGCGGTGGCATCGGCCCGGCCGCGGCGGGACCAGGAGCGGCGGCTTGTGCGGGCTCGGCTGCCTTGGGCTTGAGGCCAAATTTAACCTTCGGCGCCTCGGCGGCGGGCGCAGGAGCAGCCTCTGGTGCGGGCGCGGGAGCAGGCGCGGGCGCGGGGGCCGGCATGGGCGGGCTGGTTACCTCCTTCATCGGCGCGGCGGTCAAGCGGGGCTTGAGGCGGGCCGGTTCGGGGGTGGGCTCGGCGGTCGGCGCGGGCGCCGCGGTTGGAGCGGCCGGAGCGGTAGCAGCTTCCGGTGCGGGCGCAGCGGTCGTTTCCTGGGCGGGCGCAGACGAAAGTTTGGGTTTGAGCCGGACCAGCTTGGGGGCCTCGCCTTCGGCCGCGGGAGCGGGAGCCGGCTGAACCGGGGATTCGCTTGGTGCGGCGGGGGCTTGCGGAGCGACGGCAGCTTCAGTCCCCAGCTTGGGCTTGAGACGCAGCTTGGGGACGGAATCGTCGCTCATGCCTCCATGCCTAGCATGTTCAGAGCCGAGCGGAAACAAAAAGATTCAGCCACCTTGTCATCAGCCTTGAGGCGATGCCCCCGGCCCGTAAACTGGTAACACTCTGATGAAACGCACGGTGGACAACTATGGCGGGATCAGCTCCGCCGCCGTCAAGAAGGCCACCGGCAAGACCTGGCGGGAATGGCTGGGGGTGCTGGACAAGGCCGGGGCGGCCAAGCTCCCCCACAAGGACATCGTTCAGCGGTTGCAGCGGTCCCACCGCCTGGCCGACTGGTGGGGCCAGATGGTGGCCGTCGGCTACGAGCAGGCCCGCGGGCTGCGGTTGAAGCACCAGAAACCCGATGGATTTGAGATCAGCGTTGCCAAGACCATCGCGGCGCCGGTCGGCCGCGCCTTTGCCGCCTGGCGCGAAAATTCCCTGCGCGAACAATGGTTGCCCCGCACCCCGCTGACCATCCGCAAGGCCACCCCCCACAAGTCCATCCGGATCCTCTGGGCCGACAACACCCTCCTGAGCGTCAATTTCTGGCCAAAAGGCTCACTTAAATGCCAGGTCGTGCCCCAGCATGCCAAGCTTGCCACCCCCGACGCCGCCGAAAAGATGAAGGCCTACTGGGCTGAGAAGCTGGAAGCCCTGCGCTCCTTCCTGGAGAAGTAACCCGCCGGCGTGACCGGCCGCGGTGCGGCTAGCTGGCGAGTACCTCGTCCGCCCTCAGCTTTCGTTCCTGCGCCACAAACCAGAGCGGCTGCCGGTTGTCGTCGAGGATGGGCGTGATGCGGACATCCACGCGGTAGAGGGTGCCGTCCTTGTGATAGTTGACCAGCGTCTCGCGGCAGGCGCGCTTTTCCTGCAGGGCCTCGCGGATGCGCGCCACCGGGGCGGGATCCGTGCCCGGACCCTGCAGCAGCTGGCCGGGCTTGCGGCCCTTGATTTCCTCCAGGGCATAACCGCACATCGCCGTGAAAGCCGGATTGACCCACTCCACCAACCCGCGGGGGTCGGTGACCACGAATCCCTCCGCTTCTATCTGGCGCGGCAATGTGTCCACGGCGCCGAGGATCCGCGCCTTCAACGCCGCGGGCGGTTGCACGGCCGGTGTGACACGCGACATCACCACCGCGGTCACCACCTCCTGCAGGCCGGCCACATGCTCTCGCAGCTCGTGGTGAAACACGAGGACCAGCTCAAAGTTCTCCCGCTCCGGCGCCGTCATTTCGCCGGAGACGTAGCGCTGGGCGCGATCCTGCAGGAGCTCTGATAACATGTGCGGAAAGGGGAATGCCTTGTCGCGTTCCAGTCAAAGCCGGATTCCCGGACCGGCAAGGACCGGGGACCCGCGGGATCGTCCGGATTTATTGTGCCTCCAGCCGTTTCAAGTCGGACGTGGCCGCATGTTTGGCCTTGAACAGCTCCTCGAGCCGCCGGGTGAAGATCTTCTGCTCCTGCAATTGCTTGTCCGTGATTTGGCGCAGGCTCTCGTCCTCCGCATTCAGATTGAAATAATAGAACCACGCCTCGCCGACGTTGAAACCGGCGTGCCCGACGGTCTTCAGTTCATCGAGTGCCGGATGCTTCAGGACAAACGAGAGCAACATGAGCGCCGTCTCCTGGCGGGCCTCGATCGTCTGCAGGGAGGCCTTCTCCGAAAACTCGAACACCTCATGCGCCTGGCTGATCCCTTCGAGCAGGGCTTCGGCGTCCGCCGCCAGATGCGCGGGGTTGTCCCCTGCCGTGATGCTCCGCAGCACACCCACGATGGCGGGACAAGGGGTCTCCGACCTGAGCGCGAAGGCTTCGAACTGGTCGACCTGCGCCGGGGTGATGCTTTTCACCTGGGCGAGGATCTGATCCTGGGCGACGGATTGCGCCTTCTGCAGGAGCACATCCTGCAGCCGGGCGATTAGCTGGGATTTCATGCGCTGGACTGCCTCGGCCGAAGCCTGGCCGATGCGCTCAAACTCCTGCGCGTTCCCCGCAAACCCGGACTGCAGCGCTTGCTTCCGGCTTTCGTCGATCTGCTTCTGCAGTGATGCCACCCGTTCCCGGAGCGCGGTGATGAGCTCCGTCTCGAAATCGGCGGCCCGCTGGGCAATCGCGCCGCCCTCTTCCAACAGTGCTTTTTTCCGCCGGGCAGCTTCCGGCGCCCGCGGTGAGTCTTTGGGTATGGTCCGGCCAAACTCGGCGTAAAACGAAGCCCGCCGGACCTCGAAAGCGGCCCATTTGCCCAGAATTTCAGCCCGCCGGCCGGTCAACTCCATCCGTTGCGGCGCGGCCAGGGAATCCGGCACGGGGGCTATTTCCAAATCCTCTGCGATTGCACCAAGCGCAAACAGACTGACGGCCAGCAGGGTGAACAGGAGGTTTTTCATGGGGCACAGGGAATGGTTCAGGCCTCACGGTCATTTCGGGACCGGTGGTTCGGTTCTCTTGGGGGGTTTAACGATGGTGAATTCCAGGTCCATGGATTCCGAGCCACCCTTGGCCGTCTCCGCCATGTAACGGAGCGCGACATCCTTGTTGGCCACGCGGGACAGGTTCTCCGTCACGGTTGTCATCGCCCGCTGGTCGTATTGGTCCGGGTGATTGGCTATCTCCCGCTGCAGGGTACGAAACTCGGCCAGCTGCCTGGCGTTCTCCTCCCGCTCCACGGTCAGGGCCTTGACCTTGGGCAGCTCTACAAGTTGCGGCGGCAGCGGCTTCTCCTCCACCGGCGCGAGGCCGGGAACCGGCGGATGATTGGCTCCGCCTGGTGGTTCGCCCAGCGCCACGCCGACCGGCACCGGAGCACCGGAAACGGCCACCGCCTGCCCGGACGGACCCTCGGGCGTGTCGAAGCGCAGACTTGCCGGCCGGCTGCCCCCACCCTCACCGGATTGTCCCCGGGCAATTTCCCCCGCGACGACGACCCCGCCCAGTTGCTCCAGCGGATTTGTCCCTGATTGGATCGGTCCTCTCTGGCGGGGCGGCAGTCCGGCTTGGGCTGGCGCAACGCCATTGCCACTGAACGGTGTCAACGGCACCGCCCCGGGGCGCGAAACCTGCGCCGCGGCATTCACCCCGGTCACCACCAACTCCCGCGCCGCCGCATAATCCTGCAGTAATCCATTGGCCGCCTCCCGCAGCTGGTCCCGCTTCACCTCCGCCGCGCCGAACTCGCGCTGGGCGACCGTCCAGTTCAAGATGGCCTGCTCGATATCGCGCTGCTCCTCCCCGGCAATGCGCTTGGCATCAGCTTCCAGCCGGTCGCAAAGCAGGTTGTGCGGTATCCGTTCGCGCTCCCGGGCCGCCGCCTGTTCCTCGGTTAACTCGGCGGAATAGCGGCTCTCGATATCCTGTTTCGCCCGGAGCAGGGCGTCATCTCGTCGCTTCAGCTCCACCGCCTGCGCGACATAGTACTGCTTGATGCGCGCAACCTCGCGCTCCTTCGACTCCATGTCGCGCCGCACGCGGTCCACCTTGCTGATCGCCATGCGCAGCGGGTAGTCGGCCTCCTCCAGCCTGCCGAGCGCCGCCTGGAGTTGCGACAGGCCCTGTTCCAGTCGTTCCGCTTGCGCCGCTCCGTCGCGGCCGGCAAATTTCAGCCGCACCTTGGCCCGGGTGGCGGGCTCGCCCAGGTTTCGCACCTCCTGCTTGAGCGAATCGAGTTCGATCCCCTCGGCCGCGTGGACGGACCGGACCGGCCAAAGCAACACAATGGCCAGCACCCTCATTCCGCAACGGATGGTGCCGGTGGTCATGGCGCGCCCCCCTCGACCTGTCCGTAGACCTTGCCGGCCAGTTGCTCCAGATCCTGCGCGGGCACCGAGGCCCAGACCAGCTCCGCATTTTCCTGCGCCCCGGGGACGCCGGCCCGGCTGGCGCGTTCCAGCCACACCAAACCGCGCGCCAGGTAATCGGCTTTCTCCCTCCGCCTTGCGCAATAGCCCATCCCGGCCAGGTAACCGGCCCGGACATCGCCCCGGCCGGCCGCCTGTTCCAGCAAGTCGAAGCCATGTCCGACCTCATTGCCTTCGCGCAGTTCGATCAGACCCAGCAGCGTGAAGGCGGGTGGATAGTCCTTGGCCACCGCCTGCTCGAGGTATTGGCGGGCGGCGGCTTCGTCGGCCGGCCTGCCCATCCCGTAGTAAAGCAGCACGGCGAGATCGTATTGCGCGCGAGGGAGGCCCTGCGCCGCCGCCTTTTCAAAGAGCTCCGCCGCCTTGCTATAATCCTGCGGCTCACCGCGCCCCTCGCGATAGCGCCAGCCGAGGGCCAGCTGGTCCTCGGGCGAGCCGAGCCGGGCGCGGACCCGTTCCTTGAACGGACTCTCCGCCGGGCCGCCCGCAAGAAAGTATCCCACCCCAATTAGCAGCACCAGTATGGCCACCCCGGCGGACAACCAGCCGGTCATTCGCAATCGCCGGCTAGGACTGACATGGGGCGGCAAACGCGGGGGTTCCGCGTTGGTGGTCGCTGCCAACGCCGCGCTGGCTGGTACCTTCGGCTCTTCCGGACCCAACGCCAACGCCGCAATCCCGATGAGCAGCAACCAGAGCCCGGTCCACTCCGCCTTCAGCACGATGAAAAAAAGGTGGCCGGCCAATCCCAGGACCGTGCAGAAAACCAGTCCGTGCAGCCAGGCGCGCCAGCGTACACCGGTCACCGTGGTGCGCCACGTGGGACCGTTAAACAGCCAGGAGAAGCCAAGCAGCAGGTATGCCCCCGCGCTGGTGTACTTGGTCGTCGGCTCGTAAGGATGAAAAACCGCGAACGCCCCGAACACCAATGCCGCCGGTATGACCCGGAGCAGGAATGACTGCACCCATTGTATGGCGGTCCTCACGTATCCTTCGCCGGGTCGGTTTCTACTTCCGGTTTCTCCGGCGTTTGCGGGGGCTCGGGTTCGGGCGGTTTTTCGGGCGGGACCATCTCAGGTGCGATGGTTTCAAGCGCCTGCAACGCGGCGTACTTGGCGGCGCCCTCCTCCGCTTGCAGGCAGCGCTTGAGCAGGGGCAGCGCGGCCCGTTTGTCCCCCAAGGCGCCGAGGGCGTTGGCTGCCGCGGCCTGGACCATGTCGGAGGCATCTCCCGCCAAGGCCGAGATCAGCGGCTCCACGGCCCGGACATCTCTTGTGTGGCCGAGCAGCAACGCGGCGCCAATCCGGCGGATGTCCGACGTCTGGTCCTGCAAGGCGGCGAGCAGCAGAGGGAATTTCTCGGGGGAATTGAGTTGCCGCAGGGCTTGCATGATCTCGGGGCGCGGCTCCAGGAAACCCCCGGCGTCCTCCACGCTTTCAAAAGCCGAATCCATCCCCAGCAAATAGCCCCAGAGGCCGTTCGTTTGGCTCCTGGCCAGTTCGTCCTCCCCGACGGCGAGCCGCTCGATCAACCCCGGGATCGCCGCGCTGTCGCCCAACACGCGCAGACCGCGTGCCGCCGCCGCTTGGCGCTGGGAGCTGGTGTCGGCCAGCGCCAGCAGCAACTTCTCCAGCGCTCCGGGCGGCTTCATCTCGCCGAGCACGGTGGCCGCGCTCACATAAATCTGGGGAGCACCATAGTAAAGGTCGCCAGAATCGGGCAGGGCCAGCATCTGCTCGGCCACCCCCGGTCCCCGTCCGTGGGCGGCCAGGGCAGTCATTTGTTCCACAAACCCGCCGAGCACCGCATTGAACGGCGCTTCCTCCGGCTCGGCATAGGCCTCGTGGATTTCAAACGGCGGTTCGCGAAGACCGGCGAAAGCCACGCGCACCGGCGGACCACTGTGCCCGGCCAATTCGATCCAGCCCTCAAGCTTGGCCCCTGAGTAATGCTCCACCAAATCGCCCTTTTGCAGGTCGTTGTACTTGCGCGACAGCGGCGTGCCCTCGGCATGGATCCGCACCGTCAGGTCGGCCGCTTTACCCTCCGCGGCTTCCAACAACCCGCCGCAGACCAGCAGTTTTGCCGTCAACTCCGCAAATGGCAGTTCCTTTTCACCCGCTGTTCCGTACACCTGCTCAACCTCGATCCGGTAAGTCTTCGCTTCCTCGACCAACCGTATTTCCGGCGGCACGACCGCCTCCACACTTGTGGCCCGGCCCGGCGTCCCGCCCTGCATCACCGCGATCAGGACCGCCAGGAGCCGGGGGTATTTCATAGGCGCCTCAGGCTGGCTGGGCCGCCGGTTTCTTCGCCCCGAACCCGAGCGCCTCGCGGATCCAGCTCCACGCGCGGCGCAGGCCGATCTCGCAGGTGCCGGAGATGTGGTAGGTGCGAGCGAACATTTCCTCATGCCCGAGGTAACGCGGCGGCAGCAGCAGCAGCGTGTGGTTCTGGTCCGTCTTCGCGTCATGCCCGAGCACCTCGGAGTAGAAGACCCCGCGACCGACGACGAGCCCTTCGCGCGGCACGGCGACCTCGCGTTGCGGCAGCACAAGCCAGGGCCGGAACTTCAGCGTCAGGGCGCCGTCCGCCGCCTGATGCAACCGGCCGTACGTGCGCTGGGGCACCCCTTCGATCTTGTCGCCGGTGAAAACCTTGTTGCCGTCAGCGAGCAGCTTGAACCGCTTGCGCCGGACGGTGAAAAAGTCCCAGCAGAACATCGAGCCGAAGGTCATTAGGCGGAACGCCCAGCCGGCCATGAGCCACGCCAGCAGGATGATGATGACCGACAGGGTCGCCCCCACCACCGGGTCGATCCACGCCGTGGCGGTCACGAGGCCGAGCACCGAGGTGCGCAGGGCCTTGAGCGCGGCATCGATCGCGCCCCACGGGCTGAGCAGGATCAGCACGTTGATCGCATGGGACAGCAGCCACACCACGGCGAAGACCGCCACGGACAGCGGCACCATCAGGACGCTCAGCAGCCAGCTCGTGTCGAAGGTCGCCACCGGCAGCATCGCCAGTCCGGTGACCGGCAGGCTGACTGTCTCCGCCAGCCCGGAGGAACTCATGATCAACTTGGAGCCAAGGGTGACGAGTGAGGGAACGACGGCGCCCGCGGCCACCAGGCCGCTCGCCTTGTTCTCAATCGTCTCGAGGATATCGAGCGGCTTTTTCCAGCCCGGCGGCAGCGTGGCCCCGAAGGCATCCTTTGCCGCCACGGCCCCGACCGCCAAAATGCCCAGGGCCCAGAAACTGGGGTTGGCGAACCACGGCAGCGCCGCCTTCTCCTCTGGAGTGCTGGCCTGGATCCACTGGTAGGCGCCCACCGCGCTCACGCCCAGCATGGGTGAGATGGCGATGCCCGTGACCTGCGTGGCCAGGGCGGCCAGCTCCAGCCCCGGGGTCTTGACCGTCTTGGTCTCAGCCTTGGCCTTGTCGGCCGCCAAAAGCGGCAGGCCGAGCAGTGAGACGCACAACAGCAAGGCGATCAACGGGGCATATCGTTTCATGCGCCAACCCTAGTTTCTCCCCCGGCATTTGAAAGCCTGCTTTTCAAAGGAGCCCGCGCCTGCTCTGCTGCCGGCATGCCCCTGACCAAAAGCGAGATCGCCCGCCTGCGTTCGTTGCAGGAAAAGAAACACCGCGAGGCGCTCGGCTTGTTCGTGGTCGAGGGGGAGAAGGTCGTGGGCGAGTTGCTGGCCGCCAACTTCCCGTTCGTGGAAATCCATGCAACCGGCGACTGGACTGGCCGTGCCACCCACGCCGTCACCGCCGACGAGATGGCGCGGATCAGCCACTATCCCACCCCGTCCTCGGTGCTGGCTGTCGGCCAAATGGTCCGGACGCCTCTCGCGGCGGAAACGATTAACCGCGGCCTGACCCTCGCCCTCGACGGCATCCAGGATCCCGGCAACGTCGGCACCCTGCTGCGCATCGCGGACTGGTTCGCCTTCGACCGCGTGGTGCTTTCGCCCGACTGCGCCGACCTGTTCTCCCAGAAGGTCATCAACGCCAGCATGGGCTCCTTTGCGCGAGTCACGGTGCACACGACTGCGCTCGCCGGCGTC
>Ga0255338_1004413_pt1 | contig 14626 bp, 11 predicted proteins | sample MeOH1_35cm_T4_19_FD_203715 | JGI IMG/M metagenome (GOLD analysis project Ga0255338, IMG submission 203715) | Sandy soil microbial communities from University of British Columbia, Vancouver, Canada - MeOH1_35cm_T4_195 | ecosystem: Engineered > Artificial ecosystem > Sand microcosm > Unclassified ...
ACGTCGCCGAAATCCATCAGCACCCAGCGGGCTTCGCTGTAACCTTCGCGGCGGACGCCTTTGATGTCGTGCTCTTTCAGGCGCTCCAGCACCCGGTCCGCAATGGCGCGGATGTGGATGTTGGACGTACCGGAGCAGACGACCATGTAGTCGGTCAGGTGGGTCTTTTCGGAGACCTCCATGACGTTGATGTCCTGCGCCTTCAGCTCGTCCATCGCCTCGCGGATGAGCTCCACCTTTTCGCTAGCGGTTAATTCGACGTCGTCAATCGTTTCAGAATTCAATAGCACCCTCGCTTTCCAATTTGAGTCTCTGCCGTATTCTTACCCACACTAACAGCCCAAGGCCACCGCGTTTCTCCAGCGGCCCCTCGGCACCAGGTGCGGACGTGGGGGAGACGGCCCGTCTTTGGACGGAAGTTTCGCCCGCACCCCCTACTCTCCTACTCCTGCGCGATGCCGTCAATTGTTTTCCGCATTCGGAAGCTGCTCCAGGTACAAACGGTGCTTCCGGATATATGTTTCCACCGATTCGGGCACCAGGTACCGGATCGGATCGCTATGACGGAGACGAGTGCGCAAATCCGTGCTGGAGATATCTACTCCCGGCGCTTCGAGGAGACCGATCTGCGCCATGTAGTCCGGAGGGAGGACGGCGCTGAGGCGGTCCAGGTCGTAGCCGGGCCGGGTGACGGCGATGAAACGACAGGAGCGGATGACCTCCTGGTGCCGGTACCAGGTGAGGATCTCCAGGATCGCGTCCGCCCCGGTGATGAAGAACAACTCCGTCTCCGGAAGCGCCTCGCGGAAGTGCAGGATCGTATCGATCGAGTAGCTAGGGCCGTCTCGCTCCAACTCCCAGCGGGAAACCTCAAAGTCCGGGTTGGAGGCGGTGGCCAGCAGCACCATCGCATAGCGATGTTCCTGAGGCGTGACCCGGTACCCCTTCTTGTGCGGCGGATCGCCCGCCGGCAGCCAGATCACCCGATCCAGCCCGAACTCCACCCGCGCCACCTCCGCGATGAGCAGGTGCCCCAGGTGCACCGGATCGAACGTGCCTCCCATTAAACCAATTCGCATGTGTGTAATTGACCGCAGAGGCGCGGAGACGCGGAGAAGAGGGGGAAAGGAGTTTCAGACAGGATGAACAGCATTAACCAATGCTGCATCCGTGAAGAGTTATGACCTTGATCCTGTCAGAACTGTCTTCACACCTCTGCGTCTCCGCGCCTCTGCGGTTAATAAATCCGGTCAATCCCGGACTTGCCCTTCGCCGTAGACGAGCCATTTCCAGGTGGTGAGGCCGCGGAGACCGATGGGGCCGCGGCGGTGGGTTTTCTGGGTGCTAATGCCAAGCTCCGCGCCCAGGCCCATCTCGAAGCCGTCCGTGAAGCGGGTGGAGGCGTTCACGTAGACCGCCGCCGCGTCGATCCGGCCGAGAAATCGCTTGGCGGCAGAGTAGTCTTCCGTGATGATCGCTTCACTCAGGTGGGTGCCGTAGCGAGCGACGTGCGCGATGGCCTGGTCCAGCCCATCGACTACGCGTACTGCCAGGATGAGGTCCAGGTACTCAGTGTAGTAGTCCTCGTCGGTGGCGGGCGTAGCGGTGTGAAGGATGGCGAGGGTGCGGGGGCAGCCGCGCAACTCTACACCCGCCGCCTGCATCCGCGGGCCGACAATGGGCAGAAAGCGGTCCGCGATATCCCGGTCTACCAGCAGCGTCTCCATCGAGTTGACGGCGCCGGGCCGCTGCACCTTGGCGTTGAAGGCGATGTCGGCGGCCATGTCCAGCTTCGCGGTCTTCTCCACGAAGATGTGGCAGTTGCCGGGGCCGGTCTCCAGGGTGGGGACGGAGGCGCGGCGGCAGATATCCAGGTTGTAGTCCGCTGAGCCGCGGGGAATCAGGAGGTCGATCGCCTCCGCGAGTTGCATGAACCGTTCTGCGGCACGGGGATGGGTGGAGTCAATGAGCTGCACCGCGTGTTCGGGGATGCCCTGGCGGGCCATCGCCCGGCCTACCACGTCCAGGATGGCGCGGTTGGAAGCCAGGGCGTCCGCGCCGCCCAGCAAGAGCACCGCGTTCCCGGACTTGAGGCAGAGACTGATCGTGTCGACGGTGAGGTTCGGGCGGCTCTCGTACATGACGCCGATGACGCCCAGCGGTACTCGCACTTCCTGGACCACCAGGCCGCTGGGCCGCAGCGAGCCGCGCAGCACTTCCCCCACGGGGTCCACAAGCGCAGCCACTTCGCGCACCCCCTCGGCCAGACCGGCGAGTCGCCCGCGCGTCAGGGTGAGGCGATCCACCACCGTTTCCGGGAGGCGGCGGCGCTCGGCGGCTACCACGTCCTGCTCGTTCGCCGCGAGGATGATTTCGGCCTCATCCAATAAGGAATCCGCGAGGTCGTGGAGGGCGGCGTTCTTGACGCCGGTGGAGAGCGAGGCAACTTGCGGGGCGACGATCTTAGCGCGTCGTCCCGCTTGCTCGACCAGGGCCTCCGGAGAGAGCGGAGCCTCTTCGAGCGGGGAACTCATGCATAGCCTCCGGGACGGATGCCGAACACCTCGAGCAACTCCCACCCCGCAGGTCCCGGCGCGATCTCGCAGTGGATTATATCACCGGCCCGGAGTTGCTTCGCTGCCTCCTCGGGCAACTGCACCGGTGCGGCCGGCGGCTCGGAGAGCGCCTCCCGCTGTGCCGACTGCAGGGCCAGGGTGGCACCCTCGATGCGTTGTACCGTCCAATAGTCCTGTTCCGCGGAAGGGTAGTCGATCTCGTCCAGCCGGGCCACGCGGTTGACGCCGCTGCCTATGGCGCCCACCTGCTCCTCTTCCTCTTCGTCGACCAACTCGGCGGGCGGGGTTAGGTCGTCCCGGCGGGTGTGATTCCGCAGCAGTCGCAGCGCCTCCAGAGTGCGCGGCAGGTCTTGCTTTAGCCGCTCCTCCACGGCCAGGAACGGAGCCAGACCGCGCTCTCGCCGCTCCACCACCCAGAGCGCGAACGCCCCGGTCACCTCCAGGAGCTTCCGGGCGACGTCCGCATCCGCCTCTTCTTCGGACGGGTAGTAATCCAGGAGAAAGGTGAACAGGTCCTTGGGTGAGATCTCTTTGGTATCCGCATACCCGGAGTAGTCGACCAGGAACTCCCGCAGCGCGAGCAGCGCCGTGGCGGCCAGCCGCCCCTCGTCGCCGCGGTGCATGCGGCGCTGCTGCAGATCGAACTCGTCCAGTGCGGAGCTTAACTTCATGCGGTCCTTCTATTCTCGCCGGGTGCCCGAAGTGACTAATTCTTTCACTGGGACAGCGTGTTCACGGAGGAGATACTCCAGAATAGCGGCGATGTTCCAGGCGTCGTCGCCACCCCGGTGGTGGGTGCCTTCCAGAGGATGCTGCAGCCGCTTCAGGGCGCCCGCCATCCCCACCGGCTTCGAGAGGCTCTCCAACCGGGCGAAGGCGGCCTTGACGTTAACGTGCTTCGCCGAGAACGGATACTCCACGCCGAACGACGCGCACTGCGTTTGGAACTGCTTGCGGTCGTAGTCGCCGTAGCTGGCCCAGACCCGATCTTCCGACCGGTACCGCGTCCGCAGTAGCGCGCACGCCTCCTCGAACGGGATGCCCTCGTCCACCTGCGCTTGCGTCAGGGTGGTAAGCTCCGTGCAAAAGGCGCTCACCTGGGAGCGCTCCGGACGCACCAGAATACTCGCTCGCTCGCTGCGCTGCCCCGTCACCGGATGCAGCAGGCAGGCGCCGATCTCAATGATCTCATTCTGCTCACCGGGTGGGGGAGCACCCCGCCAGCAAGTGGCTTCTACGTCAATTACCAGGATCTCGGACAAGAGCTTACCTCTGGTTCTCTCGCAGCGTGACCGTGGGAGCGAGGACCGCAACTAAAGGGCACATCTTGCCCTCGTGAGCGTCATCCCGACGGGAGGAGGGATCTCGGCTCCCGTTACTATGCCGGTACTCCCTCGGCCGTCAGTTCCCGCAACGGGGCAAGCACATCAAGCACACCTACCGCCCCGAAAGGATACAGCCGAGATTCCTCGGTGCCCTCGGAATGTCATTCACGAGAGTAAGGCAAGTATTCGAGCAGCGCATCCCGTTACCGTAAGCGTCATCCCGACGGTCGGAGGGATCTCGGCACCCGTTACCGTGTCGGTACCCGCTCGGCCGTCAGCTTCTACAACGGGGCAAGCACATCGGCAACACCTACGTGCCCGGGGTGGTACAGCCGAGATCCTTCACTCCGCTCCGCTAGGTTCAGGATGACACTCACGAGGGCCGAAGCGCATTCGTAGGGCGGCCCCCATTACTCCTCTACTCCAATACTCCACCACTCCAATTCCGACTACGGACTCAATACCACCAGGTTGTCGCGGTGGATGATCTCGGCGACGTCATCTCGGCCGATGATCTCGGAGATGCGCGTGGTGTGAACTCCCATCAACCGTTCCGCATCGCGCCAATCACAACTCGCCAGGCCACGAGCGAATTCGTGGCCGGCTTCATCGCGCAGGCTCACGGTATCGCCGGGTACGAAGCGTCCGTCTACGCCGATCACTCCCGCCGGGAGCAGGCTGCGGTTGTCTTCCACCAGGGCGTGGCGGGCGCGCTCGTTCACGGTGACGGTGCCCCGCGGCTTGGTGCCGTAGGCGAGCCAGTGCTTGCGGCCATTGAGACGCCGCGCAGGCGGCTCGAACCAGGTGCCCAGCTCCTCGCCGTTCGCCACCTCCATCAGCACGCCGGGCCGGCGCCCCTGCGCGATGACCGTCGGTACCCCCGCCGCCCCCGCGATCTCCGCCGCAAGTACCTTGGTCGCCATTCCTCCGGAGCCATGCCGGCCGGCACCGCCGGCCAGCCCTCGAAGCTCATCAGAGATGTCGGTCACGCGGCGAACCACGTTTCCTTCACTATCGAGCAAACCCGGCACGTTGGTAAGTAGGATCAGCAAGTCTGCCCCCACCAGCGCGGAGACCAGCGCGGCGAGGGTATCGTTGTCCCCGAACTGCAGCTCCTCAATGGCCACCGTGTCATTCTCGTTGATCACGGGAAGCACACCGTGCCGGAGCAGCGTGGTGAGGGTGTTCTGCGCGTTGACGTAGCTCACCCGGTGCTCCGCGAGCTGCCGCGTGAGGAGCACTTGCCCCACCACGCGGCTTCGCACGCCGAATACTTCCGCATACAGCCCCATCAGCCGGCCTTGCCCGATGGCAGCGGCGGCCTGCTTCAGCGGCACCGTGCGCGGGCGCTCGGTCCACCCCAGCAGCTCGGCCCCGGCGCGCACCGCTCCGGAGCTCACCAGCACCACGCGGTGCCCGGCATCCATGAGGTCACACAGCTGCCCGGCCAGCAGGGGGAGGAACTCGCGGTCGATCTTCCCCGCCCGGTCCGTGAGCGTACTGGTACCTATCTTGACGACGATCGTCTTTGCCATTGCCTGACCTGAATTTGCCCGCGAAACACGCGAAAGAGACGCGAAAGGAGAATGCCAGTAGTCTGCCCGTGGAACACACGGAAGAACGCGGAAAAGGGAAACCAGGAATTGCCACATACCGCTTCACGGAAGCGGCTGCAACCGTAAAAGGGCAGGTAGGAAAGGGAAAGGAAACCGTTATCGGTGAAGCCGGCTCACAACACGAAAGGCCGGAAGTAGCTCAATCAAAAGCCGTGCCTTCTGTCGTCCAGTGTAAAACTCATCCTGGTCCCCTCTTGGCGCCGCTTGCGCTTTGGCGGTTCTCCCTTTCCTTTTCCTAACAACCCTTTCACGGTTGCAATTGCCCCCGCCAAACCGTACGTGCGCTCCCCTGGCTCCCTTTTCCGCGTTCTTCCGTGTGTTCCGCGGGCAGAACCCGGGTTCCCCTTTCGCGTCTCTTTTTCGTGTTTCGCGGGCTAATGATCCTAATCGAGGAAGTCGAACTCGAAGTTGCCGATACGCACCGTGTCGCCGTGGGCGGCGCCGAGGTCGCGCAGGCGGGAGACGACGCCGGCTTTCTCCAGGATGCGTTGGAGACGCCGCACGCCGTCCGGATTATTCATGTCGGTCATGGCCGTGACGCGCTCGATGCCGCGGCCACGCACCACGTAGACGCCGTCGTGGAGCTCCGCTTCCCACTTGTCGTCCTCGGGGGCGCGGAAGCGAATCACTTCCTGGTCGGCCTCGGTGATCAGCGGCACGGGAATGGCGTCCAGCGCGCGGGAAATGGCGTAGAGCAAGTCCTGCACGCCCGCGTTGGTGAGTGCGGAGATCTCGAAGACCTCGTAGTCTTTGCCTTCCAGGAACTCGCGCATCCGGGGCACGATCTCGGCGGCACCCGGCATGTCGGACTTGTTCAGCGCCACGAGCTGTGGGAGGCCCGCCAGGTGGTCGCTGTAGGCCGTCAGCTCCCGGTTCACGATGGCGAAGTCCTCAAACGGGTCGCGCATGGTGAGGCCGGAGACGTCCACCAGGTGCACCAGCATGCGGGTGCGCTCCACGTGCCGCAGGAACTGGTGGCCCAGGCCCGCGCCGCCGCTGGCGCCCTCGATCAGCCCCGGAATGTCTGCCACAACGAATGACTTGCCCGGCGCCACCTGAACCACGCCGAGGTTCGGCACCAGGGTGGTGAACGGGTAGTCCGCAATCTTGGGCCGGGCCGCCGAGATCTTGCTGATCAGCGTCGACTTACCGACGTTCGGGAAGCCGATGAGGCCCACGTCGGCCAGGATCTTGAGGTCCAGGCGGATATCCCGGACTTCCGCAGGCTCTCCTTTTTCGGCGAAGCGCGGAGTCTGGTGCGTGGAGGACACGAAGTGGATGTTGCCGCGCCCGCCGCGCCCGCCTTTGGCGATGATCTCCCGCTGACCCGCGTGGATCAGGTCCGTGATCACCAGGCCGGTCTTGAGGTCGGTCACCTGGGTACCCACGGGAACGCGCAGCTCGATGCTCTGGCCGTTCTTGCCGAACTTCTTGTTATCGGAGCCGTTGACGCCGCGCTCAGCCTTATATTCCCGCCGCATGCGGAAGTCGATGAGCGTGGTGAGCATCGGGTCCGCGATCATGATCACGTCGCCACCGCGGCCGCCGTCCCCGCCATCGGGACCGCCGCGCGGCACGTGCTTCTCGCGCCGGAAGCTAACAGCGCCGTCACCGCCGCGGCCCGCTTCTAAATGGATAATGACTTCGTCTACAAACATGGTTTCAATCTACCCGCCCGCGCCCCGGAAGGAGGCGGCGGAGGGCACTGTATCAACAGAGTTTTTGAATAGAAAATCGGATCGTACCGGTGCGCGGTGAATGGATCGATTACCCGCGCCCGCCACGAACGACCCGCCGGCCGCCTCCCGAGAGCCCACCGGGCGACTCTGCTGTAGCCAGGGGATTCCCATCCCCTGGCGGCCGTCCGCCGAAGCGTCCCCCACCAATGATGTCATTGCGAACGAAGCGAAGCGGAGTGTGGCAATCCCGCCCGCTTACCGGCAACCCCAAACCCTTCGGTATCAGATTTCCTGAACACGAGCGGGATTGCCACGTCGCTGTCGCTCCTCGCAATGACTCGGGTTTTGGTTGGCCCCCTGCTACGGCTGGGACGTGAACCTAAACGCCAAACGCAGAGAGGGGACGGAGGCGTGAGTAGCGGCACCCGCCGGCTACTCCGCGTCCGTCCCCTCTCCCAAACCCGGGCAGGTAAGCCGTGTTAGGCGGCGGTCTCCGCAGCCACTTCGGTCGCCTCGGCTTCCACGCGCACTTCCAACGGCAGCACGGAGACGCGGCGGGTCGACTTGTGTCCCTGCATCGCCACCTGGCCGTCGATCAGCGCGAAGAGGGTGTGGTCCTTGCCCACGCCCACATTGAGCCCCGCCTTCATGGCGGTGCCGCGCTGGCGCACGAGGATGGAGCCGGCGCGGACCACTTCGCCCGCGTACTCCTTCACGCCCAGCCGCTTGCTGTTACTATCCCGCCCGTTGCGGGAGCTGCCTACACCTTTTTTATGTGCCATCTCGAGTATGCCTCGCTTGTAAAACTGAACCGCCAAGACGCCAAGAGCGCCAAGAAAAGGAATTCAAGAAGGAAGAGCCAGTGGATCTGAAAGGCGGGCACGAAGCCCCTAAATCCTGAAGATCCTGTTTATCCTGTCTAAATTCTCTCCGGTCCCTTTTTGGCGCTCTTCGCGTCTTGGCGGTTAAAACCTGGACTTAGGCGGAGATGCTCTGCACCTTCAGCTCGGTGAAGAACTGGCGGTGGCCGAAGCGCTTGCGCTCGTTCTTCTTCGCCTTGAAGGTGAAGCCCTCGATCTTCTTGCCCTTGGCCTGGCGGGTGACCTTAACCGTCACCGTGGCGCCTGCCACGTAAGGGGCGCCAACCGTCACGCCGCCGTCGGTGCTGGTGAGCAGCACCTTGTCCAGCGTCACCTCGTCGCCAACTTCGGCTTCGAGCTTCTCCACACGCAGTACGTCGTTTTCGGAAACCCGATACTGCTTACCACCTGTTTCAATCACCGCGTACATGGATCTCTGTCCCTATTCGTAATCCTAATCCTAACCGTAACCGCGATCCGCGAACTTGCCCAGTCGGGCGGGCGCAGACTACGATCACGATCAGGACTACGAGCGCGGGTTGATACCCGCAAAAACACCACAGCCTATCAAATAGGCTCGCTTCTGTCAACGGAGTTGGACGGCGCCACCGGTTCCCCGATGGCGAAGCTCCGTCGTACGTCCGTGAGGCGGACGCGAATCGTCTGCCCCTGGAACCGGACCCCATTGGAGAGGTCCACGAAATAACCGCCTGCCCAGGCCGCGCTGCGCGGCGGGGTGATCAGGTCGATCTTGCTCACCCGGCAGTCCACGATCTGACCGCCGTGGAACGCCATCATCTGGCGCTCCATCTCCAGCATGTCGCCCGGCTGGAGCTCGTACTTCTCCACGTGGTATTCGTGGTCGGCACGGATGTAGACCGGGCGGCGGATCATCCGCTCCAACTGCTCCACTCCCTCGCCTTCCGCCCCGATGAGCCAGGCGGCCACCTCGGGATTGGCGTGGATGAGGATTGCTTCCACCTCCTGCTTGGCGCAGAGGCGGAGCACTTCCCGCTCGATCTGGATCGCCATCGTCTCCGGAGACCAGACCCGGCCCCGGCCCTGGCAGTAGGGACAGACCTGGCTCATGACGTCCGTAACGTTCTCGGCCGTGCGCTTGCGGGTCATCTCCACCAGCCCCAGCGGGCTGATGTGGGCGATCTTGATGCGTGTGCGGTCCTTCTTGAACGCGTCCTCCAGCTTCCGCATCACCAGCGCCCGGTCCCGGGCGGAGGCCATGTCGATGAAGTCGAGGACGATCATGCCGCCGATGTCGCGGAGGCGGAGCTGGCGGGCGATCTCGTCCACCGCATCCATGTTCGTCTTGAGGATCGTCTCCGCCAGGCTGGTGCTCCCCACGAACTTACCCGTGTTGACGTCGATGGTGGTGAGCGCTTCCGTGGTGTCCAGCAGCAGGTAGGCGCCGTTGCGGAGCCATACCTTGCGCCGCAGGAGGCGGTCGATCTCCTCCTCCACGTTGTAGCGGATGAGAATCGGCTCCGGCTCGTCGTAGAGCTGCACGCGGTCCGCGAGGTCCGGGGCGAGCTGCGTGAGCATGTCCACCGCATTCTCATACTCGTCGCGGGAGTCGACTACCAGCTTGTCCACGTCCGAGCCGAACAGGTCGCGGATCGTCTTGAGGATGATCCCGAGATCCTTGTGCAGGATGGCGGGCGCGTGGGCGCGCTTGTTTTTCTCGACGATGTCGGACCAGGTCTTGACCAGGTACTCGAGGTCCTGGTGCAGCTCCGCTTCCGTGCGGCCTTCCGCCTCGGTGCGGACGATGAGCCCGAAGCCCTTCGGCTTGAGCTGCTCCGCGATGCGCTTGAGGCGGTCCCGCTCCCGGGCGTCTTCGATCTTACGTGAGACGCCCTGGTGGTCGCCTTCCGGCATCAGGACCAGGTAGCGGCCCGGGATGGAGATCTTAGTGGAGACCCGGGCACCCTTGGTGCCGCGCGGGCCCTTCACCACCTGGACCAGGATCTCCTGGCCCGGCTTGGCCACGTCCTTGATCCGGATGTCCCGGCTGGTGCGCCGTACGGGCGCGCCGTCACCGCCGCCCCGCCCGGAAGTGTCCTCGAACAGGATGTCGCCCACGTACAGGAAGGCGTTGCGCTCCAGGCCGATGTCTACGAATGCGGCGTCCATGCCGGGCAGCACGTTGGAGACGCGGCCTTTGTAGACCCCGCCGACCACGCGCTCCTCTCGCTCTACGTGCAGCTCTACGAGACGGCCATTCTCCAGCACCGCGATGCGGGTCTCGCGCTCGCCCACGTTGACCAGAATCTCTTTGTATTCGCGCTGTTCTCGCGGCTCGGTGGGACGCGGCTCCCGTTCGCGGCGCTCGCGCTCGCGGTCCTTAGCCTGCTCGTCTTCGGCGCGCACCACGTTGCTGATCGGCGCCACCACCGGGCCGGAGAGCAGCACCGGCTTCGGGGCCGGGGCGGCCGGTTTCTCTTCCGGCCGCTCGCGGTCGCGGTCTCGTCCGCGGCGGCGCTTGCGCCGTCCACCAGCGCCGGGTGCGGCCGGGAAGGCGCCGTCGAGCGTTTCCGCCGCCTCTTCCTCTTCGAGCCAGTCTTCCGGCACGGACTCCAGCAGCGCTTCCGCCACGAAGATCAGATCCGGCTCCGCGGGCGGGAGGGCCGCCGGAAGGGGCGCAGGCGGCGTGGGCGGCTGCTGGGGCTGCTTCGGCCCCCGGTCACGGTCTCGGTCTCGACCCCTACCGCTCCGTGGCGGAGCTTCCGCCCGGAACTCGGCCAGCAGCTCCGGCGTGAACTCCGGCAAGCCGATCTGGGCCGTGGGGGGCGCCAGAAGGTCCAGGAACGGCGGTGGGGCGGTTTCTTCGGAAGCTTCCGGCACGAGGACGGCGTCGACCAGCAGGTCCCGCGCACCGGCGGTCGCCTCGGAGAGGGTGGCGTCCCGGCGCAGGAGCGGCATCGGCTCGCCGGCTTCTACCACTTCCCGCTCTGCCAACTGCAGCAGCATCCGCTCGGCCGAATTCTCCGGGAAGGTGGGCGCATCCGGCGGCAGCTCGTCCGCGTCCGACTCGAGGAACAGCGCCTCGATCGGGGCCGCGGCCAGTTCTTCCGGCAACTCGTCCGGGAAATCTTCCGCCAGGAGTGCCGGCTCTTCGACCAGGGCCGGCTCTTCCGCCAGTAACTGATCCTCGATCGGCACGGCGAGGAGCGGCTCAGGCGCCGCTTCCGGAACGTCCACCGGCTCCGGGGATTCCACAGCGTCCGGGGTCTCCACAGCGGCAACCGTCTCTACGGCGTCCGGGGTCGCCACCACGTCCGGCGTGGCGATCTCCTCGGGCCGTACCACGAGCTCGGCCAGTCGATCGTCAGCTACCGGCTCGGAGGGCTCGGCCTCCTCGGGCGCCGCTTCCGCTTTCGGCTTCCGCTTTCGGGGCGCGCGTGGGCGGCGCGGCTTGGCAGCCGGTGCCGCTTCGGCATCCGGTGCGTCGGCCGCAGGATCCGGCGTGTCCACAGCGGCGGCTTCCGGGGTGGATGCTGTCGCGTTAGCTGGTTCATCAGCCGGAATCTGATCCGGCTGCAATTCGTCACTCATCAGATGCCCCTCATTTCCGCGTGGCGGAAAGCCGGGGCGTGAGAGCCGCTGCTGGAAGCCAGGGCTTCCGGTGCGGCGATGGAAATCGCGCGGGGTGTCGCTCTCGACCGGCACGGCGGAATACGCCGGGTCGACCGGGAGCTTACGGCTGGCCGGACCTCTCCCTACCGTCGGCGGCTTCGCCGGCGGCCCTACGGACCGATGACAGGATCACCGGCCCCGGGAATGCGAGTCGAGCCCCCGCTGCCCTCTCGAGCAGCGGGGGTTCAACCCTCCATGACCCACCCGCAAGGCCGCTGGAGACATACTGCGCTCCCGGCGGCCCTGCGCGAAACAATCGATTTCTCACGCGGCGCGGGCCGGCACTGGATGCCGCACTCCGGGGAGGCACCGGGCAGACGGATCGATCGCTTGGAACTCGCGAGATCACGTCCTCCAGATGCTCCCAGGGGGCATCCTCAGTTTCCAGCCGCACCAGACTTTCCACTATCCACTCTATCTGCACTGACTGCCGGGTCCAGCTCGCACCAAAGGCGAGCCCGGTGGAGTAAAGTCACCCGGAGACCGGGGACCGCTTCCTCCAACACCGCGATCAGATCGCGGATCCGGATCCCGCCGCGCTCGCCGGCCGGCAGCTTGATCGTCAACACCGTTCGATCCGAGGATTCCGCGACCGCACTTTCGAGCGCCTGCGGGATGCCCGGATCCGCCAAAAACTGCACCATCCGGCTGCCGATCTCCTCACCGACCAGGGTCAGCTCGTACTCGGCCGCCGTTACCTGGATGTATGGGTTCCGCTTCTCCAGCGGAATAGCCCAGATCTCCAGAACCTCAATCCCGGGGGGGAGTTGTTCGCGCAGCTTCCCGGCCGCGGCTTCCAACTCCTCCGGCTGCAGGTCCCTGGCCAGATCGCACTGGCACAGCTCCCATTCGCTCGTCGCCCCTAGAGTGAGCGCGGACGCAAACGACATCCGCGGGCGTGGATTGAAACCTTGTGAATAGGCAACAGGGAAACCAGACCGGCGGAATACGCGGTCGAAGACCCGCATCAGGTCGAGATGACCCACATACCGGACCGGAGCCCCTTTGGTAAACCGGAAGAGAATTCGCTCCACGCAGCAATCTCTTATTTCTAGTATCGGTCAAAAGTGCGATTCACGCAAGCGAACCGCCGAGAGGTACCGCTTACATCGATTATTCGGACAGTCCCACCGGGGACGAGGTGTTCAGGCCATAGAAGCGTTAAGCGTCAGGAACTGCTAACGAAGCCGGGATAGTCCACTTGAGGCTCAACGCCTAACGCTCAACGTTCACTATCCCCGGCTCCTGACTCCTGTCTCCCGGCCCCTACTTTCGGGTTACCAGCTTCAGGCTGTCCAGGCTGGCGCGAAACTCCGCGGCGTGCTTGGAGAAGCTCTCCGCGGGGGCCGTGCAGGTGGCGAGGAAGACCCGGTCCGTGTCCATCACCGCCAACTGGAGGAAGTGCAAAGGCTTGCCTTGCACTTCGTTCTCATACTCCCACTCGATGGCCTCTTTTCCGGAGACCTGCCGATTCCGCTCCGACTTCACCTTAACGCCCGCCTGCTCGAACTGGCTCCGGGTGAGCTCCGCGTACTGCTTGCGGGTCATCTTCGCGGCCTGCACCACCACCGTCACGTTGCTGGCGAAGCCGTCTTCGGGCGGGGCCTGGAAGGTGACCGGGATGGACATGGTCTTGGCCGGCGTCTTGGGGAAGCGCGGCGCCTGGATGGAGAACCCCTGCGCCGGATCGACGTAAGAGGCCCGCACCTTCTTCGCCTGCTGCGCGACGGCGGTCACCGCGAGGGTCAGGAGGATACCGCCGATCAGGCTATAGAAGGTCCGTCGCATGGTCACGTTAGGCTCCGCGTGTCACCGTTCTCGAGATCTCAAATCGAACGATTGGCCGGATTCCGGGTATCAGCCCGGCCCGGCTTGGCGTTTACGTAGCGGTTGTCGGGAGGTTGCGCCCGCCTGACAGCGGGACTCCGGGCAACCTCCGCTTCCAGTGTCTGAAATCGAAAGATTGCCCGGAGTCCGAGTGCCAACTCGGCAGCACCTTTCGGGGAGACAGCGTTTGTCGACAGGTTGAGCCCGGACTACTCCGGGACTCCGGGCAACCTCTCGATTCTCGTCCGGGAATCGAGAGGCTCATTTCTGCCATCTAGCTGGAAAGCACCGGGAGGAAGTACTTCTCGCCCTTGGCGTCGCCGCCGACTTCGCCGGTGGCGCGCCAGATGTCCACGTTGAGGTCCCAGCACGCGGCACAGCCGAAGCACTGGCTGGTCTTGCAGTCTTCCACGATGCGCGGCTTCGGCTTGCGGGCCTTACGGTCTTCCACCATCAGGAAGCGCTTGGTGACGCCGCAGTCGATGTGATCCCAGGGGAGGGCTTCCTCATAGGGGCGGTTCCGGTTGGCATACCAGTGGGAGTCCAGTCCCTCTTCCTCGCACGCCTTCGCCCAGAGCTGCGGATCGTGGTGCTCGTCCCAGCCGTCGAAACGGCCGCCGGCCTGCCAGACGCGGAGGATGACCTTCGACATGCGGCGATCGGCGCGGGAGAGGATCCCCTCGCAGAAGCTGGTGGCGGCGTCGTGCAGGCTGAGCTTGATGCCGCGGAACGGGCGCACGATGTCCCGCAGGAGCTGCTGCTTACGGCGGATCTCGTCGAAGTCGTCCTGGCCGTGCCACTGGAACGGAGTGTGCGGCTTGGGCACGAAGGTGGAGACGCCGCAGACCACCTCGGCGCCGTGGACCTTCTTCTGCTTGGCCACGTGCAGCACCTTGATGGCGAGCTCCGCGGTAGCGCGGACGTCTTCGTCCGTCTCCGTGGGGAGGCCGATCATGGTGTAGATCTTGATCTTGCGCCAACCCTTCTCGAAGGCGGACGCGGCGGCGGTGAGCATGTCTTCTTCGGTGACCGTCTTGCTCACCACGTCCCGCATGCGCTGGGAGCCGGCTTCCGGCGCGAAGGTGAGGCCGA
>Ga0255338_1004414_pt1 | contig 14619 bp, 16 predicted proteins | sample MeOH1_35cm_T4_19_FD_203715 | JGI IMG/M metagenome (GOLD analysis project Ga0255338, IMG submission 203715) | Sandy soil microbial communities from University of British Columbia, Vancouver, Canada - MeOH1_35cm_T4_195 | ecosystem: Engineered > Artificial ecosystem > Sand microcosm > Unclassified ...
CGAGACCTTCGCGCCCTTGGGGCAAGTCAGCAGATGGTAGAAGAGCCGAACCGGCTGCAGCGCAAACCCCAGATACTGGCCTGGCGCGCTGTGTTTTGCGGCTTTGGTCTGGATATTCATTATGGGCGCCCCTGATATTGATGCTGCGCAAATCGCGTTCCGGCGTCAACCACGTTGATCCAAGCCAATCTTTCAACTGTGTCTGTGAACCGCAGCGGCACAGCCCCGCTGACGCCCCTCCCCTACGCCCTGAAAGGCAACGCCCGGCGCGGTGGCCGCTGGTTCAGCAAACTCCGCTGGATTTTGGCGGCGGGAGCGTCGATGGCCCGCGCCGGCATCAAGAGGGGACCCGTGCCCGTGACTGCAGTTGAAGTCGAAGAAGGAGTGAAGGTCAGCCTGTGCGTGGATTGCGCGCGCCATCCGAGCCTCACGCGCCTCATCGAGGCGAAAAGCGTTGCTGGTACCTGCGCCTTCTGCTGCCGCGAGGATGCGCCCGTGCGCGATCCCGAAGACGCCGAGCCAATGATCATGCTGATCCGAGCGCTGATCCGCTTCTACTGGGCCGAATATGATTACAATTCGCACTGGGGTGGCGGCCCCGTGCTCGACCTCTTCGAGGACAAGGCCAATCCGGTGGTCGAGCCCCCGGTGGCGAACACCTATCTCGATGAATTCGACGAGATGCTCCAATGGCCGCCTTATCCGGAGCGCGACGAGGGCGTTGCCATCTATGCCGGCTTTGACGCCGATGGGGTGCGATTGATCAATTTCGCGATCTCGCGAACGGAGCCGAGAGGGATTCGCGTGCTGCGGCAGCGGCTTCTGATCGAAGATTTCGACGATGTCGCGCCGGCGTTGGAAGCGCTGATCGATCCGTTCCTCGGCGATATCGAGTTCGTCCTCCCGGCGGGGGGCCTCTGGCACCGGGCGAGAATCGGGATCGAGGCGGAGTATAAGCGCATCCAAGGCTGGGAATCGGATCTCTTGCGCAAGCCCCTGACGGGCATCGCGATCGGTGCACCCCCTGCCGCCGTGGCCGGGGTCGGCCGGCTTAACCGTGCCGGCGTCCCGGTCCTGTATCTGGCCTCCAAGCCCTACACCGCGCTTGCCGAGATCCGTCCTCATCCAGGGCATCATGTGTCGATCGGAGGCTTCGAGACATTGACCGACGTCCGCATGGCGGATTTCGATCCGGACATCGCCTTGTTCTCGGCGAACGATAGCCGGCTCGACCTCTTCGAGATCATCCAGTCGCTCGACCGGCTGATGAGCGCACCGGTGACACCCGACGACAAGGCCGGCTATCTTTTGACCCAGCTGCTTGCCGAGGTCCTAGTCCGCCGCGGCATCGACGGCGTGCGGTATCGAAGCTCGGTCTCCGACGGGATCAACATTTGCATCTTCGATCCGGCCAGGGCTGCGTTCGTCGATGGCCATTCCGAGGTGCGTTACGTCGAGAGCGTGAGCTATGAGGCGCCGCTCGCGCCATCGCTGACGATGCCCGGGCCGGACGATTATTTGCTGGAGCACTGAGCGGACGCCGCCCGCCGCTTACTTTCAGACTGAACGCTGGGCTTTCGCATCAGCATTGAGTTAGTCCACCTCTGCGCGCTTTCCCACGAGGTTCGGAGTCTCGAGGATTTTCAACTGATCCTGGTCGGTGGCTGGCTTCCTTGCCAGAATCAGTCGTCAGCCGCTCCTTCGAACCAGCATCGAGATCGCATAGCTCGGCATGGTGTTAACACGTGCGTCGGGCGATTGGACGCGGATGCCGTCTTCCCGTTCGGCATAGGGAATGGCGCCGACCGTTTCGAGCGCGAACGGCGTTCCTTGCAGCCATTCGGCATACGTTCTCGCTGTTTCGTGCGCGACCGCTTCCATGTTGTTCGCCGCGCCTCGGACGAGGAGATGCAGCCAGCCTCCGACGCGGAGCCGTTCGCCCGCAATGTCTAGCGCCCGATCCTCGACTAGCGCCCGGTGATCCGCGTCACTCTTGATCTTGAAATGCCGCGCGAGCTCGGTTGCGCTTCGCGCCTTGTGCACGCCGCTAAACCAGAGCGTCACGGCGTCGAGCGGCCCGGCGGCGTCTGCGTCGCGCATGATCACATCCGACTGGACGAGGTGTCAGCGGTCGCTGATCGACAATCAGCGAAGTGATGGTCGTTTGGGCGCTCGAGGTGGCTCATGCGCCGAATGTTTCCGGGTAGGGCGTCCACGCCCAAGAGCTCGGCCGCGCCTTCGAGACAATCGGCATTCTCGTCGACACCGATGAAGAGCGCGTGCCGCGGTATCACTGAACGAAGCGCTTCCAGGCCGTGGCCGCGGCCGCATCCGATGTCGAGAGCCCTAGCGATGCCGCCGCAGTCGGCGAGCTGCTCCGCGATGAACCGGTAGATGCCCTAGGCGCGATAGCCGGTCGCATTGGTCTCCCAAGCCTCGGCGTAAAGCCTCTGCGCGATCGCCACCATCTCGTTGGCAGGCGCATCGAAGATCGGCTTGTGGCATTCGCCATAGCTAAGGCCGCTGCTGCAGCCGCATGGATCTCCAAGCTCGAGGTCTTTGTGAAGCGGCATGTCGGCGGCTATGCACTGGGCGACCGTCAGCGGCAACGGCGAGTAAGGACAACCGGAAAGGGCGCCGCGCTGCGACCTCTGGCGAGCACAGCGTGGAGTGAGAATTTGGCATGGGCAGCAGCTGCGACCTTTCGATCGACGGCTTCTCCGTCTGGGGAACAAAGAGCTATGTCGACGACGCGACGCTCTCGGTGTTTCATGAAGCCGATCGGCAGGAACGCGTCGCGCGTCGCCCGCAATATGGCGGCCGGAATATGGAGCCGGTGACCTGTTATGCGTTGCCCGCCGCGGCGATGCGCGAGCGCCTCGATGCGATCGGCTATACGGCGGAGCAGGCCCGTGCCGACTTTGCGATCGGGCAGGCCGAAGCGCTCGAAATCTATGAAGACGATGAATTCAGCCAGGCCGAGCGCGAGCGGATTGGCGAGTGGACCTACGATCGCTGGTGCTCGGCGATCGCGAGACTCGCGCCCGCCGGCTTTCAGGTCTGGAAACCGGAAAAATTCAAGCATGACGCCGACGCGGAGCATATTTCGGACAGCTATAGCGCCGGCCTCGGCAGCTATTTTTCCGACGTCCGGTTCATGTTGCGTGGACTGCTCCACGCCTTGCCCGATGCGAAGGAAGTCGTTCTCGACGTTACCGATCTGATCTCTGCCGGCTATTATTCCGAAGATGAGGCGATCTGCGACCAGGCGCGGCGCGGCTGGGCGAATGAATATTCGGTATTTGGGTCGATACTGCTGCTGACCGAAGGCAAATCCGACACTCGGATCCTGCGCGCGGCGATCGAGAAAATAGCGCCGCATTTGGCCGGTCTCTTCGGCTTCCTCGACTTCGATGGATTGAAACTCGAGGGGAGTGCTGACGTCCTGGCCAAGAATGTTCGCGCCTTCGTCGGCGCGCGGATCAATTCGCGTGTTGTCGCGATTTTCGACAACGACACCGCCGGCGCAGCGGCAATGGCGAGCTTGGCCAGCGTCGACCTGCCAAGCCACATTAAGATCATTGCCCTGCCCCAGTGCGAAGTCGCGAGGGCTTATCCGACCCTCGGCCCGCAAGGGCCGGTCAACATGGACGTGAACGGTCTCGCTTGCGGAATCGAGATGTATCTTGGCCGCGAGTGCCTTGCTGACGAGACGGGCGCGCTCCGCCCGGTGCGCTGGACCGGTTATGATCACAAGCTCAAGCGTTATCAGGGCGCGATCGAGGGAAAGGGCGAGGTCGCCGAGCGCTTCCATGCGCGCTTCTCGCAATGCGACAGTGCGCCCGACGCTCGGGGGACCTTCCCGGATTTGGCAGGGATCGTCGATGCGATCCCCACAGTGTTTTCGACGACGCCGCCGGTGGGCAAGGGCCCGAGAGAGAATCTGTCGGACTGACGAGACACGGCGTCTTGTCTGAAGCGGCACGCCCAGTCCTGCATCGGCATTGCCTAGACCTGGACAATTTACTCTTAGGCAGCTGCCGCTCTGGACGCCTTGAGGCGGGCGGCGAGCGAAGGCCGGCCGACGATCGCCAGTCCCCGCACTAGGCCGTCCAGGAAGTTGCGCTTGGTTAGAATGTGGTGCGTGGCCTCGAAGCGGTCGTTCAGGCGCTTGAGCCTTTCGATCTCGTTAGCGACCATCGCATCAAATATTCATCGAAGACGGCATGGCCGCCGATCTCGGAGAGCGTCGCTAAATCCGGGAATTGCTCCAGCGACAACATGGTGATCACATGCTCGTTCAGCTTTCTGAAAGAGGGGTCCTCGGCCATCATCGCCTTGAGGCTTACGATTGCGAATTCGCCGTCCGCGGCCTCGGCCGCGCTCTCCTGCCGACTGGCTTCACGCCAAAGGGCCGCGACTGCCTCAACAAGCTCGTCACCAAGGTAGCGAAGCACTGAATTCCCTGCCGATCATAACGCCAAGTGCTCGCGATTCTGGGATCATGGCCAGCGAGAACGCTAAAGCCGGGCTTTCTTGCAGATGTCTTTCCACGCCCGGGTGAGTTCGGCCGCCGATGTCCGGCCGCCGCGGCGATCGACCCGCGACCTTGAGTTCAACGGCGTCACCGTGCCGGCCGCGCAGGTCCATGCGAGCAACAGGGCAGCGCTTGAATTTGCCTACGGCGAAGTGGTCAAACGACGGCCTGTCCTGCTGATCCGCACGCGGGAGGCGGGCCGACAGGATACGGCCTCCCTCCTGTAGGCGTGCCGTGGCAGCTTTAGGGGATCAGCAGGCCTCTTCTGAACGGCCGAAATTGGGCGCAGAGCGGATGCTCGGTAGCTTGATCCCACATGCAGACTGGACTTAGCGCCACCGTCGAGCATTGCTGAGCTCGTGAGTCGCCCCGGCCGGGCGCGGCTACCGCCCTGGCGAGAAATCCGGGGCTTCGGGTCGTGGGCCGCACGATGGGTGCGGATCCCTACTGGAGACCCGCTATGACCACTATAGAAACGCACCTTCAATCGCTTCGAAATAATGCCACCCCAGAATTTACAACCGGCACCAGGGCCAAGTCAGTGTCGAGCAAGGCCGCGACCGTCGAAAAGTTGCTTGGGCGGCCACGCGGAGCGAGCACCGCTGAGATGATGACTGCAACAACCTGGCAGAATCATACTGTCCGCGCATTCCTCAGCGGGATGCGCAAAAAGGGGTGCATCCTTGTGAAGGAACCCCGCAAAACCGGCGAAGTAGCTTACCGACTGGCGGGCGAGCGGGCGGCTTCGGATCAGGCGTCGTTAGATTCCGAGGCGAATTAAGGATGGCGCCGCTGAAAGATCAGCTTGCTGGGCTGGCGACGATGCCGCCTGCCCAGTTGCGCGCAGAATGGCGGCGTGTCTATCGCACTGCGCCGCCATCGCTGAGCACCGATTTGTTAGCACGCGGTATCGCTTATCGTCTTCAAGAGAAACGTTACGGCGCGCTGTCCCCTAAGGCCGCCCGCGATCTCGTAAGGCATGCCACGGGACCTGTTGAAACGGGCACTGCTGTGCGACCCGAGATCAGTCTCCGTGCCGGTACGCGATTGGTCCGCAGCTGGCGAGGAATCACCTACACGGTCGCGGTGGTGGAAGATGGCTTTGTCTTCGACGGAGAGCGACATACTTCACTGACCGGGATCGCACGCCAAATCACGGGAGCCGCTTGGTCCGGGCCGCGATTCTTCGGCCTCACAAAGCTGGGGCGATCGACCGATGCGTGACGAGAAGAACCAGCAGCGACCGATCCGCTGCGCCATCTACACGCGCAAATCCACCGAAGAGGGCCTCGACCAGGAGTTCAACAGCCTGGATGCCCAGCGCGAGGCATGTGCCGCTTACATCCTGAGTCAACGCCATGAAGGATGGGTTGCGAGTGCCGAGCTTTATGACGATGGCGGCTTCACTGGCGGGAACATGGACCGACCCGGACTGAAGCATCTGATGGCGGATATCGCCGCCGGGCAGATCGATGTCATTGTCGTCTATAAGGTCGACCGGCTCACTCGAAGCCTCGCCGACTTCGCGAAGATCGTCGAGGTGCTGGATGCCGCCGGTGCCTCATTCGTGTCCATTACTCAGTCGTTCAACACCACGACGAGCATGGGTCGGCTCACTCTCAACGTGCTGCTGAGCTTTGCGCAGTTCGAGCGGGAAGTGACGGGTGAGCGGATCCGCGACAAGATCGCAGCGTCGAAGAAGAAGGGCATTTGGATGGGAGGCCCAGTGCCTCTCGGCTACGATGTCGGGGATCGCAAGCTCCTCGTCAACGAAGAGGAAGCCGAGACCGTCCGCCACATAATGCGCCGATATATTGAGTTAGGCTCGGTTCGCATGTTGATCGACGAACTGGCACGGAATGGCCGGGTTACCAAGGTTCAGCAGCGGGCGAGCGGCCCACACAAAGGCGGCGTCGCATTCGGACGGGGGACGCTGTTTCATTTGCTTAAGAACCGGATCTATCGGGGTCAGATCGTGCACAAGGGCACAGCGTACCCAGGTGAACACCCAGCCATTGTGTCGCAAGATTTATGGCACGCAGTCCAGCAGCGGCTTGGCGAACATACGAATCGGCGTAAGTTAGGCAGCGGAGATCAACCCAGCCTCCTTATCGGGCTAGTCCGTGATGGGCATGGCCGGAAAATGTCGCCGAGCCACGCGGTCAAGGGGCCCAAGCGATATCGCTATTACATAACGCATTCCGGCACCGGACCTAATCGACCCGCATGGCGGGTCTCAGCGCATGACCTGGAGCAGATCGTCATTAATCGACTGGCAGCGTTTCTCAGTGACCCAGCCGCAGTCAGCGAGGTGATCAGTGTCGGGTTGAACGCAGCAGAGCTGCAACTATCATTGGCATCCGCCTCCCAGGAAGCGAGGGCCCTGCTTTCCGGATTTACCGACCAGCGATCCACATTGCTGGAGTTTGTCTCAAGCATCGAGCTGCACGACGATCGCGTCGATATTGCCGTCCGACTATCAGCCATTTCAATGGCTCAAAATGATAGGACCCATACGCTCACCAAGACGACGACGCGCATCCGGCGCGGCCATGATGTGAAGCTGGTTGTTGCCGCGCCGCCGTCCGAAAATACGAGTCATGATCATAAGCTGGTCAAGATGATCGCCGACGCGCATCTCGCGCGTCAGCAGGTGCTGGACCACCCCACTCGTTCTATGTCTCAGATTGCTGCCGACCTGGGTCGCTGTCGAGGCGATCTCGCTGACGAGATGCGGCTGAGCTTTCTCGCGCCCGACATCGTCACGGCTATCCTGGAAGGGCGGCAGCCTTCGACGTTAAATCGAAAGGCAGTCGCCACCATGGATTTACCGCTGGATTGGTCAGAGCAGCGTCGGGTCCTCGGCTTCGCATAACGCGATCCACTACCATCGAACTCTCGCATCAGATGCGCATCAATTGTGCATCGCATCTGAGGGAGGGTTTTGGTGCACTTGAGACACTGGGTCATAAGTCGACCCCCGCGGCGGGGCGAGAGACGAATTAGGCGGCAGGCTTGATGCTATGGCCTGCGCAAAGCCCCGGGAATACGGGGAGAATTCGGCCTCGTCCTATGCTAAGTCTCTGATCCCGAAGGATAAAAGACTGTTTGGTGCGGTCGAGAAGACTCGAACTTCCACGGGCTTTCGCCCACAACGACCTCAACGTTGCGCGTCTACCAGTTCCGCCACGACCGCACATTTGATGCCGCCGGGCTAGCCGGCGGTCAGGGCTCGGCACGCCGTGCCCCTGGCAGGAGTGCGCCTCTAGCAAGGCACCCTTGCCGACGCAATGGCGCTTGGCCTGTGGTTTCGACCGCCCCCATTACCGCTTCGCGCCTCAGTAGAGAAACATCGGCATGCCTTCGGCGCGGGTCAGCTTCGCGCGGTAGGTCGCAGGCTCGTAGAGCGCGGTGACGTCGACCGATTTGGTGCCGGTCTCGAGCGTGCCGATCGGGACATGGCCGTATTTGCCGTCGGTCAGCGCCAGCATCACGCCGGCCTGTCCGCGCTGGAGAAGCTGCACGGCGAGCCCGCCGAACGCGAAGCCGACCATCCGATCGAGCGCGTCGGGCTCGCCCGCACGCATCAGATAGGCGAGCTCCTGGATCACGGTGCCCGTGCCGAGCCGCTCGCCGATCGCCTTGCCGAGCCGCCGGCTGATGCTGATGTCGTCGCGCTCGCTTGCCGGGATCGACCTTTCGTCGTCGTCGGCTTGCGCCTCACCCTTGATCGTGGCGCCTTCCGAGATGACGCACATCGCATAGCGCGCGGCGCTGCCGGCCTTGTCCGCGGCGAGCAGCGGCAGCAGCAGGTCGAGGTCGGCCGGAACCTCGGCGATGACGGTGCGATCGACCTGGGCGAGGAAGCCGGCGAGCAAGGCGGTTTCGCCGCTGCGTCTCCCGAACAGCTCGACGACGCCGATCCGCTCGTGGCTCTCGACGGTCGTGCGCAGCGCGTTGATCGCCTCGACCGAGCGGCTGACCGCGGTCGAGAAGCCGATGCAATAATCGGTGCCGTGGACGTCATTGTCCATCGTCTTGGGGATCGAGATCACCTTGACGCCGAGCCGCGAGAGATGCGCGGAGAAGCGCAACGTGCCGTCGCCGCCGAGCGTCACCATCGCGTCGATGCCGAGCTTGTCGAGCACGTCGAGCACCTGGCCGGTCTTGTCGGTCGCCTGGTGGGTCCGCGGATCGGTGCGCGACGTGTGGAGGATGGTGCCGCCCATCCGATCGATGCCGCGCACGCTCTCGCGCGTCAGCGGAACGCTGTTGGCGGCGATCGAGGCCGGATCGGCGGGGTCGATCTCGAGAAAGCCCTGCCAGCCCCGCCGGAAGCCGACCACCTCCCAGCCGAGGTCGTCGGCGGAGAGGGTGACCGAGCGGATGCAGGGGTTGAGGCCCGGCACGTCGCCTCCGCCGGTCAGGATACCGATCCGCATTGCCGCCCCCCTTGCGCATTGACCATGCTGGTCTATCCGGCAGGCGGATGCCCTACAACCGCCCGGGAACGCCAGAGATAATCGCCGAGACGCGGCGGATCATGCGGCTCGCCTGGCCGATCATGCTCACCAGCCTCAACTGGACCTTGATGCATCTGATCGACGTGGCGATGGTCGGCCACGCTGGGACGACCGAGCTCGGCGCGCTCGCCGCCAGCCGGACCTTGACCTTCATCACCATCGTCATGGGGCTCGCCTCGCTGTCCGGCGTGCTCGTCTTCACGGCCCGAGCTGATGGCGCGCGCCGGCTGGCGGAGACCGGCGACATCCTGCGCTCGGGCGTGCTGATGGGGCTGATCGTCGGCCTGCTGTGCCTGGCTTTGCTGATTGGCGCCGCCGAGCCGATGCTGCACCGCATCGGCGTCGCACCGGAGCTCGTCGGGCCGGGCGCGGCGGTGGTGCGCGCGATGGCGCTCGCTTATCCGTTCCAGTTCGCGCTCGCCGCGGCGTCCTATTTCCTCGAAGGCATCAGCCGCCCGCGCCGCGTGATGACCGTCAATCTGGCGATGCTGCTGGTCAACGCCATACTCGCCTGGGCGTGGGTCGGCGGCCATCTCGGCTTTCCCGCGCGCGGTGCGGTCGGGGCGGCGCTCGCCACCGCGACCGTCTCGGCGCTGGGCGCGGCGGCGATGCTGGTTTGCTGCTGGATATTGCCGCATGCCGGCGAGCGGCGCGTGCGTGACGTCTCGCGCGCGGCGCTGGCCCGCGCCGCAGCCGGGGTTCCGCGGCTCGCCTGGTTCGGGCTGGTGCCGGCGATCGCGGCGGCGCTCGAGCTGGCGGGCTTCTCGTGGCTGATCGCGCTCTCGACGCAGCTCGGCGTCGTCACCGCCGCCGCCTTCCAGGCGATGCTCTCGATCCACAATCTGGTGTTCGCGCTCGCGATGGGCTTCGGGTCGGCGGCCGGCGTGCGCGTCGGCAATGCGGTCGGCGAGGGCGATCTTGCCGCCGCCTGGCCGCGGACCCTGATCGCGGGGTTGCTCGCCGTGATCGTGCTCGGGACGCTTTCGGTGCTGTTCGCGCTCAGCGCGCGCTGGCTGATGCTGCCCTTTTCCGACGATCCCAGCGTGCTCGCACTGGCGGCGCGGATGCTGGTGCTGATGGCGCCGTTCATGCTGTTCGACGGCGTCCAATATGTGCTGAGCTATGCTTTGCGCTCGCTCGGCGAGCAGATCTGGGCCGGGATCAACGGCATCATCGGCTTTTTCCTGATCACCGGCGGGCTCGGCTGGTGGCTGGTGCGCTCAGGCTGGGGGGCCGACGGGCTCATCTATGCCGCCGGCGCCGGCATGGTCGCGGTGGCGTTGCTGCACTTCGCGCGCCTGCTGCTGGTGCTCAGAGCGTGACGCGAAAAAGTGGATGCCGGTTTTTCGCGAAAGATCACGCGACTACGCAAGGAGCGTGATGCGAAAAAGTGGCTGCCGGTTCTTCGCAAAAGATGAAGCGACCGCAAACGTATAGGGCTCGATGGCCGCGGATTCCCCCTAGGAGGGAGGCCCGAAGCGCAGGTTGAGGGCCTTTGCGCCGCGCGGCACGTCGACCTCGGCGCTGTTGAACGTCGCGCTCTGGCCGGGCTTGAGGTGCGAGACCGGCGCCGAGATCGACCAGTTGAAGACGACGCGGCCCTGCGCGTCACTCAGCACCGCCTGGATCTGCGGCACGCGCTGCACCTCGTCGGTGGGATTGTAGATCCGCCCGGAAATGGCGAGCAGCTCGTTGCCGCTTTCCATCTGCTGCCGCGTCGGCTTGCGCGTGACCTCGAGCGTCAGCGCGCTCGCGCCCTTGTCGAGCGCGCTGCGGCCGAGCACCGGCAGGCCGAAATAGGAAATCGCCGCCGCTGCCGCGAGCATGATCACGGCTGCCGCGATTGCCAGCGCCGTCCACAGGCGGGCGGGATTGCGGCGGCCCCGGAACGGCTGCTCGTCGGCATAGCCATAATCGCCGGCCTCGGGATAATCGCCGGCGGCCGGATAGGGAGCATAAGGCGCCTCCGCTTCGGCGACCGCTTGCGCCGTTTCCTCCTCGACAACCGGGACGGGCTCGGCCGGCGCGGGTGCTGCCGCCGGAGGGGGAGACGGAGGAGGTGGCGCGCTCGGGCGCACGCGCGGCGCTGCCGCCTGCGGCGCTGGCGCCTGTGGCGCTGCAGCCGGAGCGGCGCGCGCTGCGCCGGCGGGGGATGCGCCCGCGCGAGCTGCGTTTGTCGGGCGTGTCCCAGCTTGGCCCGCCCCGGCCTGGCCCGCCGGCTGGGCTGCGCCGCTCGACGTGTCCTCGGCAGCGCGCAAGGGCGGTTCCTGGAACCAGCTGTTCTTGCACTGCGCGCACCGCACCTGCCGGCCGGTCGGCCCGACGGCGCTGTCGGGGACGACGTAACGGGTGCGGCAGGCGGGACAGGACAGGATCATTGCGTGGCATCGCCCGGTTAATTGTCGTGCCGATTCTAAACACGAGTGAGTCTCGCCATGCAAGCAAATGCCATAATGGCCGGGGTCTTACGCTTTACGGGACGGCTTGCACCATGCCATTGCTGGCGTCGGGCAGGAGCGGAGGTGGGTCTGGTCGCGTCGGGCAGCATTGTTCAATTCGAAAACGTGGGCCTGCGTTATGGCACCGGCGCGGAAACGCTGTCGGACTTGACGTTCACGCTGCGCGAAGGCGGCTTCTATTTCCTGACTGGGCCCTCCGGCGCGGGCAAGACGTCGTTGCTCAAGCTGCTTTACCTCGCGCAGCGCCCGAGCCGCGGGCTCATCCGGCTGTTCGGCGAGGACATCGTGACGATGCCGCGCAAGCGCCTGCCGGGATTCAGGCGCCGGATCGGCGTCGTGTTCCAGGATTTCCGCCTCGTGCGTCATCTTTCGGCGTTCGACAATGTCGCGCTGCCGCTGCGCGTCGCCGGCGTCGACGATCGCGACCTCGAGACCCCGGTCCGCGAGATGCTCAACTGGGTCGGGCTCGGCGACCGCTCTAGTGCGCGGCCGGCGACCCTGTCGGGCGGCGAGCAGCAGAGGGTCGCGATCGCGCGCGCGGTGATCGCGCGCCCCGAGCTGCTGGTCGCGGACGAGCCGACCGGCAACGTCGATCCCGAGATGGCCAAGAGGCTGCTCCATCTGTTCGACGCGCTCAACAAGCTCGGCACGACCGTGGTGGTCGCGACGCACGACGTCCATCTCATCGCCCGGGTGGCACAGTCGGAGATGCTGCGGCTCGACCGCGGCCAGCTCGCCGATCCGACCGGCGCACTCCGCAACCCGCCGCGCCGGCCGACCGCATGAAGGCCCCAATCGTATGAAGGCCCCAACTGCATGAAGGCGAACGTCCACCGCTTCGGCCGCAAGCTCGGCGCGGCCGACCGCCGCCTGCTGCCCGAAGGGCGGCTCGCCGGGCCGATGCCGTGGGTGATCGCGATCATGATGTTCCTGACCGTGCTCGCCGCGGCCGCCGGGCTCGGGCTGCGCAACGCGGCGCGAAGCCTTGACGTCAGCATCGGCAACCGCATCACCATCCAGATCGTCGAGGCCAACCCCGATTTCCGCGATGCCCAGGCGAAGATCGCGATCTCGGAGCTGCGCCGGCTCGCCGGCGTCCAGGCGATCCGGCGGATCGAGGCGAGCGAGATGGAGCAATTGCTCGAGCCCTGGCTCGGCCAGGGCGGGCTCGATGCCGATCTGCCGATCCCGGTGATGATCGACGTCGATCTCAGCCCTGAGGCCTATCGCCGGCTCGACGTGATCCGCGCCGCGGTGCTCGACGTCGCGCCGTCGGCGCGGGTCGACGACAATGCGCAATGGCTCGCCCCGCTCGCCAAGCTGATCGACGCGCTGCAATGGCTCGCGACCGGGCTGGTGCTGCTGATGACCGGCGCCACGGCGGCGACGGTGGTGCTGGCGGCGCGGGCCGCGCTCGACACCCACCGCGGCACGATCGAGGTGCTCCACCTGATGGGCGCGACCGACGTCCAGACCGCGCGGCTGTTCCAGCGGCGTATCGCGCTCGACGCGCTGTTCGGCGGCTTCATCGGCCTTGCCGCGGCGGCGCTCGTGCTGATCGTGATCGGCAATCGCGTCGGGGCGCTCGGCTCGGAGCTGCTCGGCTCGGCGGGGCTTCCGCTCACGTCATGGCTGATCCTGATCGCGCTCCCCGCGGCCGGCGTCGTGCTGGCGATGCTGGTTGCGCGGCTGACGATCCTGCGCGCGCTGGGGCGGATGCTGTGATCAGCCGGATCGCCGCCCTGTTCCTGCTCGTCTACACCTTGGGCTATGCGGTGTTCGTGCTCGTCCTGCCGCGCGCCGCCGACGAGCAGCGGACCGACGCGATCGTCGTGCTGACCGGCGCCGCCGGCAGGATCGATCGCGGCCTCGATCTGCTCGAAAAGGGGCGCGCGCGGCGCATGCTGATCTCGGGGGTCGCCCGCACCGTCAGGCCGGTCGAGCTCGCGGCCCAGACCGGCCGCGACCAGAAGCTGTTCCGCTGCTGCATCGACCTTGGCCGCGAATCGGTCGACACGCGATCCAACGCCGAGGAAACGGCGCGCTGGCTGCAGCGGCACCGGTTCAAGACGGTCCGGCTGGTGACGACCGACTGGCACATGCCGCGTGCGAGCTTCGAGCTGTCGCGGCGCGCCGGCAGGGGCATCGAGATCGTCGAGGATGCCATCCCCAGCGATCCCAAGTTCCGGCAGCTGTTCACGGAATATAACAAATATCTGCTGCGCCGCGCCGCGATCCTGATCGGCGTCTGATGAACGTCGTGCGTTCGTTGCTGTTCGCGATTCTTTTCTATCCGGGCTCGGCGGTCGCGGTGCTGGCCGCGGTGCTGGTCGCGCCGCTCGGGCGCGAACCGCTGACCACGATCGCCTTGGCCTGGGCGCGCTATCATCGCCTGTGCGCGCGGCTGCTGCTCGGCATCACGGCAAAGGTCGAGGGCGCCGTGCCGCGCACGCCCGCCCTTGTCGCGGCCAAGCATCAATCGGTTTTCGAGACGACCGAGCTCGTGCTGCTGCTCGACAAGCCGGTCGTCGTGCTCAAGCGCGAGCTCAGCGACCTGCCGGGCTGGGGGTATGCGGCGCGGCGCTATGGCGTCATCCCGGTCGACCGCGCCGGCGGACCCGGGGCGCTGCGGCGGATGCTGCACGCCGCGCGCGCCGCCGTCGCGGCGGGCCGGGCGATATTGATCTTCCCCGAGGGAACGCGCGTCCCGCCGGGCGAGAAGCCGCCGCTCCAGGCGGGCTTTGCCGGCCTTTATCGCGCGCTCGACCTGCCGGTCGTGCCGGTCGCGCTCGACAGCGGCCGGCTGTGGCCCCGAAGGGGGTTCGTCAAGCGCCGCGGAACCGTCACGATCCGCTTCGGCGAACCGATCCCGCCCGGCCTGTCGCGCGACGAGATCGAAGCGCGCGTGCACGCCGGGATCAACGCGCTGGAGGCTTAGAACCGCGGCGCGACGCGTTCTTTAGGAGTGTTTCCGCCCGAAATCGGGCCGGGCATCGTCCTGGCCCTGCTCGATGATGCTGCGCCGGATCGCGCGGGTGCGGGTGAACAGATCGAACAAGGTGTCGCCTTCGCCCCAGCGGATCGCGCGCTGGAGCAGGCT
>Ga0255338_1004415_pt1 | contig 14604 bp, 11 predicted proteins | sample MeOH1_35cm_T4_19_FD_203715 | JGI IMG/M metagenome (GOLD analysis project Ga0255338, IMG submission 203715) | Sandy soil microbial communities from University of British Columbia, Vancouver, Canada - MeOH1_35cm_T4_195 | ecosystem: Engineered > Artificial ecosystem > Sand microcosm > Unclassified ...
CGTCACCGAACTCGTCGGCGAGCAGCGCGTCCACGGCCTCGCCCAGGCGGCCGGCCGCATCGCGCTCACCCGCTACACGGTGCTGCCGATCCTCGCGGTGTTCTTCCTGACGAACCCGATGGCCTATACCTTCGGCACCTTCCTGGAAGAGAAGCACAAGCCCGCCTTCTACGATTCGGCGGTGTCCTTCGTGCACCCGATCCTCGGCCTGTTCCCGCATGCCAACGCCGGCGAGTACTTCGTCTGGGGCGGCGTGCTCGTCGCGCTCCTCGAGCTCGAGAAGGCCGGTGTCGTGCCGGTCGGCTATCACATCAAGGTGGCGATGTTCTATTTCGCGGTCGGCGTCGTCGTGATCCTGCTCAAGGGGATCGTGACGGAGCGGATCACCATGCTGATGGCACGCCGCCAGGGCGTCGAGCTCTGAGCCGCAGGGGAGGGCATCAACATGGCGCGTGAATTCAAGGCAGTCCGTATCGACCGCGGCCCCGGCGGCTGGGGCGGTCCTCTGGTGATCAAGCCGGACGGCCAGCGCGACAAGATCGTCGCGGTCACCGGCGGCGGCATCCCGGCGGTCGCCCAGCGCATCGCCGAGATGACCGGTGCGACGGTGGTCGACGGCTTCCGCCAGCCGCCGATCGAAAGCGAGATCGCCTGCGTCATCGTCGATTGCGGCGGGACCGCCCGCTGCGGCGTCTATCCGAGGAAGCGCATCCCGACGGTCAACCTGACGCCGGTCGGCCAGTCCGGCCCGCTCGCCGACTTCATCAAGGAGGACATCTACGTCTCCGGAGTGAAGCCGGAGAACGTCGTCTTCGCCGACGGCTCGGCGACGCCGACGGTCGCCGGCACGGCCGGGGCGACGGTCTCGGGCGCCACGGCCGACGCGCCGAGGCCGGCGCCGGTACCGCCGCCGAGCCAAGGCGGCTTCATAGACGCCATCGCCTCGATCGGACGGGTGATGGGGCGCGCCGTCGGCATATTCTTCAACGCCGGCCGCCGCACGATCGACCAGGTCGTCCGCAACGTCCTGCCGTTCATGGCGTTCGTGACGATGCTGATCGGCATCATCCTCTACACCGGCATCGGCGATCTGCTCGCCGCGCCGATGGGGCCGCTCGCCGACAACATCGTCGGGCTCCTCATCCTGTCGGCGATCTGCGGCCTGCCGTTCCTGTCGCCGATCCTCGGCCCGGGCGCGGTCATCGCCCAGGTGATCGGCGTCGCCATCATCGGCCCGCAGATCGCCAACGGCACCATCTCGCCGGCGATGGCCCTGCCGGCGCTGTTCGCCTACAACACCCAGGTCGGCTGCGACTTCATCCCCGTCGGCCTGGCGCTCGGCGAGGCGAAGCCGAAGACCATCGAGATCGGCGTCCCGGCGGTGCTGTTCAGCCGCCAGATCATGGGGCCGGTGTCGGTGTTCATCGCCTGGCTCGCGAGCTTCGCGCTCTGAGCCGCCGCGTCGGCCGGCCGGGGGGCGCCGACCTCCGGCCGTGCCCTGCCGACGCGACGGACCAACCGCCTCCGCCGCCGGGCGACCGCGACGGAGGCTCCTCCGCCGCGGGCCGCCTGCGGGGGCGTGTCAACTGAAGGTCTTCGTCATGCCCACCCTCTATCGCACCACCATCACCGAGGTCGGCCCCGACGTCGGCGACCTCGTCGCCGGCGGCGTGCTGATCCTGTTCGCCGAGGGTGCGCCGCCGGAGCTCGCCGAGGTCTCGGTGCTGCACATCGTCGAGGAGGGGCCGAGCCCCGAGGCGCCGCCGGTCGGCGCGGCGATCCGCATCGGCCTCGTCGAGGCGCGGCTGACCGCGGTCGGCGAACTCGCCTGGAAGAAGGTGGCCGAGCTCGGTCACGTCGTCATCAACTTCAACGGCGCGTCGGCCGTCGCGCGCCCCGGCGAGTTGTGTGCCACCGTGGTGGCGGGCGAAACGCTCGCCGCGGCGCTGCTGCCGGGGGCCGACATCGTCATCGAGGCGTGATCGCGGCGGGGCCGCGGGCGGGCCCCGTCCCTCCCGGCGGCGTGCGGGTCGATGCCTCCCCGCGCGCCGCCGACACCCTCTGCCGCCTGCCGCACCGCCGCCGGCGCTCGACCGTCCGGCGACCGCCGCCGCCGGACGTGATTCCCGGCCGGAGCCCCGCTCCGGCGCATTCTCCGGGGAGGAGACGATGGTTCTCGAACGCTCGGTCGTCGTGCAGGTTCGCGAGGGGTTGCACGCCCGTCCCGCCACGCAGTTCGTCAAGCTCGCCAAGACGTTCCAGTCGCGTCTGGAGATCGTTCGCGACGGCCGCGGCGCCGATGCGAAGAGCGCCGTCAAGCTGATGCTGCTCGGCGTCAAGGAAGCCGACGAGGTGATCATCCGCGCCGACGGCGACGACGCCGCCGCCGCCGTCGAGCAGCTCGCCGCCTTCGTCGGCTCGCCGGAAGCGGGGATCGATGCGGCCGTGGCCCACGCCGACGGTGTGCGGGGGCCAGCGGCCCCCGCGTCGCCGACCCCGGCTCCGACCGCCGGAGCGGCATCGACGTCCGTTCCCGCCGCACCCGGCGAGGCCGTCCTGCGCGGCGTCGCGGCGAGCGAGGGCGCGGCGATCGGTCCCGCCTTCGCCTTCTTCCCCGCGCCCCTCGTCGCGCCGCGCCGGTTCCTCGCCGCTACCGAGGGCGCAGCGGAGCTCGCCCGCTTCCGGGCGGCCCTCGCCACCATGGTCGACGGCCTCAAGGCCGAGCCGGCGGATGCCGAGACAGGCGCGATCGTCGATGCGCTCGTCGACGTCGCTCGCGACGACGCTTTCGCCGGCGACGTCGAGGCGCGCATCGCCGGCGGCGTCGACGCCGTCACCGCGACGCTCGACGCCGGCACCGAGCTCGCCGCCTCGTTCGAGGCACTGGACGATCCCTACCTGGCGGCGCGGGCCGAGGACGTGCGCGGCGTCGCCCGCAGCCTCGCCCTCGCCCTGCTCGGCCGCTCCGACGTGTCGCTCGCCAGGGTGCCGGCGGGCGCCGTCGTCGTCGCCGAGGAGATCAGCGCCCTCGACTTCGCCCGCGCTCCGGTCGCGGCGATCGGCGGCATCGTCTGCACCAAGGGGGCGGCGACCTCGCACGTCGCCATCATGGCGCGCACCCACGGCATCCCGGCGGTGCTCGGCTGCGCCGCGCCGCCGGCCGCGCTCGCCGCCGCGACGACGATCGCCCTCGACGGCACGACGGGCGAGGTGCGCCTCGATCCAGACGCGGCGGCGGCCGGGCGCTTCCGCGCCCGCATCGCCGAGGAGGCGGCTGCCCGCCAGGCGCTAGAGGCCTATCGGACCGTCGAGCCGCGCACCCGCGACGGCCGGCTGATCGAGATCGCCGCCAACCTCGGCGCGCTCGACGAGATCGCCGCGGCGAAGGCGGCCGGCGCCATGGGCGTCGGGCTGTTCCGCACCGAGCTCCTGTTCATGGCGCACGGCCGGCCGCCCTCCGAGGACGAGCAGGCGCGGGTCTATGCTACCCTTGCCGAGGCCTTCGCGCCGCACCCGGTCGTCGTCCGTACCCTCGACATCGGCGGCGACAAGCCGGTCGCCGGCGTCGAGTTCCCGCACGAGGACAATCCGTTCCTCGGCTGGCGCGGCGTCCGTATGTGCCTGGAGCGGCCGGAGATCTTCAAGCCGCAGCTGAAGGCGCTGTTGCGCGCCGCGGTCGTCGGCAACGTCAAGATCATGGTGCCGATGGTCAGCGACGTCGGCGAGATCCGTCGCGTCAAGGCGCTCCTCGCGGAGTGCCGCGCCGAGCTCGACGCCGCCGGCGTCGCCTACGGCGAGGCCCCGCTCGGCATCATGGTCGAGACGCCGGCGGCAGCGCTCGCCGCCGACGCGCTCGCCGCCGAGAGCGCCTTCTTCTCGATTGGCACGAACGATCTGACCCAGTATGTGATGGCCGCCGACAGGCTCAACCCGAAGGTGGCGGACCTCAACCGCGCCGACCACCCCGCGGTCCTCAAGGCCGTCGAGCTCGCCTGCGAGGCGGCGCGCAAGGCGGGGATCTGGGTCGGCGTCTGCGGCGAGGCGGCGGCGCGGCCGGACCTCATCCCGACCTTCGTGCGGCTCGGCGTCACGGAGCTGTCGATGAGCCCGTCCTCGATCCTGCGGGCGAAGGCGACCGTCGTCGGGCTGTGAGCCCGGCGGCGCAACGGGACCGACGATGCTTTCCTGCGACCTCCTCATCTGCGACTGCGACGGCGTCCTGGTCGACAGCGAGCCGCTCGCCGCGCGCGCCATGGTCGCGCTGCTGAACGAGACCGGGACGGCTGCGACGACGGCGATGATCGCCGAGTGCATCGGCATGAAGCAGGCCGACATCCTCGCCCACCTCGCCGACAGGACCGGCTCGGCCATCGACCCGAGCGTGCCCGACCGCCTGTGGCCGGCGACGCGCGCCCTGTTCGGCCGCGAGCTCGTCGCCGTCGCCGGCGCGCGCGCGGTGATCGCGGCGATCACCGCGCCGCGGTGCGTCGCCTCCTCCTCGCACGTCGAGCGCATCCGCTTCAGCCTCGCCGCGACCGGGCTCTCCGACCTCTTCGGTGAGGCGATCTTCTCCTCGCAGATGGTCCGCCGCGGCAAGCCGGCGCCGGACCTGTTCCTGCACGCCGCCCGCGCCATGGGCATCGAGCCCGCGCGCTGCGTCGTCGTCGAGGATTCGGTGCCCGGCGTCGTCGGCGCGGTGGCCGCCGGCATGACGGCGATCGGCTTCACCGGCGGCAGCCACCTCGACGAGCGGCACGCCGCGGCGCTCACCGCCGCGGGCGCGGCGCACGTCGCGGCGCACTGGCAGGAGGTCGGCCGGCTCCTCGGCGTCGACGTGCCGGCGTAAGGGGGGCGTTTCTCCGACGTGGAGAGTCCTCGCTGGTGGGCGTTTTCCTCTCGGACGTCCCGCTCGTGGCTGCCCCCTCCCTACCCTCCCCCACGAGGGGGGAGGGTTCGCGTCGTGATTGGAACGACGGCCGATATCAACAAACACGACGTAACCCTCCCCCCGCCAACTCGCCTGTTGGCGAGTTGGCTGTCCCCGATGGCGAAGTCGGCAACAGCCGACTTCGCTGGGGGAGGGTAGGGAGGGGGGCGCAGCGAGCGCGACGCCGATGGATCGTCCGCAGTTTTCCGCGGCTTGCGCGCCGGCGGCCGGAGGGCGACAATCGCGGCAGGCTCGCGGCGTCGGCCGCGGAGCATCAGTCGAAGGCGGTCACGCGTGATGCGACGGATGGCGAGCGAGATCCTCGTGCAGACGAAGGACGGGCTCCGCGGCCTGCGCTACGTGATCCGCCACGAGGCGCGGGCGCCGTCGCTGCCGATCTTGCCGGACGCGCTCCGCCGGGCCGGCCTTCCCGGCAACCCGATCGCGCGCCTTGCCGACGAGATGCTGTCGCAGGCCGAGAGCGTCGCCCGGGTGTTCGACCCGGCGCGCCTGCTGCCCGCCGACCTCGCCCCGCCGATCCTGGTGCGCGGCGCCGCCGGCGTCTTCCCGCAGCCGGCCGCCGCCTATCTCGCCGACGGCGGCCGTCACCGCTTCGTCGCCGGCTTCTACCGCGGCCTCAAGGTGATCCTCGCCGGGGCGGGCGCCGACAACGTCCTCGTCTCGGAGAGCGCGGTCGAGGCGGCGCACGAGGGCCTTGTCCGCCGCCACGGCGACCTTTTGCGCCAGGCGGCCGGTCTCGGCGGCGCCGAGGCGAGCCCCGCCGTCGCGGCGGCGATCGCGGTCGAGCTCCTGCGCGCCGGGCCGGTGGTGCGCGCCGACGGCCTCGACGGGCTGCCGGCGCGATGCGACACGAACCGCTTCTGCGCCCTCGTCGCCGGGCTCGCCACCGCCGTCGCCTCGCTCGCCGGCGGCGAGGTCGAGGCGGGCACGACGATCATCGCGAGCGCGGCCGACACCGTCGCTGTCCGCTTCGACCGGCTCGCGGCGGCGCTCGACGCCGACGAGCCGGCCGCGGCGCTCGCCGACGTCTACCGCAGCCTCGCTCCCTATCTTCCCTGAAGCGTCCGGCGCCGCGTCGCGGCACACCGGCCTATCCGCGGCTCGTGGCCGCCGGCTCCCAGCCGCCGCCTCAAGCCGCCTCCGCCCGCTCCAGCACCGCCGCCGCCGTCGCCTCGTCGGTGATGAACACCGTCGGCTCGACGAGGCGGATGGCGCCGATGATGGCGTCGATCTTCTCCGCCCCGCCCGAGGTCAGCACCCTGACCGGCGCGGCGCGGATCGTCTCCAGCGGCACCGACATGATGCGCTTGTTGATCGGGTGGTCGACGAGGCGGCCGTCGCGGTCGAAGAAGTTGTTGAGCACGTCGCCGACGGCGCCCGCCTGGATCAGCGTCTGGCGCTCGGCCTCGGAGACGAAGCCGAAGCGCCAGGAGGTCGAATCCGGGGCGATGCCGCCGACGCTGATGACGACGGCGTCGAGCGAGCGGGCGAGGTCGAAGACGTCCTTCAGCCCGCAACGCTCGATCAGCGCGCGCTTCGTCTCCTCGCCGTCGACGATCGCCGGCGCGGCGATCAGGTAGCAGTCGGCCTGGAAGAAGCGCGAGAACTGCCAGGCGAACTCCGACGGGTTGTACTGCTTCGCCTTGGTGATGCCGCCGAGCAGCGAGACGACGGTGAGGTTGGCGACCGGTCGTTCCTCGATGAACGGCAGGGTATGGATTAGCGTGCGGCCCCAGCCGACGCCGAGCTTCATGCCGGGGCGGACGAGCTGCGAGACATATTGGCCGGTCGCCGCGCCGATCGGCGGCGTCGGGTCGGCCGCCGGGCTCGACAGCGGCGCGACGATTGCCTCCTTCAAGCCGAACGCCTTCTGCAGGCCGATCTCGAGGCGCGGCAGCTCGGCGACGTCGCGCGAGAGCGAAATCCTCACCTCGTGCATGGCGCGCGCATCGGAGAGGAGGCGCACGACGGTGACGCGGCCGATGCCGAGCGCCTCGGCGATGTCGTGCTGCGTCATCTCCTCGACATAGTACATCCAGGCGGCACGCTGCCGGAGGCGCGCCGAGCGCCGACCGCCGCCGGTCTCGGGCTTGCTCTCGGCCGTCTCCGGGCCGCGCGTCCGTCCTCGTGCCATCCGTCCCCCGCGTCGCGCCGGCATGTGCCGGCGGTGCGACCTCCGCCGACGATCGCGCGCCACTCTAGACGATGCGCCGGGAAAGGCGATGCTCCTTTCCGCCGAGATGTCCCCCAAGCCCTTGAACGGACGGTTCAACTCGCCCGCCTTGGCGGAGTTCCGGACAGCCGCGACGAGATCGCGGAGCGCCGTCGTGGTCGGCAAGCGCGATCGCCCCGCCACAGGGGAGCGGCGGGGCGATGCGGACGCGCCGAGCGGCGCGCCGTCGACGACGGCGTTCAGCGCATCGTCGGGATCGAGAACTCGGCGCCGGAGCGGATGCCCGAGGGCCAGCGCGAGGTCACGGTCTTGGTCTTGGTGTAGAAGCGGATGCCGTCCGGGCCGTGCTGGTTGAGGTCGCCGAAGCCGGAGCGCTTCCAGCCGCCGAAGGTGTAGTAGGCGAGCGGCACCGGGATCGGCACGTTGATGCCGACCATGCCGACCTCGACGCGGCTGGCGAAGTCGCGCGCGGCGTCGCCGTCGCGGGTGAAGATCGCGACGCCGTTGCCATACTCGTGGTCCGTGGCCATCGCCAGCGCCTTCTCGTAGTCCGGCGCGCGGACGACGGAAAGCACCGGGCCGAAGATCTCCTCCTTGTAGATCTTCATTTCCGGCGTCACCCGGTCGAACAGGCAGCCGCCCATGTAGAAGCCGTTCTCGTAGCCCTGCAGGGTGAACTCGCGGCCGTCGACGACGAGCTCGGCGCCTTCCTTCACGCCGTGGTCGACATAGGCCTTCACGCGCTCCAGCGCCTGGCGGGTGACGAGCGGGCCGAAATCGGCGGTCGGGTCGGTGGAGGGGCCGACCTTCAGGTTCTCGACGCGCGGGACGAGCTTCTTCATCAGCCGCTCGGCGGTGTCCTCGCCGACCGGCACCGCGACCGAGACGGCCATGCAGCGCTCGCCGGCCGAGCCGTAGCCGGCGCCGATGAGGGCGTCGACGGTCTGGTCGAGGTCGGCGTCGGGCATGACGATGAGGTGGTTCTTGGCGCCGCCGAAGCACTGCACGCGCTTGCCGTGCGCCGCCGCCTGGGCATAGACGTACTCGGCGATTGCCGAGGAGCCGACGAAGCCGACCGCCTTGATGTCGGGGTGCTCGAGGATGCCGTCGACGGCGCCCTTGTCGCCGTTGACGACGTTGAAGATGCCGGCCGGCAGCCCGGCCTCCATGAACAGCTCGGCGAGGCGCATCGGCACGCCGGGATCGCGCTCGGACGGCTTCAGGATGAAGGCGTTGCCGCAGGCGATGGCCGGGGCGGACTTCCACAGCGGGATCATCGCCGGGAAGTTGAACGGGGTGATGCCGGCGACGACGCCGAGCGCCTGGCGGATCGAGTACATGTCGATGCCGGGGCCGGCGCCCTCGGAGAACTCGCCCTTCATCAGCTGCGGGATGCCGATGGCGAACTCGACCACCTCGAGGCCGCGCTGCAGGTCGCCCTTGGCGTCGGGGATGGTCTTGCCGTGCTCGCGGGCGAGCAGCTCGGCGAGGCTGTCGTACTCGCGGTTGCAGAGCTCCAGGAAGCGCATCATCACTCGGGCGCGCTTCTGCGGGTTGGTCGCCGCCCAGGCGGGCTGCGCCGCCTTCGCCGCGGCGACCGCGGCGTCGAGCTCGGCGCGGGAGGCGAGGGCGACCTTGCCGATCACCTCGCCGGTCATCGGCTGGAACACCTCGCCGGTGCGCCCCGAGGTGCCGGCGACGTGGCGCCCGCCGAAGAAATGCCCGATCTCGCGCATGCCCGAAGTCCTCCCGTGATGTCGCCTCGCGACGCGGCCGCAGCGGCCCGCGCGCCTCGCCGTGGTGATCGCGCTTTAATTCATGCACAGCAAGGCGGAATGTTGCGCATCCGTTGTGCGGAAATTATTGTCCTGCCATGGACTGGGACCGCCTGCGCATCTTCCTCGCCGTCGCCCGCTCGGGTCAGATCCTCGGCGCGGCGCGGCGGCTCGGGCTCAATCACGCCACCGTAGCCCGCCATCTCGACGCGCTCGAGGCGAGCCTCGGCACGGCCCTCGTCGAGCGCCGCCCGACGGGCTGCACGCTGACCGCCGCCGGCGAGCGCCTCGTCGTGGCGGCCGAGCGCATGGAGGCGGAGGCGATCGCCGCCGAGGCGGATCTCGCCGCCGGCGGCGCCGGCGTCGGCGGCACGGTGCGCGTCGGCGCGCCGGACGGGCTCGGCAACTATTTCCTCGCGCCCGAGCTCGCCCGGCTGACCAGCCGCCATCCCGACCTCGTCGTCGAATTGGTGCCGCTGCCGCGCACCTTCTCCTTGTCGAAGCGCGAGGCGGACGTGGCGATCGGCCTCGACCGGCCGGCCCAGGGCCGGCTGATCGTCGTCAAGCTCACCGACTACACGCTCGGCGTCTACGCCACCGCGGGCTATCTCGCGGCGCGCGGCATCCCCGCCTCGAAGGCCGACCTCGCCGGCCACGTCTTCGTCTCGGGCGTCGACGACTTCTCCTACTCGTCCGCCCTCGACTACGCCTTGGCCTTCGAGGGCACGGCGGCGGCGCGCTTCAACTGCGCCAGCGTCGTCGGCCAGGTCGAGGCGATCCGCGCCGGCCACGGCTTCGGCATCGTCCACGATTATGTCGCGGCGACGCTACCGGAACTCTCGCCGATCCTGCCCGAGGTGACCTTCCGACGTAGCTACTGGCTCGTCACCCACCCAGACACCGGACGCACCCGGCGCATCGAGACGGTGACGCGGGCGATCGTCCAGCGGGTGCGCGAGGAGCGCCGCCTGTTCGCCGCGCCCGGGCGGGGGTGAGGTGGCTCAGTCGAACGGCAGGCCGACATAGTTCTCGGCGAGCGTCTGCATCGCCGCGCGCGACGAGGTGACGTAGTCGAGCTCGGCCCTCTGCATCTGCCGCTCGAACGGCGTGGCGCCGTCGAAGCGGTGCAGCATCGACGTCATCCACCAGGAGAAGCGCTCCGCCTTCCAGACGCGCCGCAGCGCCCGGTCGGAATAGCCGTCGAGGCCGTCCGTGGCGCCCGTCCGGTAGAAGGCGTCGAAGGCGCGTGCCAGCAGGCGGACGTCGGCGACGGCGAGGTTCATGCCCTTCGCCCCGGTCGGCGGCACGATGTGGGCGGCGTCGCCGGCGAGGAACAGCCGGCCGTGCCGCATCGGCGCGGCGACGAACGAGCGCATCGCCGTGACGCTCTTCTGCAGCACCTCGCCCTCGACGAGGCGCCAGCCGTCGGCGGTCTCGAGCCGGGTGTGCAGCTCCGCCCAGATCCGTTCGTCCGGCCACTCGGCGAGGTCCTCTTCGGGGCGGCACTGCAGATAGAGGCGGGTGATCTGCGGCGAGCGCATCGAATAGAGCGCGAAGCCGCGGTCGTGGCTCGCATAGATGAGCTCGTCGGAGGTCGGCGGCGCTTGCGCCAGGATGCCGAGCCAGGCGAACGGGTAGATCTTGTCGTAGAGGGTGATGGCGTCGGCCGGGAAGGCGCCGCGGCAGATGCCGTGGAAGCCGTCGCAGCCGGCGATGAAGTCGCACTCGAGGATGTGCTCGGCGCCGTCCTTCAGCCAGCGGATCGCCGGCTTTTCGTCGATGCCGGAGACCGCCACGTCCTCGGCGGAGAAGACGATGTCGCCGCCGGCGGCGAGCCGCGCCGCGATCAGGTCTTTGACCACCTCGTGCTGGCCGTAGACGGTGATGCGCCGGCCGCCGGTGAGCTCGGCGAACGGGATGCGGTGCTTCGCCCCGTCGAAGGCGAGCTCGATGCCGTCGTGGACGAGGCCTTCGCGGGCCATGCGTTCGCCGAGTCCGGCCTCGTTCAGCACGTCGACGGCGCCCTGCTCGAGCACGCCGGCGCGGATGCGGCCCTCGAGATGGGGGCGGTCCTTCGCCTCGACGATCACCGAGGCGATGCCGGCGCGGGCGAGCAGGTGGGCGAGCAGGAGCCCCGCCGGTCCGGCGCCGACGATGCCGACTTGTGTGCGCATGGTGTCTTCTCCCCGGCCGTGCCCCTTTGACAGGGCCGGCGTCTTTCGCAATTCTCGGGGGACAATAGTGGGGTCCGCGCCCCGCCTGAATGGACGGCACGGCGGCATGACTTGGACGAAACCGGCAGCCGGTACCGGCGCCCATCCTCCGGCCGGGGGCCGGCGGGCCCGCGCCGGCGTCGGTGCCGGCGAGCCGGCGGGCGGGCCGCGGCGGGCGGCGCGGGTGCCGGCCTTCCAGCTCTACGGCGAGGCGGTGCGCCCAGCCGTTGCCCGCTTCGTCCACGCCGAGCGGATCCGGGCGCGGGCGCCCGTCCACGGCTGGCGCATCGAGCCGCACCGCCATCCGGACCTGTCGCAGGCCTTCCTGGTGACGCGCGGCGGCGGCGTCCTCGAGATCGAGGGCGACAGCCGGTGCTTTTCGGCGCCGTGGCTCCTGTGGATGCCGTCGGGGCTCGTCCACGGCTTCCGCTTCGAGCCGGGCACCGAGGGCCACGTGCTCACCGTCGCCGACGACTTCCTCGCCGCGGTGGTGACGGGCGAGAGCCGGGCCGACCTCGCCGGCACACTCGCGGCGCCGGCCGCGGCGGTGCTCTCCGGCGAGGCGGCGCGGCCGGCCGACGTCGAGCGCTCGTTCCGCGAGATCCGCGACGCCCTCGGCTTCGAGGAGGCGGGCGCGCGCGTCGCGGTCGAGGCGCACCTGAAGCTGATCCTCGTCGCGCTCGCCCGGGCGGCCGGGCCCGGCGGCGGCGCGGCGACGGAGGAGGGGCGCGCCTCGGCGGTGTTCCGCGCCTTCCGCCGCCTCGTCGAGGCGCGCTTCCAGGAGCAGTGGCCGGTGGCGCGCTACGCCGCCGAGCTCGGCCTGACCGTCGACCGGCTGCACGATCTCAGCGTCCGGGCGGCGGGCATGCCGCCGCGCATGGTGATCCAGACGCGGGTGTTCCTGGAGGCGCAGCGCGCGCTCCTCTACACGACGCTGTCGGTGAGCGAGATCGCCTACGATCTCGGCTTCCGCGACCCGGCCTACTTCTCGCGCGTCTTCAAGCAGCACTCCGGCCGTTCCCCGGCCGCCTTCCGGGCGGCGCGGGGGCGATAGCCGACGAGGGGCGGGTCACAGCCGCCGCACCGCCTCGATCGTCACGTTGAGGAGGCCGACGAGCGAGCCGGGGCTCATCGTCGCCGAGCCCAGCACGGCGGCGAGCGGCACCGGCGCGGCAGGCCGCGCGGCGATGACGAGGGCGCCGGTGGGATCGGAGAGGAAGGCGCGGACCGCCTCCGCCGCCTTGCCGGCGAACGCGTCGCCGGTGTCGCCCGCCAGCGACTGGCGCGTCTCCTCGGCGAAGCCGGCGATGATGTCGCCGGGCGACACGCCGGCCTCGCGGGCGAGGGAGGCGATGTAGTCCGACAGGCCGGAAGCGTCGGAGAGCGAGCTCGACGAGCTCTGGAAGGTGATCAGCGGCAGCGCCGCCTGGGCGTTCTCCGGATCGGCGAAGACGCTGCGCGGCACGTTGCCGAGCTTGAAGCGGTTGGTGTAGCGGCCGATGCGGTCGACGGCGACCTCGAAGGGATCGAGGGTGTAGTCGCCGCTCGCCTCGTCCCACCTCAGCGCCAGGGTCGCGTCGAAGTCGATGGCATCGGCGCCGAAGCGGGCGAGAGCGTCCTCGATGTCGGCGTCGTCGACGAGCTTCTTCGGGATGTGGAGGTCGACGACGGTGATGCGGATGTCCGTCGGGACCGGCGCCACGTAGCCGGCGAACAGGGCGCGGAAGGCGCCGAGGCTGACCGGCGGCTCGCCCGGCTGCGTCACCTTGAGGCCGGACAGCTCGATCGCGCCCAGCGTCGGCACGAGATCGAGGATCTGCCGGGTCGACAGCTCCGGGATGGCGGGGTCGCCGGCGCCGCCGTCGGTTGCGCCGCCAGGATCGGTGTCGTCCGGGGCGGCGCCGTCCATGTCGGGATCGGCGTCCGTCCCGTCGCTGCCCGGAGCGGGCTTCGGGGCCGCCTTTTCGGCGGCCTCGGCGGCGAGCCCGACGCGGACCGCGGCGACGATCGCGGCGCGCGACGGGAAGCTGAGGTCGCCCAGCGCGAAGCGGTCGAAGGCGACCGTCCCGGCGTCCGGCACGGTGGCGTCGACGCCTCCGACGGAGATGCCATTGACAGTGAAGCCCGCCCAGCCGTCCATCCTGATCTCGGCGATCCGGCCCTTGACGTCGAAGCTCGTCCCGGTGCTCGCGTCCTCCATGCCGTCGAAGGCGATGCCGGTCGTCGTCGATTCGTCGACGCCGATCGTCTCGACGGTGGCGAGGACGGTGTCGACGAGGACGTCGGCGGCGACCGTGCCGTCGACGAACAGGCGATCGTAGAGTGTCGCCAGCGGGATGGCGGGCGTGCCGATGCTGAGGCCGCGCACCTCGCTGCGGGCCACTGACACCTTGGCGCCGGTGCCGTCGCTGACGATGCCCTCGGTCGTGTCGGTCTCCAGGATGATCGCCTTCGCCGACGCCTGCCTGAGGCCGAAGAAGGCGCGCACGGCCGGCAGGAAGTCGTAGCCGGTCTGGGCCGAGCGTCTTACCCGCCAGTGCTCGACCGTGGACGTTGGGGCCGCGCCGGCCTCACCGGGGAGGGTGATGGTCTGCGTCGTCTCGGAGTTCTCGACGACGAGTTCGGCGAGGCGGCCGTTGACGAGGCCGGTGGCGCGGCTCGGACCGTAGCGGCTCACCTGCTTCATGCCGGGCGCCTCGAGGACGAACTCCACCGTCCCGACAGCCTGTTCCGCCCAGCTCTGGCCGAGGGCCGCCTCGACGACCGGCCCGAAGCGCGACACCGGGCGGGCCGGATCGTCGGCGACCTCCGGCAGCCGCGGCCAGGCGCCGCCGCGCATCGTCGTCTCGGTCATCGTCGCCTTGACGTCGATCGAGCTGCCGGCGGCGGTCAGCTTCAGCGCGAGGCTCTGCTCGGGGACCTCGATCGCCGCGGCTCGGTAGCCGTCGGCGTTCTCGACGAGGTCCGTCGCCATGAACGCCGGCATCGACCAGGTGCCCTCGAGCGACAGCACGATGGGATCGATGAGATCGGTGATGCCGACCCGCAAGCTGGTCGCGAAGCGCACCTCGATGTCGCGGGCGATCGTCTTGCCGCCGGCCTCGTCGGTGATGGCGCCGTGGCGGACGGTGACGCCGTCGACCTTGCCGAGCTCGTCGTACCAGCGCGTCACCGTGGCGGCCCCGTCGGCGGCGGCGGGGCCGGCGACGGCGGCGGCGACGACGAAGGCGAGACCGGCGCCGAGGCGGCGGGCGGTGGGAGGCGCGGAGCACGGGTGGGGCACGGCGTCGTCCTCGTCACGGGGTGTTGCGGCTGGCGCCCCGGATCCCGAGGCGGGCGCCGGCCACTATGCCGTGCCGCGACGACGCTTTCACGTGTCCTTTTCGGCGAGCCAGGCCCGAATGAGGGCTTGGTAGCGGCCGCCGTCGAAGCTCGGGAAATGGCCGCCGTGCACGACGCGCACGTCGAGGTCGAGGAGGCGCTGCATCGAGGCGA
>Ga0255338_1004416_pt1 | contig 14599 bp, 9 predicted proteins | sample MeOH1_35cm_T4_19_FD_203715 | JGI IMG/M metagenome (GOLD analysis project Ga0255338, IMG submission 203715) | Sandy soil microbial communities from University of British Columbia, Vancouver, Canada - MeOH1_35cm_T4_195 | ecosystem: Engineered > Artificial ecosystem > Sand microcosm > Unclassified ...
CCGACGCTCCTTCGACAGCGGACGGCGGCGAGCCGCTCGTGACGGATCTGGCGCGGCCGACGTCGGCGCTCACGGGCGTCCGCTACGGGGCGGTCGCGCGGTACGGCGATGCCCGCGGCGCGTTCCGCGAGCTGTGGCGAGCGAGCGCGTTCGGCGAGATGGAGCGCGCCCAGACGGGCGCCCCGCCCGGAGTGACCCCGCGGTTCGTCCAGGCCAACCTGTCATCGTCGGCGGCAGGCGTGCTCCGCGGCCTCCACTACCACCGGCGCCAGCTCGACTACTGGACCGTGGCGTCGGGGCGCGCGTTCGTCGCGCTCGTCGACGTGCGGCCCGTCGTCGCGGGGGCGGGGCCGGCGGTCGTCGAGACCCGCGAGCTCGCCGCCGACGACTGGGTCGTGATCCCGACGGGTGTCGCCCACGGCTTCCTCGCGCTCGAGCCGCTCGAGCTCGTCTACCTCGTGACGAACGAGTACGACGGCACCGACGAGCTCGGGTTTGCCTGGGACGACCCGGCGGTCGGCGTCCCGTGGCCGCCGCTGTCGATGACCCCTGACGGCCGCCCGATCCTTTCCGAGCGCGACCAGACGAACCCGCCGCTCGCCCAGCTCGTCGAGCGATTGCGCACCTGAGGGCACGAGGCCCGTGGCGACCGCCCCCGACCATACCGCTGGTCCACCTTCCGCACCCGCTGCCCGACGAAGGGGCTAGCACGCCCGGGACCATCCCGCGATTGAGGGTCCTGAGCGCGCGCGGGAGCCTGACGACGCATTCATCCATCCCGGTCCGCCCACCCGGACCATGCGCGTCGTCTGGAGTCTTCATTGCGCGACACCGCTCGGGCGCTCGCCCTCGCCCTCGTCGCCGCCATCGGGGTGCTCACCACCCCGGGCGGCCACGTCACGCCCGCCGCCGCGGCCTCGACCGATCCGAAGGTCGTGATCATCGTCGGGGCCGTCCACGGCCAGACGGACAGCTTCCGGCAGAGCGGTGACGCGGCCTACAACGAAGCGATCAAGTACACGAGGAACGTCGTCAAGGTCTACAGCCCGAACGCGACGTGGGCCAAGGTCAAGGCGGCCGCCCAGGGCGCGTCGATCCTCATCTACATGGGCCACGGGAACGGCTTTCCGAGCCCGTACCGCACGACGCCGTGGCCGTACAGCCAGAATGGGTTCGGGCTGAACGCGGCCGCCGGCCAGGGCGACTACAACAACCAGTATTACGGCGAGTACTACATCGGGAACGAGATCAAGCTCGCCCCGAACGCCGTCGTGATCCTCCACCGCCTGTGCTATGCCGGCGGGAACGGTGAGCCGGGCGCGCCGACGCCGACCGCGTCGGTCGCCAAGCAGCGGGTCGACAACTACGCGGCCGGGTTCCTCAAGGCCGGTGCGCGCTCCGTCGTCGTCGACGGCCTGATGGGGCCCGCCTACTACATCCGGTCGCTGTTCACGACGCGCCAGAGCGTCGATCAGATGTGGCGCAACGCGCCGAACTTCCACGGCAACGACTTCAGGTTCGCCTCGGTCCGGAGCCCCGGGTACACGGTCGAGATGGACCCGGGCACGCCGGCGGCCGACTACTATCGCGCGCTGACGGGCCGCCTCGACCTCCGCACCGACGAGGTCACGGGCGGCGGCTACGCCTCGACCGACGTGAATCCGGGCGCGCTCGCCGTCCCGGGCAACGCCGCGGTCGCGACCGACGGTGCCGGGCTGTACCCCGACGCGACCCTGACGCCCGATCCCGGGACCGGCTCGGCGCCGGAGACCCTCGCCGCCGACACGCGCGTCCGGGTTCTGGCGGCCGCGGGCACGACCGAGGCCGGCGTCCCGGCGTACCAGGTCGAGACGTTCGACGGATCCTCGTCCGGCTACATGGCGGGCCCCGACCTCGCGCCGCGCGACAGCACGGCGCCGCGCGTCTGGGAGTCGGCCGTCAGCGCCCCCGCCTTCTCGCCCAACGCCGACGGCCGTCAGGACACGACGAAGATCAGCGGCCGCTTCTCCGAGGGCGTCGACTGGACGGTCGACGTAAAGAACGGCGACGGCACGACGATCTTCACGTCGTCCGGCTCCGGCACGGACTTCACGGCGACGTGGGACGGCACGACGGGCGGCTCGACGGTCCCCGACGGTGCCTACACCTGGACGGTCCGAGGCACCGACGCGTGGGGCAACGGCCCCGCCACGAAGACCGGGAGCCTCCTCGTCGACACGGTCGCCCCGGAGCTCGCGGGCATGTCCATCGCCGCGGTGACGCCGGCGCTGGCCTTCTCGCCGAACGGCGACGGCAAGACCGACACGGCCTCGATCAGCTTTGCGACGAATGAGGCCGGTGCGATCGACCTCGTCATCAAGAACGACGCCGGGACGACGGTCCGGTCGACCGCGGCCGCGGTCAAGGCCGGCGCGGGCTCGATCACGTGGGACGGCAAGAGCACCGGCGGGACGGTCGTCCCCGACGGGCTCTACACGGCCCGGTTCTCGCCCCGTGACGCGGCCGGCAACGTTGGCCAGGCCGGCGAGAGGCTGTTGGGCGTCTATGCGTCCCTCTCGAAGGTCGCGACGTCGACCACGATCTTCTATCCGCAGGACGGCGATCGCCTCTCGAAGACGGCGACCCTGTCGTTCGCCCTCGCCCGACCGGCGACGGTGACGTGGCGGATCACGACCCTCGGCGGGACGGTCGTCCGGACGATCAAGTCGTCTGAAGGCGTCGCCGCCGGAGCTCAGTCGTTCGTCTGGAACGGCCGGGACGATGGCGGTGCCCTGGTCGCCCGGGGGACGTACGCGTCCGTTGTGACGGCCTCGAACGGGACCGTCGGCGCGACGCAGAAGACCTGGGTCGAGCTCAACGCCTTCTCGTTCAAGGTCTCCGACTCGACCCCGGCCCGCGGCCAGACGATCACGATCACGACGACCTCTGCCGAGCTGCTGAAGGGCGCGCCCAGCGTCCGGATCAGCCAGCCGGGGATCGCCGCCTGGAGCGTGAGGATGACCCTCGTCAGCGGCCGGACCTACAAGGCGACGCTCCGGCTGAAGGCCTCGAGCAAGGGCGCCGTCACGTTCCGGATCAGCGCGCTCGATGCCGACGGCCGCTGGCAGGCGACATACCGGAGCCTGCCCCTCGGCTGAGCCCCGGCGCCGGCGGATGACGGTTCCGTGACGCCGCCGGCATAGCGTCCCGACCCTGCGACGCCCGTTCCGGCGCCGCCGCGGGGGGAGCTGGCAGCCACCGGTGCGTGCCCGGAGAACAGCGGGGCCGACCCAACCGCGCGAGTCGCTGACCGGGCGGCGGTGGGACCCGCACCCGCGACGACCTGCGCCGCGGATGGCGCATGTCCCCCGGACCCCACCGAAACCCACCGTACCGGTCATGCCCCGGACCATCGTCAGGCTTGGTCCCGACCCGCTCGCGTCCTACGGTCAGCCGGCCCTACCCGCGCGGTCGCTGGTCTCCGCGAGACCGCCCGCCGGCCGATACCCGTCACGCCCCAGCCGCGCCTGCATCGACCCGAGAGGATCGTCGTGACCCGTCACCACCGCCGCCCTGCCTCCGTCGCCGCACGCCGCAGCCAGATGGTCGCCCTGTTCGGGACGATCGCGCTCCTCAGCTCCCTCTTCGCCGCCCCGGTCGCCGCCGACCAGCCGGCCGGGCTGCCGATCCGCCCGCTGAGCCCGGCCGCCGTCAGCGTCGCACCGGCCGCGGCCCGTGGGCGGGAGGCGACCGAGACGTCGGCGCCCGCCGAGAAGGGCCAGTCGCCGACGACCCTCCGGCCGACGATCCAGTACGAGGAGGCGATCGCGCACGAGAAGGACAAGATCCGGTTCACGCCGGGCGCTCGGGTGACGGTCGGCTTCAGCCCGCGCGCGGGCGATCGGTGGACGGTCGGCGGTCACGCCCCGCGCGCCCTCCCTGCAGGCAACGCCTCGGGCACGGAGATTGCCGCGAGCCGGCAGGGCAGCCGCTGGGCGGGCGGCGTCCCAAAGGGCGTCGTCGAGACCGCGATCGGCAACGATCTCGCCCCGGTCGACGCCGCGGCGGTCGATCCGGCGACGGTCGTCGAGGCGACCGACACGAGCGCGGACGTCAGCGCCGTCACCGATTCGGCCGACCCGCTCGACCCGGGCGCGACGGGCCTCCGCCGCCAGGTGTTCGGCTTCCTCCCGTACTGGGAGCTAAACGACGGCGACAACACGCTCGACTACAGCGTCCTGTCGACGATCGCCTACTTCAGCGTCGGGTCCGACAAGAACGGCAACCTGCTCAAGAAGAACACCGATGGGACGAGCACGACGGGCTGGGGCGGCTGGGCCAGCTCGACGATGACGAGCGTCATCACGACGGCGCACCAGAACAACACCCGGGTCGTCCTGACGATCACGATGTTCGCGTGGACCTCCAACCAGGCCGCGAACCAGGCGGCGCTCCTCGGCAGCCCGACCGCTCGCCTCAACCTCGCCCGCCAGGCCGCAGCCGCCGTCCGTGACCGCGGTGCCGACGGGATCAACCTCGACTTCGAGCCGATCGCGACGGGCTACGGGGACGAGTTCGCGCTGTTCGTGAAGACGATGCGCTCGGAGCTCAACAAGATTGCGCCCGGCTACCAGCTCACCTTCGACACGACCGGGTACATCGGGAACTACCCGATCGAGGCCGCGACCGCGGCCGGTGCCGCCGACGCGATCTTCATCATGGGCTACGACTACCGGACCGCCGGCTCCAACCCGGTCGGCTCGATCTCGCCCGCCGGCGGGGCGACCTACGACCTCGTCGACACGATCAAGGCCTACAGCGCGCGCGTCCCGGCCTCCAAGCTCATCCTCGGCGTGCCGTACTACGGTCGCGCCTGGTCGACCGATACCGACGCGCTCCACGCGAAGAACATCTCCGGCACGAAGTACGGCGCGTCGGTCACGGTCCTGTACCCCACTGCGGTGTCGTACGCCGGCGAGTACGGCCGGCGCTGGGACAGCACCGAGAAGGCGCCGTACGCCGTCTACCGCCGCGAGAACTGCACGTCGACCTACGGCTGTGTCACCTCATGGCGCCAGATCTACTACGACGACACCACGTCGCTCAAGGCGAAGTACGACCTCGTCAACGCGTACAACCTCCGCGGCGCCGGCATCTGGGCGCTCGGCTATGACGACAGCCGGACCGAGCTCAACGCCGCGCTCGCCGAGAAGTTCCTCGCACCCACGATCACCGCGTCGTCGATCAGCGGCTCCGCCTTCTCGCCGAATGGCGACGGCACCCTCGACACGGTCAAGGTCGCGCTGACGGCGACCGGTGTGTCGAGCTGGGGCTTCTCCGCGGCGCCGGTGTCCGGCGGGACGGTGGACACCGCGGTTCGGACGGCCTCCGGCACGGGGAGCGCTCCGGCGTTCACGTGGGATGGCAAGACGAACGGCGGGACGGGTGCCGCGGACGGCACGTACCGGCTGACGCTGTGGGGGGCGAACACGGCGGGCACGAAGGCCACGAAGACGTGGGACGTCGTTCTCGACACCGACGCTCCCGGGGTCGGCTCCAGCGCCAGCCTCCCGAGCTTCTCCCCGAACGCCGACGGGATGACCGACACGGTCGTCCTCAGCTGGACGCTCGATGAGGCGGCGAAGGGCAGCGCCCGGATCGTGCGGTCGAGCGGCGGCACGCTGACGACCTATCGGTCATGGTCGGTCGCCGGAAACGGCAGCGTGATGTGGGACGGGCGCACCGCCAACGGTACGGCGGTGCCCGATGGACGCTACCTCTTGCGCGTCGACGTCCGCGACACGGCCGGCAACCCGACCGTCCGCGACGTGTCCGTCACGGTCGATCGGACCGCCAGCAGCCTCGGGTGGTCACCGTCGCTCTTCTATCCGCAGGACCGCGATCCGTACGCCACGCGCTCGATGGTCTCGTTCCGCCTGTCGCGCGCCGCGACGTCGAGCCTCCGGGTCTACACCCAGGCCGGCGCCTACGTGAAGACGGGTTGGGCGAACCGCGGGCTCGGCTCGGGCACGTGGTCGTACACGTGGAACGGGCTCGACGGCAAGGGCAACATGGTTCCACGCGGGTGGTATCGCGTGATCCTCACCACGACGACGTGGCTCGGGACGACGACGATGAGCAAGCTCGTGCTCGTCGACGCGTTCTCGGTCGTCGCCTCCTCGTGGACGCCGGCGGCGGGTCAGACGCTGACGCTCACCTTCGGGTCGTCGGAGACGCTCAAGGCGAACCCGACCGTGCGCTTCACGCAGGCCGGTCGGTCCGGTGTCACGAAGACGGCGACGTCGCTCGGCGGCGGCCGCTACCGCGTGTCGTTCACCGTGGTGGCGGGTGCCCCGGGCAAGGCATCGATCACGATCGCCGGACGCGATCTTGGCGGCCGGACGAACAGCCAGACGGTGTACGCCACGGTCCAGTAGGCCGCGCTTCGTGCGACGGTTTCGCGACAGCGGCGGGCGCCCGCCGCTGCCGTCGCGCCGTACACTCCCACGGATGACCACCGACGAGGGCGCTGCCGCCCGTGCCAACCCGACCGGAGCGGGCAACGGCGTCTGGGTCGTCCTCCCGACCTACAACGAAGCCGACAACCTGCCCGGGATGAGCCGCGCGATCCTCGAGGCGCTCCCGGCCGCGACGCTTCTCGTGGTCGACGACGGCTCGCCCGATGGGACTGGCCAGCTCGCCGACGAGCTGTGCGCCGACGATCCCCGGATCCGCGTCCGCCACCGGCCCGCGAAGCAGGGGCTCGGGCGGGCCTACCTCGACGGGTTCCGGGTCGCGCTGGAAGGCGGGGCGAGGATCGTCGTCCAGATGGACGCCGACTGGTCGCACGACCCGGCCACGCTCCCTGACCTCGTCGCCCCGATCGTCGGCGACGAGGCGGATCTCGTCATCGGCTCGCGCTACACGCGCGGAGGCGGCGTCGTCGACTGGGGCATCGCGCGGCGTGTCATCTCCCGGGGCGGATCACTGTTCGCGCGGATCGTGCTCGATCTCGGCCCGAACGACCTGACGGGCGGGTTCAAGGCGTGGCGCGCGGCGACCCTCGAGGCGATCCCGTTCGACGGCGTCCACGCCGGCGGCTACGTCTTCCAGATCGAGATGACCTACCGTGCGTCGCGCGCCGGCGCCCGTGTCCGCGAGGTGCCGATCACGTTCCGCGACCGGCGGGTCGGCCAGTCGAAGATGTCGCGCCGGATCGTCGCAGAGGCGCTCGTCGTCGTCGTCCAGCTCCGGTTGGACGAGCTGCGGGCGCGACGCTCCCGCCGGACGGCGTGACCTCGGACGAGCCGGCAGGCCGGAGGGTCGCAGCCGGGCGGCTGCGGCTCTCGGCGCAGGGACCCGCTCCGACCCGGACGCCGGGCGTCCGCGTCGTCCTCGACGCTCGCGCCCTCCAGGACCCCGACCGCGCGCCAACGACCGCGGCCTATCTCGAGGGTCTCCTCTCGGCGTTCGATGCCGAGCCCCTCGTCGGCGAGTCGTTCGCGTTCCTCCTCCAGTCCGACCTCGACGACCCGACGGAGCGGTTCGAGCATCTCGCCGTCATCGGCCGCCGGCTCTTGCCGCCGACGCGGCTGCTCCGCTCCGGCGCTCTGACGGTCGACCCGTTCCTCCTGCGCGGCGCGTCCCTCGGCGCCGCGTGGCGGGCGGAGCGCCAGGGCGCGGCCGGCGCCGTCTACCACACCGCCTCGGGCGCGCTCCCGCTCCTCTCGCGGATTCCGACGGTCGTGACGCTCCTCGACCTCGCTCCGTGGGAGCTGCCGGGGGCGTTCCAGAGACGAGTCGCCGGCCGATTCGGCCAGCGGCTCCGCGGACAGCTCCTCCGCGACGCATCGGCGGTGATCGTGCCGAGCGAACGCGTCGGGACGGCCGCCCGGCGGCTCCTTCACCTCCGGCGTGACCGGATCCGGGTCGTTCCGCTCGCGCCGCGCCCGGCGTTCCGCGCGGCCGGCCTCGCCCGCGATGCGGCGAGCGGCGCCGACAAACCGACTGCTGCGTCCTCCTTCGACGTCACCGCCGAGCGCGAGCGGCTCGGGGTCCAGGAGCGTTACCTCGTCTACAGCGCCCGGTTCGACGCCCGCCAGGATCTTCCGACGCTCTTCACCGCCCTCGCCGAGCTCGCGTCCGCGGGCCGCCTGCGCTCGCTGGCCACGGACGTGCCGTGGCCGCCGCGGATCCTCCTCGTCGGGGCGACGCCGGACGACCGTGCGGCGCTGGCACGGGCGGCCGCCCAGCACGGTGTCGGTGAGGCCCTGACCTACGCCCCGGCGCTCGACACGAGCCGTCTCGCCGGGCTCGTTGCCGCGGCCCGGGCCGCGATCCTGCCGGTCGCCTCGGACGCGGCGGGCCTGTCGGCTCTCGAGGCGGTCGCGGCGGGGACGCCAGTGATCGCGTCGGCGCTCGGGGCGCTGCCGGAAATGGTCGGCGCGGCCGGCGTGCTCGTGGAACCGCGCGACCCGGCCCGGCTCGCGGTCGCGCTCCGGACCGTGTGGTCGGACGATCGGGTTCACGGCCGGCTCGTTGCGGCCGCACGGAAGCGGGCGACGACGGAGCAGCGGACGTGGGCTGCCGTCGCTCGCGAGACGAGAGAGGTCTACGCCGAGGTCGGAGCGCGGAGCGGGCGGGCGACCTGAGCCGCGGTGTCGTCGAGCGCGCTTACGACGCCTCTGGCAGCAGCGGGTCGTGGACCGGGACCGCCCCGTCGCGGATCGAGACCTTCGTGCCGACCGGCAGCACCTGGACGAACGTCTGCCCGATCGTGAGCGTGACCGCGCGTCCCTGCGAATCGAAGAACCGGGTCGGCGCATCCCCCGCGGCCTTCCGCCACGTGCCCTTGATCGTCCGGCCGTTCGTCGCGATCCAGGCCGTGCCCTGCCCGACGTTCCGGGCCTCGAGCCGCTTCTTCTCCGGGTGGCCGTCGTTCAGCCGCCCGAACTGGACGAGCATGATCACGACGTTCTTCGGCGCGACCCGCCGGCCGTCGGCGGCGTCGACCTGGGGCGACTGGCCGCTGACGCGGCGGATGTAGGTGTTCGAGGCGCGGTCGTAGTCGTAGCGGATCGCGTTCGCGAGGTAGGCGAAGGAGATCCGGCCACCGACCGGCCGGCGGTCGACGTCGACGTCGGGGGCGAACGACCAGGCGGGCTCGATCGGGCCATCGGCCGCGCCGACGCGCTTCGCCAACGCACGCAGGTGCTTGCCGTCGGAGTAGACGTTGTGCGGAGCGAAGCGCTCCTTGATCCGCCACAGGTAGCGCCCACCCCACCGGAACTCGTCGGCGTTGTAGACGAGCTGGCCCTGCCCCGACTGGCCGAGGGTCGCGAGCGCCTGGGGTGAGCCGCCGACGTGGACGTACAGCGCCCGCAGCTCCGACGCCCAGTCGATGTAGTACTGGCGGGCGCTCCGGACCGGGCCGACCGCTTCGGGGATGGTGTCCTGGAAGACGAGCATGTAGCGGGGGATGCCGCCCTCGGCCGGCGCCTGCCAGACGACCGACGCGGCGTTGAACCCCGACTGGGGTCGCGCGTCGGCCTGGTCGTCGATCATCACCGCGATCGGGTGCTGCGCGGCGACCTCGGGACTGACGAGGCGACCTGTCAGCGGTGCCGGGACGAGGACCGGCGTCGGCTGCGGGCTCGGGGTCGGGGAGAGGCTGGGCGAGGTCGTGGCGACGGGTGAGGTCGCCGTTGCCGAGGCCGCCGGCCGCGGTGTCGCTCCGGCGACGAGGACCGGGCTGTGCGAGGGCGGGCTCGACCCGGGCGGGGTGCCGGCGAGCGCGCCGAGAACGACAGCCGCGACGATCACCGCTGTCGCGATGACGGCGAAGAGCAGCCGGTTCATCGGCCAGATCCGGCGGTGACGGGACGGTAAAGCACGGGCAATTTCCCTCTCGCGGCGGACGAGGCCGCGCCGCGCGAGCATAACCGACCGTTGCGGTTCGGCCATCCGCCGTGTGGCCCATCTGCGACGGGAACATCGGCGCGGTACGCTGGCCCCGCGCTGCCCCTCGCCCCGGATGCTCGACGAGACGGCGCGGCGCCCGTGACGAGGACGACGATGGCCGAGCGATCGAGACCACGGCGACCGAGCGAGCCCGATCTGGCCGATGCGGAGCAGGCTGCCGCCCGCGAGGCGACCGAGGCGGTGGCGGCCGCCGAGCCGGCCGCAGCACCGCAGCACCATGTCGACGGCGAGGCGATCGAGGTCCGCCAGGGCGCGATCGGAAGCGCCCGGGCCAACGACATCGCGGTGACGATGGGCGGGATCGGGATCGCCCGCGGCGGCACCGTCTCGGTCGAGATGGGCGGCGCGGGCCTTGCGGCTGGCGCCAGCATCCGGGCGACCCAGAGCTTCGTCAACACCGTCGTTGCCCGGGACGCCCGGCTCGAGCAGTCGCTCGTCCAGACCGTCGTCGCGGCGAACGTCGTCGTCGAGCGACCGACGGGTGTCCTGTTCCTCGTGGCGCGCCGCGTCGAGGGCGATGTGCGCGCGGTCTTCGACTGGCGCGGCGCGATCGGCTTCGGAGCGGCGTTCGGGCTCGTCATGGCGCTGCTCGGCCGTCGGGGCCGGGAGCGGTAGGCAGACTCCGGCGGGGCCCCGCGGCAACGCGTCTGCAGCCGATCCCGGGTCGGGGCCGGCAGGCCCCTCGGCTATACTCGACGCTCGCCGCCGGGCGACCCGCAGCACGGCTTACGCAGTCGACCGCGCGGGAGCCGCAGCCAGGCGCGAAGCGATGGCACGGCCGCCCGAGCCCAGAGTCCGTCCGACGAGGAGTCCGACAGCCCGTGATCGACCCCGCCGCACGCGTCCATCCGTCCGCGGACCTCGAGCCGGACGTCACGGTCGGCCCCGACACCGCGATCTGGCAGCGCGCCCAGGTCCGCCACGGCGCGCGGATCGGCGGCCAGTGCGTGATCGGGCGCGACGCGTTCATCGACGTCGAGGTCGTGCTGGGCGACCGGGTCAAGGTGCAGAACGGAGCGCTGATCTACCACGGCGTGACGATCGAGGACGGCGTGTTCGTCGGCCCGGGGGCGATCCTGACGAACGACCGCTACCCGCGCGCGATCACATCGACCGGCGACCTCGCCCGGGCGGACGACTGGGACATCACGCCGATCACGCTGCGCCACGGCTGCTCGATCGGGGCGGGCGCGGTCGTCGTGGCCGGGACCGAGGTCGGTCGGTTCGCTCTCGTGGGCGCCGGCGCGATCGTGACGCGGGACGTGCCCGGGTACGCGCTCGTCGCGGGTAATCCGGCTCGCCGGCTCGGCTGGGTCTGTGCCTGTGGCCGGCGGCTCGTCGACTCGACCGGCCATTCGGCCCCCGCGCAGCCCGAGCGCTACGCGATCGACACCGACCTGAGCTGCCCCGCCTGCGGCCGCGTCTACACGTACGTGCGGGACGGCGAGACGCTCGAGGACGTCACCGGCCAGCGTCAGGAGGCCCGCGCGTGATCCCGATCGCGCGTCCCGACATCGGTCAGGACGAGATCGACGCCGTGGTCGACGTCCTGCAGAGCGGGATGATCGCGCAGGGCCGACGCGTCCGCGAGCTCGAGGACCGTTGGGCTGAGCGGGTCGGCGTCCGGCACACGATCGCCGTGAGCAACGGGACGGTCGCCCTGATGGCGATCTTCGCCGGCCTCGGGCTCGGGCCCGGCGACGAGGTGATCACGGTCGGCCACACGTTCGCCGCGACCGCCAACGCGATCCTGTCGACCGGCGCGACGCCGGTCTTCGTCGACATCGAGCCAGACACCTACCTCATCGATGCGAAGCGGATCGAGCGGGCGGTCACGCCGCGGACGCGGGCGATCGTCCCGGTCCACCTGTTCGGGCTCGTCGCCGACATGGACATGATTCGCGCGATCGCCGATCGCCACGGGCTCGCCGTCGTCGAGGACGCCTGTCAGGCCCATGGCGCGACCTACCGCGGCCGGGTGGCCGGCAGCTTCGGTCACGGCGCGTTCAGCCTGTATGCGACCAAGAACATGACGACCGCCGAGGGTGGCTTCATCACGACCGACGACGATGCACTGGCCGACTGGCTCCGGCTCTACCGGAACCAGGGGATGCGGACGCGCTACGACTTCGAGATGCTCGGCTACAACTTCCGGCTGACCGACGTTGCGGCCGCGATCGGGCTGTCCCAGCTCGCGAAGCTCGACCGGAACACCGCGCGCCGCCGGGAGATCGCGGCCGAGTACGACGCGGCGTTCGCCGAGCTCCCGATCCGGACCCCCGTGACGCCCGAGGGGCGCGAGCACGTCTTCCATCAATACACGCTGTTCGTCGGCGACGCCCGTGACGCGATCGTCGCCGACCTGCGCGAGGCGGGCGTGGGGGCGGACATCTACTACCCGGTGCCGGTCCATCGCCAGCCGTACATCCAGGAGCGCGGCCTTCATGCGGACCTGCCCGAGACCGACGCTGCGGCGGCCGGGACGCTCGCGCTGCCGATGTTCCCGGGCTTGACCGCCGACGAGCAGCGCCGGGTCATCGATGCCGTCGACGCGGCCGTCGAGCGCCATGGCCCGCGGGCCGCCACGACGCCCGCGGCCGGTGCGCCCGCCGGATGAGCAGCTCGCCGCGCTCGCGCGCCGGCGACCGTCTCCGGGTCGGGCTGGTCGGGCTCGGGTCGATGGGCCGGAACCACCTGCGGGTCCTGACCGCCCGCGACGACGTCCGCGTGGCCGCGGTCGCCGACCCCGATGCCGCCAGCCTGTCCGCAGCCGCGACGGCGACCGGCGCCCAATCGTTCGCCGAGCCGCTCGCGATGATCGCCGAGGAGGAGCTCGACGCGGTCGTCGTGGCCGCGCCGACGACTGCGCACCTCCCGATCGCCCTCGCCGCGATCGAACGCGGCGTGCCGCTCCTCGTCGAGAAGCCGCTCGCCGCGTCCGCGATCGAGGGCCAGCTGATCGTCGTCGCGGCCCGTGAGCGTGGCGTGCCGGTCCAGGTCGGTCACGTCGAGCGGTTCAACCCGGCCGTGCTCGAGCTCGGGCGGCTCCTCGAGCAGGGATGGCTCTCCACCGTCTACGCGATCGCCAGCCGGCGAGCCGGCCCGTTCCCGGCGCGGATCCGCGATGTCGGGGTGACCGTCGACCTCGCCACCCACGACGTCGACATCCTGTCGTGGGTCGTCGGCGAGCGGCCGGAGCGTGTCTACGCGCAGACGGCCCGCCGCATCCACGCCGACCACGAGGATCTCCTGTTCGGCCTCCTCCACTTCCCGTCCGGCGCGACCGGGATGCTCGACGTCAACTGGCTCACGCCGGCGAAGCGGCGGCAGCTCGTCGTCGTCGGAGAGGAGGGGATGTTCGAGCTCGATTACCTGACCCAGCGGCTCACCTTCACCCGCGCTTCCGACCTGACGAACCCGAAGCTCATCCGGGGGTTCGCGCCGACGTTCGAGGGCGACGTGATCGACCTGCCGGTCGCGTCGACCGAGCCGCTCGCCGCCGAGATCGACGCCTTCATCGAGGTCGTCCGGACCGGCAGTCGCCCGGTCGTCGACGCCGAGGACGGCTTGTGGGCGGTCGCGACCGCCGGAGCGCTCCTGTCCGCGGCCAACGAGCACCGGGAGATCGAGCTCGGCGAGCTCGGGGAGCTCGCCGGTCTCTCGCGCCTGGCTCCCCGCCCCGCGACTCCGATACCGACCGCGCACGAGAGTGGGACCCGATGACGATCACGACGCGCCCCTCGACGACCGGACCGAGCCTCCTCGGGGGCTCGATCGACCTGCCGCCCAACCCATGCCTCCACGGCACGCCCCGACCGGTCTCGCCGTGGACCGGGGAGCCGGGCACCGCAGGGACCGTGGCGGTCGTCGGGGCGGGGAAGATGGGCCTCCCGCTCGCCGGCCAGTTCGCATCGCACGGCTGGCGCGTCATCGCGGTCGACGTCCAGCAGGACGTCGTCGCGGCGATCAACGAGGGGCGCTCGCACGTCGGCGAGGAGCCGGGGCTGGCCGAGCTGGTGTCGTCCGCCCACGCCTCGGGGCGGCTCCGGGCGACGACCGACGGCGCCGCAGCAGCCCGCGACGCGGACGTCGTCGTGTTGATCGTCCCGGTCATGCTCGACGACGAGCAGCAGCCGGACCACCGGCACATGGACGCGGCCGCGGACGCAATCGCGCCCGGACTGCATGCCGGCTCGATCGTGATCTTCGAGACGACGCTTCCCGTCGGCGACACGCGTGGTCGCTACGCCCCGCGGCTCGAGGCGGCGAGCGGCCTGACGCTCGAGGACGACCTCTTCGTCGCGTTCTCGCCGGAGCGGCTCTACTCGGGCGCCGCGCTGAAGAACCTCGCGACCTACCCGAAGCTCGTCGGTGGGCTCGGACCCGGTTCGACCGCCCGTGCGGCGGCGTTCTACGACTCCGTCCTCGACGCCGAGATCGTCGCGATGAGCTCGGCCGAGGCCGCCGAGTTCTCGAAGCTCGCCGACACGACGTACCGCGACGTCAACATCGCCCTGGCCAACGAGTTCGCCCGGTACGCGGATCGCATCGGCATCGATGTCACCGAGGTCATCGAGGCCGCCAACAGCCAGCCGTACAGCCACCTCCACCAGCCGGGCCTCGGCGTGGGCGGGCACTG
>Ga0255338_1004417_pt1 | contig 14598 bp, 13 predicted proteins | sample MeOH1_35cm_T4_19_FD_203715 | JGI IMG/M metagenome (GOLD analysis project Ga0255338, IMG submission 203715) | Sandy soil microbial communities from University of British Columbia, Vancouver, Canada - MeOH1_35cm_T4_195 | ecosystem: Engineered > Artificial ecosystem > Sand microcosm > Unclassified ...
ACCTACGCCTCCCGCAACGCCAACGGCACCGGCCCCTTCGTGCTGAAGAGCCGCGAGGCCGACGTGAAGACGGTGCTCGTCCTCAACAGCAACTGGTGGGGGAAGATGGAAGGCAACGTGAACGAGATCGTCTACCAGCCCATCAAGCAGGACGGCACGCGCCTCGCGGCCCTCCTGTCCGGCGAGGTGGACTTCGTCCTCGACCCGCCCCCGCAGGACATCCCGCGCCTGAAGAAGGACCCGAAGATCAAGGTGGTCGAGGGCAACGAGAACCGCACCATCTTCTTCGGCTTCGACCAGTGGAGGGACGAATTGCAGTACGCCTCGGTGAAGGGGAAGAACCCCTTCAGGGACCAGCGCGTGCGCCAGGCCTTCCAGCTCGCCATCGACGTGAACGCGCTCAAGACCCAGGTGATGCGCGGGCTCTCGACGCCCACGGCCGTGATGTTCGCCCCGCAGGTCGACGGCTACGACAAGGCGCTCGACGCGGTGGTGAAGCCCGACCGCGAGCGCGCGAAGAAGCTGCTGGCCGACGCCGGCTATCCGCAGGGCTTCGAGGTCACGCTCGACTGCCCCAACAACCGCTACATCAACGACGAGAAGCTCTGCCAGGCCACGGCCGCGATGCTCGCGCAGGTCAACGTCAAGGTGCGCCTGAACGCCATGCCGCGCGCCACCTACTTCGCCAAGATCCAGAAGTTCGACACCAGCTTCTACATGCTGGGCTGGGGCGTGCCGACCTTCGACTCGCTCTACGCCCTGCAGAGCCTGCTGCGCACCGTTGGCCAGGGCGGCGACGGCAACTTCAACCTCGGCAAGTATTCCAACCCCAGGGTCGATGCCGCCATCGACGCCCTCAAGACCGAGACCGACCCGGCGAAGAGGAAGGCGCTCACCCGGGAGGCGCTCTCGATCCACAAGGCCGACGTGGGCCACGTCCCGCTCCACCACCAGGTGATCCCGTGGGCCATGCGCGCCAACGTGAGCGTCGTGCACCGCGCCGACAACCGCCTGGTGGCGAGGTGGGTGAAGGTCAACTGAGGCGCTAGGCGCGCGAACTCCCGCGCGGGCCCCGCATCGCGCGCGGCCCGCTGCGTTATGCTCCCCCCATGCGACCCGTCCGCGCACTCGCCCTCGCCATCCTCGCGTGCCTGCCCGCCCTCGCCGCGGGCGCGGCCCCGCAGGCCGCCGGGGAAGGACGCAAGGTCCTGCGCTACGCGAGCCAGGACGACCCGCAGACGCTCGATCCGCACGCCGCGAACCTGCTTTCCTCGTCGCGCGTGACCGCGAACGTCTACGAGGCGCTGGTGTGGCGCGACAAGGCGTGGAAGGTGATCCCGTGGCTCGCCACCTCCTGGTCGCAGCCCGACGGCAGGACGTGGAGATTCAAGCTGCGCGAGGGCGTGAAATTCCACGACGGCGCGACCCTCACGGCCGACGACGTGGTGTTCTCCGCCGAGCGGGCGCTGGCACCGCTGTCGCAGATGCGCGTGGCGCTTCAGGGCGTGGAGAGGGCCGTCAAGGTGGACGCGCTCACCGTGGACTTCGCGATGCGCGAGGCGAACCCCGCTCTCCTCGCGCACCTCACGCAGTTCCGCATCATGAACAAGGCGTGGGCGGTGAAGAACGGCGCCACGGCGCCGCAGGACTACAAGGCCAGGGAGGACACGTTCGCCTCCCGCCACGCCAACGGCACCGGCGCGTTCATGGTCACGGAGCGCCAGCCGGACGTGCGCACGGTGCTCGCCGCGCACAAGGACTGGTGGGGTCGCCGCGCGGGCATGGACGAGGGGAACCTCTCGGAAGTGGTGATGCTCCCCATCAAGTCCAACGCCACGCGGGTCGCGGCGCTGCTCTCCGGGGAGGTGGACTTCCTCATCGACCCGCCCACCCAGGACGTGGCGCGGCTGCGCGCCGATCCGGGCATCAGGGTGATCGAGGGCGGCGAGCTGCGCGTGCAGTACGTCGCCTTCGACGTCTTCCGCGACGACCTGCTGCACGGGAAGGCGAACGGGAAGAACCCCTTCAAGGACCTGCGCGTGCGCCAGGCCGTGGCCCATGCCATCGACGCCGAGGCGATCCGCGCGAAGGTGATGCGCGGCTTCTCGAAGCCGGTCGGCTCGATCCTGGTCCCCGGCGTGCAGGGCTATTCCGCCGACGCCGACCGCCGCCTTCCCTACGACCGCGAGAAGGCGAGGAAGCTGCTCGCCGAGGCGGGATACGCCGACGGGTTCGAGGTCACGCTCGACGCCGGCAACGTCCAGCCCGCGGCCGACATCGCCCAGGCGGTCGCGGCGATGCTCTCGCAGGTCGGCATCAGGGTCCGGCCCAACATCGTGCCCCAGGCGAGCTACTTCCCGAAGATCGAGAAGCACGACACCAGCTTCTACGTGCTCTCGTGGGGGGCCGGCGTCACGGCCGACGCCCTCTACACGATGCAGGCGCTCCTGCACACGCCGGGCAAGGCCGGCGAAGGCGACTTCAACCTCGGGCGCTGGTCCAATCCCCGCGTGGACGAGCTCGTGGGCAGGATGCGGGTCGAGCGGGACATGGCCAGGCGCGATGCCTACGCGCGGGAAGCGCTGCTCGTCGCGGCCCGGGAGCTGCCGCTCGTCACCATCCACCAGCCCCTCATCCCGTGGGCCATGAGGAAGAAGGTGTCGGCGACGGTCTCGCCGGTGAACACCCTGTACTTCTACCGCGCGAGGATGGATTGATCGCCTTCGTCGTCCGCCGCCTGCTGCAGGGCGTCTTCGTGATGCTGGTGGTGGGCTTCATCGCCTTCTCCCTCTTCAACTTCGTCGGCGACCCGGTGTCCCTCATGCTGCCCCCGGAAGCCACCCAGGCCGACCGGCAGGAGATGCGCGTGTCGCTGGGGCTCGACAAGCCCTTCCACGTGCAGTTCGCGACGTTCGTCGCCAACGCGACGCAGGGCAACTTCGGCATCTCGCTGCGGCTGGGCCGCCCCGTCTCGACGCTCCTCGTCGAGCGCCTGCCCGCCACGCTCGAGCTCGCCATCGCCGCCGCCGTCCTCGGGCTCTTCGTCGGCATCCCGCTGGGCGTGTTCACGGCGCTCAAGCGCGACAGCTGGACCTCGCGCGCGATCCTCACCACGTCGCTCATCGGCGTCTCCCTGCCCAATTTCCTCATCGGCATCTTCCTCATCCTCATCTTCGCCGTGTGGCTGGGCGTGCTCCCCTCGTTCGGCCGCGGCGACACGGTCATGGTGGGGCCGTGGTCCACCGGGCTGCTCACGACCTCGGGCCTCAGGGCGCTGATCCTGCCGTCCGTCACCCTCGCGTTCTTTCCGCTCACCCTCGTCATGCGTCTGGTGCGCTCGGAGATGCTCGAGGTGCTGCGCACGGACTACATCAAGTTCGCGCGCGCCCGGGGCCTCACCGACAACGCGGTGAACTTCGGGCACGCGCTCAAGAACACGCTGGTGCCGGTGATCACGATCACCGGCCTGCAGCTGGGCGGCATCATCGCCTTCGCCATCATCACGGAGACGGTGTTCCAGTGGCCCGGGATGGGGCTGCTCTTCATCCAGGCCGTGCAGTTCGCCGACATCCCCGTGATGGCGGCCTACCTCTGCCTCATCGGCCTCATCTTCGTGGTGATCAACCTCGTGGTGGACATCCTCTACTACGTGGTCGACCCGAGGCTTCGCCTCGACCGCGGCGGCACGGGGGGGCACTGACGTGGCCGGGGAACAGGCAGGCGGCAACGCGGGGGGCGCCCTCCACCGCTTCTTCGACAGCGACATCTTCCACAGCTTCAAGGGCTCGCCCGTGGTCGTGATCGCGGCCGTGCTCACCGTGGCCTGCATCCTGGCCGCGACCTTCGCGCCCTGGGTCGCCCCGCACAATCCCTTCGACCTGAGGACGCTCAACCTGCTCGACGCCTTCACGCCGCCTTCGTGGACCGAGCGCGGCAACCCCGCCTACCTCCTCGGCACCGACGACCAGGGGCGCGACGTCCTGTCGACGATCATCTACGGGTCCCGGATGTCCCTCGTCGTGGGCCTTCTCGCCACGATCCTCGCCATGATCGTCGGCGTGACGCTCGGGCTCGTGAGCGGCTACGCCGGCGGCAGGATCGACGCCTTCATCATGCGCGTGGCCGACATCCAGCTCTCCTTCCCCGCGATCCTCATCGCGCTGCTGATCGACGGCGTGGCCCGGGCGGTCCTGCCCAAGGGCTCGCACGACGAGGTCGTGGTCTACGTCCTCATCCTCGCCATCGCCGCCTCCGGCTGGGTGGGCTACGCGCGGACGGTGCGCGGCTCCACGCTCGTGGAGCGCAACAAGGAATACGTGCAGGCCGCGCGCGTCATCGGCCGCCATCCGGTGGCGATCATGTTCTCCCACGTCCTGCCGAACGTCCTGGGGCCGGTGCTGGTGCTCGCCACGCTCCAGGTCGGCGCCGCGATCATCACCGAGTCCTCGCTGTCGTTCCTCGGCGTGGGCGTGCCGCCCACGCAGCCGTCGCTCGGCACGCTCATCCGCGTGGGCAACGACTTCCTCTTCTCGGGGGAATGGTGGATCACGGTCTTTCCGGGCTTCGCGCTGGTCCTGCTCGTGCTCGCGATCAACGTGCTCGGCGACTGGCTGCGCGACGCCCTCAACCCGAAGCTGCGCTAGTGGAGATGCCCATGAGACGACTGGTTCCCGCCCTCCTGATGCTCGCGCCGGCAATGGCGCCCGCCGGCCCCTTCGACCAGCCCTGGGCCGTCGTCGCCGGCGACACCGCGCCCTCGGCCGACCCGAAGCTGCGGCCGGCGACCGTGAGCCGCGTGGACGGCGAGAGCACGGTGAGAGGCCGCGCCGTCGTGGCGCCGGGCGCGCGCATGGTCACGGTCGACCTGCCGCCGCGGAAGGGATCGAGCCTCGGCACGCAGGAGACGTTCGAGCTCCAGGCGAGCCCGTGCATGCGCTACCACATCGCCGCGAGGCTCGAGGCCGGGGCGGAGCCGCGCTGGCAGCCGGTGGTCCGCTCCTCGGAGACCATCGGCGAGTGCCTGGCGAAGTTCAAGGGCGGGGCCACGCCCAAGTGAGCGCGCAGACCCGCCGGAATTTCGCGAGCGGAACGCCCTGGGAGCCGAAGGTGGGCTACTCGCGGGCGGTGCGCTGCGGTCCGCACATCTGGGTGGCGGGCACCACCTCCACCGGCCCCGACGGCCGGCTCGTCGGCGCGGGCGACGCCCACGCCCAGGCGGTGCAGGCCCTCAACAACATCGCGTTCGCCCTGGAACGAGCCGGCGCCACGATGCGAGACGTCGTGCGCACCCGCATCTACGTGACCGACATCTCGCAGTGGGAGAGCGTCGGCATGGCGCACGGCGAGGTCTTCGGCGACATCCGCCCCGCCACCACGATGGTCGAGGTGAAGGCGCTGGTGGACCCGGACATGCTGGTGGAGATCGAGGCGGACGCCTACGTGGGCGCGGGGATGGCGGCCTGATGGCGTCCGCGCCCCGGCCCCTCCTCGAGGTGCGCCACCTGCGCGTGGAGTTCAACCTGCGCCGGGGGACGCTCACGGCGATCGACGACGTGAGCCTCGAGATCGCGCCCGGGGAGGTGCTCGGGGTCGTCGGCGAGTCGGGAGCGGGCAAGTCCATCACCGGCACCGCGATCATCGGGCTGCTGGAGCCCCCGGGGCGCATCGCCGGCGGGGAAGTCCTGCTGGACGGCAGGCGCATCGACAACCTGCCGGCCGAGGAGATGAGGAAGATCCGCGGCAGGCAGATCGGCGCCATCTTCCAGGACCCGCTCACCTCGCTCAATCCGCTCTACACCATCGGGCGGCAGATCACGGAGACGATCATGACGCACCTGCCGATGGACTCGCGGCAGGCGCGCGAGCGGGCAGTCGCGCTGCTCGAGGAGGTGGGCATCCCGGCGGCCGGGCGGCGCATCGACCACTATCCGCACCAGTTCTCGGGCGGCATGCGCCAGCGCGTGGTGATCGCGCTGGCCCTGTGCGCCAATCCCCGCCTCATCATCGCGGACGAGCCCACGACGGCGCTCGACGTCTCGGTCCAGGCGCAGATCATCACGCTGCTCAAGAGGCTCTGCAGCGAGCACGGGACCGCGGTGATGCTGGTGACCCACGACATGGGCGTGATCGCGGAGACGGCGGACCGCGTGGCGGTGATGTACGCGGGACGGCTCGTGGAGGTCGGCCCCGTGCAGGAGGTCATCCACAGCCCGCAGCACCCCTACACCGCGGGGCTCATGGGATCGATTCCCGCCATCGGGCAGGAAGTCGACCGGCTGCCCCAGATCGAGGGGTCGATGCCGAGGCTCGACTCGATTCCGAAGGGATGCGCGTTCAATCCCCGGTGCCCGAAGGTCTTCGGGCGCTGCCGCGAGGAGCGGCCCGATCTCATGGACGCGGGCGCGACGCGGGCGGCGTGCTGGCTGCACCAGGTGGATTCCCCTCGCGCCCATGCCTGACAACCCGACGAAATCCCGGGTGCTCCTCGAAGTGCGCGACCTCGCGCGCGACTTCGACGTGTCGCGCCCGTGGCTCAACCGCGTGCTCGAGGGAGCGCCGCGGCAGCTGCTGAAGGCGGTCGACGGCGTGTCGTTCACGATCGACCGCGGCGAGACGCTCTCGCTCGTGGGGGAATCGGGCTGCGGGAAGTCGACCGTGGCGAGGCTCATCTGCGGGCTCTACGCCCCCTCGCGCGGATCGGTGGTGTTCGACGGCACGGACATGGCGCGCATCGGGAAGCGGTCGCAGATGCTGCGCATGCGGCGGCGCTTCCAGATGATCTTCCAGGACCCGTACGCGAGCCTGAACCCGCGCTGGCGCGTGGGCAGGATCATCGCCGAGCCCATCCGGCAGCACGGCATCATCCAGGGCGAGGCGGCGATCCGCAGGCGCGTGGGCGAGCTGCTCGGGGACGTGCGGCTTTCCCCGCACGACGCGGAGAAGTTCCCGCACGAATTCTCCGGCGGCCAGCGCCAGCGCATCTCGATCGCCCGGGCGCTGTCGTCGAACCCCGAGTTCCTCGTCTGCGACGAGCCCACGAGCGCCCTGGACGTGTCGGTGCAGGCGCAGATCCTCAACCTCATGAAGGACCTGCAGCGCGAGCACGGCCTCACCTACCTCTTCATCTCGCACAACCTGGCCGTGGTCTCGCACATCTCGAACCGCGTGGGCGTGATGTACCTCGGGCGCATCGTCGAGATCGCGCCCACGAGGACGCTCTTCGCGAGGCCGCTGCACCCCTACACGCAGATGCTCCAGAGCGCGATCCCCGACATCACGATGAGCGGAAGGGCGCGCACGCCCGTCGCCGGCGAGGTGCCCAACCCGCTCGACCCGCCCCCCGGATGCTCGTTCAATCCGCGCTGCCCGCACGCCAACGACCGCTGCCGCTCGGAAAGGCCGGAGCTCAGGGATTTCGGCGGCACGCTGGTCGCCTGCCATGCGGTCGAGGAGGGTAGGATTCCCGCATGAACGCGCGCAAGCCGCCATCGCCCCGGGCGCGGGGTTTCACGACGATCGAGATCCTCATCGTGGTGGCCATCGTCGGCATCATCGCCGCGATCGGATCGGGATACTGGGAACGCTATCGCCAGAAGGCACTGGTGTCCCAGGCGGTCGCGGACATCGGCGCGATGGCGGCGGCGATCAAGCTGCACATGGAGGACAGCCGGCACCTGCCCGACGGCCTCGCCGAAGTCGGTTTCGGCGGCAAGCTCGACCCCTGGGGCAGGCCCTACCAGTACCTCAACCTCGAAACGCGCCGGGGCAACGGCATCGCGCGCAAGGACAAGAAGCTGGCGCCCCTCAACTCGGACTTCGACCTCTACAGCCTGGGCAAGGACGGCCTGACGCTCGCCCCGCTGGTGCCGCCGGTCAGCCGCGACGACGTCGTGCGGGCGCGCGACGGGCGGTTCATCGGTCTCGCGGCCGACTTCGACCCGTGATCGCGCACCTGGGGAGGCTCGTCACCGGCCGCGTGGCGCGGCGGCTGTTCCTCCTCTTCGCGCTTTCGGCCTTCGTGCCGCTCGCCACGCTGGCCGTGCTGTCGCTGAACGAGGTGCGGTCGGTGCTCCTGCAGCAGGGCGAGCGGCGGCTCGCGTCGAACGCCAAGTCCTACGGGATGGCCGTCTTCGAGCGCCTCCTGCTCGCGCAGGAGGTGGCCGCCGCGGCGGCGGGGCACACCCAGGGCTCCCTGCCGCGCGAGTCGATCGCGGGCAGGATCTTCGTCTCGGTCGGCACTTTCGACGCGGACGGCCGCGCCACCATCGCGCTGGGGCAGCCGTCGCAACCGACCCTGGACGCGGAGGCGCTCTCGCGCCTTGCGCAGGGTCGGCCCGTGATCGTCGTCGGGTCGCCTGGCGCGCCCGCCCGCGTGAACCTCGTGGTCACCCCGCCCGGCGTCGCGGCGCGCCTGGTCGTGGGCGAGCTCTCGCCCGACTACCTCTGGGGAAGCGCGGACCAGTTTCCGGCGGCCACCGACTTCTGCATCCTCGAGGAAGGCTCGCGCGTCGCGCTCTTCTGCCCGGCCCCGGGCGCGGCCGTGGCGATGCCCGCCGCCGGATACCGGCCCGCCGAGTCCGCGCTGCAGTCGGTGCGCTGGTCGCGGGACGGCGAGCCCCATCGCGCCATCGCCTGGGGCCAGTTCATGCGCGCCGCCTTCGGCACGCCCGACTGGGTCTTCATCGCGAGCCAGCCGGAGAGCTACCAGCTCGTCCCCGTGACGGAATTCACCAGCGTCTACGTCCCGGCGGTTGCCCTCGCCCTGCTGCTCGCCACCTGGTTCTCGCTCCGGCAGGCGCGCAGCATCCTGGTGCCCGTGGACACCCTCGCGGCGCGGGCGCGCGCCATCGCGAAGAACGATTTCGCCACCCGGCTCGACATGCAGCGCGACGACGAGTTCGGGGAGCTCGCCAATGCGTTCGACCACATGTCCGGTAGGCTGGGCCGCCAGTTCGCCGCCATCACCGCGTTGGCCGAGATCGACCGCCTCATCCTCGCCACGCTCGACACCGACCAGGTCGTGCGCACGGTCCTTCGGCGGCTCGGGGAGATGTTCCCCGCCGAGACCATCGCCGTGACGCTGACCGAGCGCGAGAGCCCCGACCGCGCGCTCACCTACCTGCGCTCGGCCGGGGCCCTCGCGCAGGAGTCGGTCGCGAACGCGTGGATCGCGGCTCCCGACCGCTCTTTCCTCGAAGCGCATCCCCGCGGCGCCCGCCTCGGGGAAGGCGATGCCTGGCCCGCCTTCCTGGCCGGCCTTCGCGAGCGGGGCTCGCATTCGGCTTTCGTCCAGCCCATCGCCTGGCGGGGAAGCGTCTGCGGGGCGCTCGCGCTCGGCTTTCGCGCGGCGGCGCCCGGCGAGGGCGAGGCGGAGCAGCTCGCGCGCGAGTTCGCCGACCGCGTCGCGGTCGCCGTGTCGTCGGCCTGGCGCGACGAGCAGCTCTACCTCCAGGCCCACTTCGACACGCTCACCGGCCTGCCCAACCGGATGCTCTTCCGCGACCGGCTCGAGCGCGAGGTCGTGCGCTGCCAGCGCGAGTCGGGACGCCTCGCGCTGCTCTTCATCGACCTGGACAACTTCAAGAGCGTGAACGACTCCTGCGGCCACACCGCGGGCGACGAGGTGCTGCGCGAGGCCGGGCAGCGGATCGCGCGCTGCGTGCGCGAAAGCGACACCGTCTCGCGCCTCGGCGGCGACGAATTCACCGTGCTTCTCACGCGGGTCCAGCGTCCCCAGGACGCGAGCCGCGTGGCCGACCAGATCACCGCCGCGCTGTCCGCGGAGTACCGTACCGGCGCCCACCAGGCCTATCTTTCCGCGAGCGTCGGCATCGCCTACTTCCCGGGGGACGGCGAGACCGCCGAGGAGCTCCTTCGCAACGCCGACACCGCGATGTACCGTGCCAAGGGAAGCGGGCGCGCGACGGTCGTCTACTTCGAGGACCGGATGAACGCGGAGGCGCTCGCGCGCCACACGCTGGACCGGGACCTGCGCCTGGCCATCGACCGGGGCGAGCTGCAACTGCACTACCAGCCGCTCGTCGACGTGCCTACCGGGCGCATCCGCTCGGCCGAGGCCCTGCTGCGCTGGAACCACCCGGTGCACGGGCTGATTCCCCCGGCGCGATTCATCCCGGTCGCCGAGGAAACGGGCGTCATCGAGCTGGTGGGCCAGCTGGTGATCATCGAGGCGTGCCGGCAATTGAAGGCGTGGGAGCACGCGGGTCTCGGGATCGAGAGGGTCGCGATCAACGTCTCGCCGCGGCAGTTCCGCAAGCCCGGCCTGGTCGATTTCGTGCGCGACTGCCTGGTCTCGACGGGCGTGTCGCCCGGCATGCTCGAGCTGGAGATCACCGAGGGCATGCTCGTGGACCAGGCCGACGTCGCCCGGGACGTGCTGGGAATGCTCGCCGCGATCGGCATCACGATCGCGCTCGACGACTTCGGGACGGGCTTCTCGTCGATGGCCTACCTCACGCGCTTCCCGGTCCACGCGATCAAGGTCGACCGGGTGTTCGTCGACGGCCTGGGCCGCAGCGTCGACTCCGAGGCCATCGTTTCGGCGATCGTCGCCATGTCGCGGGCCCTGGGAAAGCGCGTCGTCGCGGAGGGCGTCGAGACCGCGGAGCAGCTCGCCATCCTCGGCCGGCTCGGCTGCGACAGCATCCAGGGGCATCTCATCTCGCCGGCATTGCCGGCCGAGGCTTTCGCCGCCTTCGTGAAGGCCCGCCCGCAGCCCGGGGACGCGCCGCGCCGCATCGCCTCATAGGCCGGACGACGCGCGCGGCCGCGCGCCATGCCTCCCGGTTCAGAAGATGAAAGGCAGGATCGCCCGGGTGCGCGCGCGATATTCGGCGTAGGCCGGATGGGCCAGGGCGAGGCCGCGTTCCTCGCGCACCGCCTTCGCGGCGAGCACCCCGAGCAGCGCCGCGAGCAGGGCCCACTGCCAGGCGTCCCCCGCCGCGCAGAACGCCGCCATGGCGATCGTCACGGCGAGGTACATGGGGTGGCGAACCCACCGGTACGGCCCGTGGGTCACGAGAATGGCGCCCGCCTTCGGCTCCGGGCGGATGTTGAAGTTTCCCGGCCGGTTGGCCGCCAGCGCCCACGCGCCCACGAGGATCCCGGCGGCGAGCAGCGCCCAGAACGCCGGGCCCGCCCGCGCGGGGTCCATGCGCACCGCGATGAGGCCGATCAAGCCGAACTGGAGGGCGACGAGGATTGCCGGCACGGATGCACTCAGCGGGCCAGGCCGCGCGCCATCGCCACCGCGAAAAGGGGGATGAGCGCTGCCACGTGCAGTTCCCACATCAGGTAGCGGCGCAGGCGCCGGCGCTCGTCCTCGGGGACGGCGTAGCCGGGGTCCGCCTCGACGCGGCGGCGCCACCGGAGAAACGCGAGGGTGGGCGGAACCGACAAGGCGGCCACGGCGACGAACGCCGCCATCTTGCCGTGGAAGACCCAGTCGCCCGCGTAGAACGCCCAGCCCTTGGCGCCCCAGACCGCGCGCGCGAGCCCGCTCGCCAGGGCCGCCGCCGCGGCGCCCACGTACCACAGGTCCACGCGGCCGAGCAGCCGGATCGCCTTCGCGTCGAGGTCGCCGCGCGCGAGCATCACCTCGACCGTGAGGAAGGCGAACAGGACGAACACCGAGGAGAAGTGGAGGTAGGCGAGCGCCGCGTCGAGCCACACGCTCAGGCCCTCCCCGCGAGGAAACCGCGCAACCGGTCCACCGCTTCCTCCAGGCGCGCCACCGGCTGCGTGTAGGCGATGCGGATGTGCCGCTCGGGCGCGTTGAAGCCGAAGTCCTTGCCGGGCGTGAACGCGACCCCGGCCTTCGCGAGCGCTTCGCGGGCCAGCGCGAAGGAGTCGCCGGACAGGGCGGAGCATTCCGCGTAGACGTAGAACGCGCCTTCCGGCTTCACCCCGATGCGAAACCCGAGCGCCTCGAGCGCGGGCAGCAGGTAGTCGCGTCGCGACTCGAGCTCGTGCCGCCGCGCCTCGAGGATCGCGATCGTCTCCGGCTCGAAGGCGGCGAGCGCCGCGTGCTGCGCGATCGTCGAGGGCGAGATGTAGAGGTTCTGCGCGAGCTTCTCGATTTCGCGGACGTACGCCTGCGGCGCCACCAGCCAGCCCAGCCGCCAGCCCGTCATCTGGAAATACTTGGAAAAGCTGTTGATCACGAAGACGTCGTCGCCCGCCTCGAGCGCCGTGCGCGCGTCGCGGCCGTAGGTGAGGCCGTGGTAGATCTCGTCGACGAGGACGGTGGCGCCGCGCTCGCGCGCGAGGCTCGCCAGCGCGGCGATCTCGCCCGGCTCCACGAGCGTCCCCGAGGGATTGGAGGGGCTCGCCACCATGGCGATCCGCGTGCGCGGCGCCCATGCCTCCTCGGCCAGCTCGGGCGTGAGCTGGTAGCGCGAGCGCGAATCCGTCGGGACGAGGCGGGGGTGCCCGCCCAGGGCGTGCACGAAATGGCGGTTGCACGGATAGCCCGGGTCGGACAACAGCACCTCGTCGCCGGGATCGAGCAGGACGCCGAAGGCGAGGAGCAGCGCGGCGCTCGATCCCGCCGTCACGACGATCCGTCCCGCGGGCACGTCGACCCCGTAGCGGTCGCGGTAGAAGCGCGAGATCGCCTCGCGGAGCTCCGGGATCCCCAGCGCGGAGGTGTAGAACATCGGCTTCGCCTCGAGCGCGCGCCTGGCGGCCTCGACCACCGGGGCCGGCGTCGTGAAGTCCGGCTCCCCGATCTCGAGGTGGATCACGTCGCGGCCCTGCGCCTCGAGGGCGCGCGCGAGCGTCTGGATTTCCATCACCTCGAAGGGCGCGATGGCCGCCATCCGGGCGGCGACCTTGGCGCGGTCGGCGTTCATCGCCCGCCGCTCAAGACTGGGGGCGGCCGCTGAAGTCCACCTCGCGCACGCCCTTGCGGTCGCGCACCGCGTCCACCGCCTTGAGGATCCGCTCGCGCAGCGCATCGGCATCCGGCACGCCGCGGATGAGCAGCAGCGGCGTCGTCGAGTCGGAAGTCTCCAGTTCCACGTTGCCGATGCCGACCAGGCGCATCACGAAGGGCTGCACGAACGCCGCGTCCTTCACGCGGTAGAGCTCGAGGCTGTCGGTGCGCCGGTTGAACACGCCCTGGCGGATGCGCACGCGCTCCGTCGTCACCTCGTAGGAATAGGAGCGCGTGGCGAGCCAGCGCCAGATCGCCCACGGGATGGGGACGACGAGGAGGCACGCCGCGAAGGCCCAGAAGTTGGTCCACTGCGAAGGGCTGCCCTGCCACAGGATCTGCTCGGTGTCGCTCATGGTCCGGTCGCGTTCAGGGGGACAAAAGGCAATGTACCGCAAATGCGCCGCTCAGCGGCGCAGGTGCTCGTCGTGGAACTTCTGCAGGCGCTTGGCGGAGACGGGCGCCGGCGTCTTCAGCTCCTGCGCGAAGAGCGAGATGCGTAGCTCCTCCACCAGCCAGCGGAACTCCTCCAGCCGCTCGCCGCCCCGGCCCGCCTCGCGGGCGGCCTCGTATTGCGCCCAGAGCCCCGCCACCACGGGGGCGTGGCGCTGGTCGCGCTCCGGATTGGCGCGGTACTTCTGCAGCCTGAGCGCCCCGCCCTTGAGATAGCGCGGGATGTGCTCGAGCTTCTCCCACGGCGTGCGCGCGAGGAACCCGGGGTGGACCAGCCGGTCGCGCTGCGCCTTCACCTCGTGCGCGACCTTGCCGAGCGAGGCGCCCTGCGCGAGCGCGGCCGTGAGCGCCTGGTGCGCCTCCGCGATGGCATTCGCGTGGCGCGTGACCGCCTCCGTCACGGCAGGCAGGCGCGTGCGCGCCCGCTTCTTCTGCTCCTCGTACGCCTTCGGCGTGCGCGGCGCCTCGTCCTCGCCGATGAAGGCGCGGTCGACGACCGCCGCGACGATGTCCTCGCGCAGCCTGTCCGCCGGCATCGCCGACTGGAGCTTCAGGGCGAGGGCATTGAACCCGGGCGGCCCGCGCTCGAGGTTCTTCACCTGCTCCTTCAGCTCGAAGGCGAGGAGCCGCTTCACGCCGCCGCGATGCGCCTCGTTCGCCTTGTCCCGCGTGTCGAAGAGGCGGATGGCCACGCTCGCCCCCTCGTCCACGAGCGCCGGGAAGCCGGTGAGCGACTGGTTCCCCCTGCGGAAGCTCACCTCGGCCGGCAGGTCGCCGAAATCCCACGCGGCGATGCCCTCGCGCTCGAGACCCGGCTTCGACTGCGCGAGCGTGAGCTGGGCGGCCTCGCCCAGCTGCCTGCGGAGCGCGGCCAGGTCGCGGCCCATGGCGAGCTCGCGCTTCGCGTCGTCCACCACGCGCAGGTTCATCGAGAGGTGCGCCGGCGCCTCGTCCTTGGACCAGACGTCCGGGTCGACGCGCTCGCCGGCGAGCCGGGACGCGTAGGCGATCACTTCGTCGGCGATGCGCCGCTCGCCCGCCTTCACCTGCTCGAGGAACTTCGTCACGTGCTCCGGCACCGGCACCAGGACCGTGCGCACGCGCTTGGGCAGCGCCTTCATGGTCCAGGCGACCTTGTCGCGCACCATGCCGGGCACCAGCCAGTCGACGGCGGCCTCGTCGACCTGGTT
>Ga0255338_1004418_pt1 | contig 14591 bp, 10 predicted proteins | sample MeOH1_35cm_T4_19_FD_203715 | JGI IMG/M metagenome (GOLD analysis project Ga0255338, IMG submission 203715) | Sandy soil microbial communities from University of British Columbia, Vancouver, Canada - MeOH1_35cm_T4_195 | ecosystem: Engineered > Artificial ecosystem > Sand microcosm > Unclassified ...
TGCTCACCTTCCTTTACCGCCAGATGAAGGGCATTATCGACCACGGCTACGTCTACATCGCCCAGCCGCCGCTCTACCGGATCAAGCGCAAGAAGCGCGAGCAGTACGTCGACAACGACGAGCAGCTCAACCGCATCCTGCTCGAGCTTGGCGCCGAGGACATCCTCGTCGCCCCCGCGGGCGCCGGGTCGCCGATCGCCCCCGCCGCGCTCGACCAGATCGTCGAGATGCTGGCCGCCCTCGAAAAGCTCGGCAGCGGCATCACCCGCCACGGCGCCTCGCTCGCCGAGTACCTCGACCAGCAGGACCCGGTCACGCACGAGCTCCCCCGCTACATCGCCCGCATCCGCGAGGGCAACAAGGAGTCGCACCAGTTCCTCAACGACGACAAGGCCCGCGCCGCCTTCATGACGGCGCACCCCGAGATGGCGCCCGCCGTCCCCGGCGGCTCCACCGCCCCCATCGCCACGCGCCGCGTCACCCTGCACGAGATCTTCGAGGCCAACGAGGTCACCAAGCTCCTCAAGGCCCTCACCAAGGCCGGCCTCGATGCGACGGCCTTCGCCCCGTCGGCCGCGCCCCGCTACACCTTCACCGAGAACGCCGGGACCAAGAACGAGACTAAGACCGATCTCTTCTCCCCGCTCGACATCATCACCCAGATCCGCGCCAACGGCCGCAAGGGCCTCTCCATCCAGCGCTACAAGGGCCTCGGCGAAATGAACCCGAAGCAGCTCTACGAGACGACGATGGATCCCGACCACCGCCGGCTCCTCAAGGTGAACATCAGCGACGCCGCCAAGGCCGACGCCCTCTTCACTTTGCTCATGGGCGATGAGGTCCCGCCCCGCCGGCAGTTCATCGAGGACAACGCATTAAACGTCCAATACTTGGACGTTTGAGTAGCCAGTAGTGAGTAGCGACTAGCGAGCATGGCCGACAAATCACAATCTTTCCGGGATGTTCTCGTGTGGCAGAAGGCGCACGCTTTCACGCTCGCGGTTTATCGCGCTTCGGAACCCTTTCCGAAGCACGAGCTTTTCGCCCTCACTTCACAGCTCCGCCGATCCGCGGCCAGTATTCCCGCCAACTTCGTCGAGGGTTTTCGCAAGCGGACCACCCCTGACAAACTGAAGTATTACAATATCGCGCAGGGCTCCGCCGATGAATGCCTCTATCATCTCATCTTGGCGCACGACCTGAAATATACAGATACGACTGCACTCCAGACTGACCTCGAGGAAGTCTCACGCCTGCTCCAAGGCTATATCAACGGCCTTGATCGCAACGCTGCCTAACTACTCGCTACTCTCTACCCGCTACTCGCTACTTTTCCTGTGTACACCGCCAACGAAAAACTCTCCTCGGCCAACATCACCGACATCATGCAGACGGCCTACATCGATTATTCGATGTCGGTCATCATCTCGCGCGCCCTGCCGGATGCCCGCGACGGCCTGAAACCCGTCCAGCGCCGCATCCTCTACGCCATGCTGCGCGAGGGCCTGGTCCACAACCGCGCCTTCGACAAGTGCGCCGGCGTGGTCGGCGAGGTGCTCAAGAACTACCACCCGCACGGTGACTCCTCGGTCTACGACACGCTCGTCCGCCTCGCCCAGTCGTGGGTCATGCGCTACCAGCTCATCGACCCGCAGGGCAACTTCGGCTCCGTCGACGGCGACCCGCCGGCCGCCTACCGCTACACCGAGGCGCGCCTCAAGGACATCGCCGAGGAGCTCCTCAAGGACATCGAGGAGGACACCGTCGACTTCGCGCCCAACTACAAGGAGTCGACCACCGAGCCGACCGTCCTGCCCGCCGCCCTGCCGAACCTCCTGATGAACGGCTCGACCGGCATCGCCGTCGGCATGACGACGAACATCCCGCCACACAACCTCTCCGAGATCATCGCGGCGGCCTGTGCCATCATTGACCGGCCCACCATCACGGTGGATGAGCTGGTGACCTACATCCCCGGCCCTGACTTCCCGACGGGCGGCATCATCAACGGCCGCGCCGGCATCCGCTCCTACCTCACCACCGGCCGCGGCATCGTCCGCACCCGCGGCAAGGCCCACACCGAGGAGCTCAAGGGCGGCGGCGAGCAGATCGTCATCACCGAAATCCCCTACAACGTGAACCGCGCCACGCTCGTGCTCCGCATCGCCGAGCTCGTCCGCGAGAAGGAGATCGACGGCATCCGCGACCTGCGCGACGAGTCCGACGAGAACACGCGCATCGTCATCGAGCTCAAGCGCGGCGAGCAGTCCCAGGTCGTCATCAACCAGCTCTACCAGAAGACCGCCCTCGAGTCCTCCTTCGGCGTCATCCTGCTCGCCCTCGACCAGAAGCGGCCGAAGCAGATGAACATCAAGGAACTCCTCGAGTGCTACATCGACCACCGTCGCGACGTGGTCACCCGCCGCACCCAGTTCCGCCTCGCCCAGGCCAAGGCCCGCGCCCACATCCTTGAGGGCTACATCATCGCCCTCGATAACCTGGATGACTTCGTGAAGATCATCCGCGCCTCGACCAACCGCGACGAGGCCAAGGTGCGCCTGATGGCGAAGTATCCCCTCTCCGACATCCAGACCAACGCCATCCTCGAGCTGCGCCTCTACCAGCTCACCGGCCTGGAGCGCGGCAAAATCGAGGCCGAGTACATCGAGCTCATGAAGCTCATCGACGAGCTGCAGGGCATCCTCGACTCCGAGGCCAAGCTCCTCGCCCTCATCAAGTCGGAGCTGCTCGTCCTGAAGGACAAGTACGCCTCCCCCCGCCGCACCGAGATCGTGGACGACGCCGGCGACCTCCGCATGGAGGACGTCATCCCCAACGAGGGCTGCGTCATCACCGTCTCGCACCTCGGCTTCATCAAGCGCACCCCCGTCGCCGCTTACCGCGCCCAGAAGCGCGGCGGCAAAGGCGTCATCGGTGCCGAGACCTACGAGGAGGATTTCGTCGAGACCCTCTTCACCGCCTCGACCCACGACTACGTCCTCTACTTCACCAGCAGCGGCCAGTGCCTCGCCAAGAAGATCTACGACATCCCCGAGGGCACCCGCACCGCCAAGGGCAAGTCCGTCTCCAGCTTCCTCCGCCTCAACGCCGGCGAAAAGATCGCCGCCATGGTGTGCGTGAAGGACTTCTCCGAGACCAACCACATCGTGATGGCCACGAAGAACGGCATCACCAAGAAGACCAACCTCGGCGACTACGCCAACGCCACGCGCGAGTCCGGCCTGCGCGGCATCAAGCTCGAGGAGGGCGACACCCTCATCGGCTGCGTCATGACCAACGGCGAGAACGAGGTCGTTCTCGTCTCGGCCAAGGGCCAGGCCGTCCGTTTCGTCGAGGCCGATCTCCGCGACCAGGGCCGCGACACCGTCGGTGTCACCGGCATGCGCTTCAAGTATGACGGCGACTACGTGAAGGCGATCGAGGTCACCGACCCCGAGGCCCGCCTGCTCATCGCCCGCGAGGACGGCATCGGCAAGCGCACGCCCTTCGAGGACTACCGCCTCATCTCCCGCGGCGGCACCGGCGTCATCGCCATCGACCTCCCCGAGGACGGCTCCGTCAATGTCGCCGGCGCACTCAGCGTCCGCGACACCGACGAGGTGATGCTGCTCACGGCCAAGGGCCAGAGCATCCGCACCCGCGTGAAGGAGATCCGCGAGACCGGCCGCGGCGCCAAGGGCGTCCGCCTCGTCAACCTCGAGGCGGGCGACAAGCTCCTCGCCATCGCCAAGGTCGTCGAGTCCGACGAGGAGGAAGCCGCCAACAGCAACCCGCCCGTCGAGCCGCCGGCGACGGCCTGAGATCAGGCCGCGTATCACCATTCCCAAGGCGCGCCACTCGACGGCGCGCCTTTTGTTTTGCCCCTGCATTATTTCCCTGCAAACCGCCCGCCGCCTGCCGATAATGTCGCCACTCTGATGACCGAACGCCGGGCCTCACGTAAGCGCATCCGTCCCTTGCAGGAGGGTTTCCTCGCTGCTCTGGCGGTGTTTTTGGTGTCCTGCCTCGGGCTGGGCTTTGTCCATCATTTTGCCCGGCAGGCCCAGCTTGAGGCCGTGCGCGGGGAGCTGGCCGCCATGGCCCGGACCCTCGCCGTGCAGATCAACGGCGACCTGCATCGCACCCTTACCTCGCCGGCGCAGATGGGCACCCCCGCCCACCGGCAGGTGCTCGCCCCGATGGTCGCCTTTCACCAGGCCAATCCCAGCCTCTTCTACGTCTACACCGCCGTGCTGCACGACGGCCGCATCCACATCATCGCCGGGACCGACCAGGCGCTGAAGGATCCGCGCGACCCGTCGCCCCCCGATCCGATCATGACGCCCTATGACGGCGCCGACCCGGAGTTCGTGGAAGCCCTGCGGGAGCAGAAGGTAATGACCAACCACGAGCCCGTCGCCGACGAGCAGGGCACCTTCATGAGCGGCTTCGCCCCGTTCTACGATTCGGCGCACCAGTTCGTCGGCGTGGTCGGCGTGGATTTGGAAATGACGGACCTGCTGGGGCGCCTCGCCGCGATCCGTAACGCCGCTCTGGCGTCCATGGTCGGGGTCGGGCTCCTCTCGTTTGCCATCGGCTTCATCGTGTGGCGTCTCCGCCAGACCGCGGCCTTCGCCGCCATCCACGACCAACAGGCCATCGGGGAATTGCGCCGTGCGAAGGAACAGGCCGAGTCGGCGAATCAGGCCAAGAGTTCCTTTCTCGCGATGATGAGCCACGAGATCCGCACGCCCATGAACGGCGTCATCGGCATGGCCCACCTGCTGCGCGACACGCCCCTCACTCCCACCCAGCGCGAATACCTGCAGACGATCGAGTCGAGCGGCGAATCCCTGCTCACGATCATCAATGACATCCTGGATTACTCCAAGATCGAGGCCGGGCGCATCGAGCTGGAGCACCTCCCGTTCGAGTTGCGCCAGTGCCTTGGGGAGGCGCTCGACCTGTTCAGCACCCGGACGGCGGGCGGGCCGCTGACCCTGACCAGCACGGTAGACCCAACCGTGCCCGGCTGGATCGTGGGTGATGCCACCCGGCTGAGGCAGATCCTCGTCAACCTCATCGGCAACGCCGTCAAGTTCACCACCCGCGGCGAGATTGCCGTCACCGTCCAAGTCGAAGCCACCGCCCCGGCGCTGCAACTGCACTTTGCCGTGCGCGACACCGGCATCGGCATCCCCGCCGACCGGCTCGACCGGCTCTTCAAGTCGTTCTCGCAGGTGGACAGCTCCACCAGCCGCAAATTTGGCGGCACCGGGCTGGGCCTCGCCATCAGCCAGCGGCTGGCCGCGCTGCTGGGCGGCCGCATGTGGGTTGAGAGCACCGCGGGCGTCGGCTCGACCTTTCACTTCACCATCACGACGACCCCGCACCAGCCGGCCGCGCCGGCTGCCCCCGACACCCCCGCTCCGGCCACCGCCTTCGCGGCCGCCATCAAGCTCGCCGTGCGCTGCCCGCTCCGGATCCTGCTGGCCGATGACAATCCCGTGAACCTGAAGGTTGCGCAGATGATGCTGCAGCGTCTGGGCTATCTGGCCGACCCCGCCGGCAACGGCAATGAGGTGCTCGCCGCGCAGGCCCTCGTCCCCTACGACGTCATTTTGATGGATGTTGAGATGCCGGAGCTCGACGGCCTCGGGGCCACGCGCCAGATCCGCGCCGCCGGCGGCCCGGCGCACCGCCCCTGGATCGTCGCCCTCACGGCCAACGCCATGGCGGACGACCGGGCCAAGGCCCTGGCCGCGGGCATGAACGATTTCCTCACCAAGCCCTACCGCCCCGACCAGCTCGCCGTCGTCCTCGAGCGCGCCTACCGGGAACTCGCCGCCAACCCACGCTGAGCCACCCGCGGGATAATGCCGGTGCGTTGCACTTCCGGCCTTGCCAACCATCCGGCACTGAATCTCTTTTCGTATCAGGCATGGCCACCCGTCTCTCCACTCTCCTCGCTCCCGAACGCATCGTCCTGTCCCTGCAGGCCACCAAGCGCACTGCCGCCCTGCAGGAAGTGGCCAAGCTCCTGGAGGGTGACCCCAACGTCGTTAATTTCGCCGGCTTCTACAACGAACTCCTCGCCCGCGAGCGCCTCGACACCACCTGCCTCGGCAACGAGGTCGCCCTGCCGCACGCCCGCACCGAGCACGTGAAGAAGATCGTGCTCGCCGTTGGCCGCAGCACCGACGGGGTGCTGTTCGAGAACTGCAACCAGACGGTGCGGCTCATGTTTGTCCTCGGCACGCCGAAGAACAATCCCACCGACTACCTGATTCTGGTCGGCGCGCTCTGTCGCCTCATCAAGGACGAGTCCAGCCGCGCCGCGCTCATGGCCGCGCCGACGCCCGAGGCGTTCATCGCGACGGTGGTCGAGCTTGAGAACAAGCTCCTCGGCCCGGCGAAGTAGTCCATTCGCGGGCGGGGTCGCCCGCGTTCCCTTTTCATCCCTGGAGCCACGGCGACCTCGCCGTGGGATTCCCTCCGGACCGCGCCCAGCCCGGGCTTGCCTCAATCCCCGGCCAGCCCAGCATCGAAAGCGTCCATGATCCATTCCTTCATCTTCAGCGAAGGCAAACTCGTCGGTCGCGACCTCGAACTCGAGGCCCTGCGGCTGGTGCATGGCGACAAGGGCCTCATCGTCTGGGTCGACCTCGACAACCCCACCGACGAGGAGACCAAGGCCGTCTTGGAAGGACTGTTCCAGTTCCACCCGCTGGCCATCGAGGACTGCGTCACCCCGAGCCCGCTGCCCAAGATCGAGGATTACGATGATTACCTCTTCATGGTGACGCACGCCGTGGACTACAACCGGACAGACAAGTTCGCTACCACCGAGCTCGACTTGTTCCTCGGCAAGGAATTCCTCGTCACCTATCATCGCACGCCGCTGCGCTCCGTCAACACCCTGACCGAGCGGTTGGCCAAGAACAGCGGCCCCGGTCCGCGCGGCCCCGACCGGCTGGCCCACTCCCTCCTCGACCTGCTGGTGGACCATTACACTCCCCTGCTCTCGGAGCTGCACAACGAGCTCGAGGAGATCGAGGAGATCGTCCTGAGCAAGGAATCCGACAAGGAGCTGGTCAGCGAGCTGCTGCAGGTCCGCGGCGACTTCACCAAGCTCCGGCAGATCGTGCGGCCGCAGCGCGACGTCATCGAGCGGCTGTCCCGAGGGGACAGCAAATTCATCCGGACCACGCTGCTCCCCTACTACCGCGACCTGCGTGACAATCTCGCGCGCCTGGAGGGGACCGTGACCGGCTACCACGAGCGGCTGATGATGGCCTTCGACATTTACCTGAACAAGGCCGCCTTCGAGGCCAACGAGGGCATCAAGTTCCTCACCGCGCTGACCGCCATCACGCTGCCGGCCGTGCTTGTCGGCGGCTGGTATGGCATGAATTTCGACCACATGCCCGAGCTGCGCTCGCCCCACGGCTACACCTACGCCTGCATCTTCACGATCGTCACCACCGCGCTGATGGCCATCTACCTGCGGAAGAAGCGGTGGTTTTGAAGCCATCCGCGCCGGTGGGCGTTCCGGCCCGATTTGCTTCCCACTGCACCGCCCGGCCTGCCACTGGCTCCTTGCCAGCCTCCACCCGCCGGCAATCCTGCCCCGATGCATCCCGCCCGTGAACCAGAATCCGTCCGCGTCCTTCGGCCATGAAGGAGCTGCTGGCTGATTTCCGGATCCGGCGGCTCCTGCTGGCCAACATCACGGGCTCCATCGGCTCGGGGGTGACGATCTTCGCCGTGCCGTGGGTGCTGGTACACCAGCCCGGCGGCAACGCCACCTACGGCACCGTCACGCTGGTCACGACCGTCGCGCTCTTCCTCTTCATGCCCTACTACGGCGTGTGGGTGGACCACCACTCGCGCAAGACGATGCTGCTCGCCAGCGAACTCTTCGGGCTCCTCGCCACGGGGGCCATGGCCACGATTGGCGCATTCACCGGGCAGTACGCCCTCTGGCAGCTCGCCGCGATCTACTTCTGCGGCATGCTGTACTACACGCTGCATTTCCCGGCGAAGTTCGCCTTCTTGCAGCAGATCTTCGACAAGTCCCAGTACCAGTCGCTCATGGGTCTCATGGAAGTCCAGGGCCAGACCGCCATGATGATCGCCGGCGGCCTGGGGGCCGTGCTGGTCGAGCACGTGAGCCTAACCACCATCCTGCTGTTCGACGCCGCCACCTACCTGTTCAGCTTCGCGATCCAGTCGACGATTCCCTATGTGGCCACGCACCTCGCGGATGACGGCGCCCCGCGCGCCTCCGCCTGGCGGGCCATCGGCGAGGGCTGGCAATGGCTGCGCGACCGGCCGCGGCTCACGGTCTTCTTCGCCGCGTCGCTCATGCCCTTCATTGTCGTGATGGTCGGCAACTACCTTTTCCCCATCTATATTTCCCAAACCCTGCAGGCCGGCGCCTGGGTCTTCGGCGCCGGCGAGATCGTCTTCGCGCTGGGTGCCGTCATCGCCGGTATCTGGCTGCCGCGGCTCATCGCCGAGCATTCCGCCCGGAACACCGTGCCCGTGACGATTGCCATCTTCGCCGCCGGCGTCAGCCTGCTGGTGCTGTTCCCCCATGTCGCCCCCTACCTCGTCGCCTCCTTGTTGGTGGGGTTTGGCAATGCCGGCATTCGCGTCGCCCGCAGCGCCGCCATGCTGCACCTGATCGACAACAAGGTCATGGGCCGGGTCGGGTCGTTCTTCCACGCCTACGACCGGGTGCTCCGCACCCTCCTGACCTCGGCTGTCATCGCCATTGTCGCGACGGGCGGGTCCCGGCCGGCCTTCGCGCTGCTGCTGGCCCTCGTGCTGCTCAGCTTGCTGGCCGTGCTGCGGAGCCGGTCCGCGTTGGCCGCGACCTGATTAAACAAGACTGAATCAGAACAGATCGCCCTGCTGCAACGCGTCGCGCTTGCCGCCGTCGAGCGTGCTCATCTTTAGCAGCCACGGGATGGTCGCCCCGGCCATTTCCGGCCGCTGCAACAGCGCCCGCAGCAGCAGCGCCCCGGCCAGCGCATCGTAGAGCGCGGCGTGATAGTTCCGCCGGTCCGCCGGGCAGTCGGCCGCCGCTCGCGTGTCGAGCTCGGCTTGCAGGCCGCAGCGCTCGACCAGCTCCTCCAGCTTGCCGTCGCCCAGCTGCGGGAAAAATTGCGGGTACAGCCGGCCCGTGTCGATCCACGGGCCCCACTCCGCGGCGGACCGGCCCGGCCGGGCGAAATCGGGCGCGTTGCGCGGATAGGCCCACACCGACTTGAGCAGGTGGTGCTCGACATGCGCGAAATGGGCCGCCAGCGGGCCGCTTTCGCGCAGCCCGGCAAAATACTCCCACTCGTCGCTGAACGGCGCGGTCCCGGCCAGCGCCTCGGCCCGCAGCCCGTGCACCGCCGTGTCCTCGGCCGGCACCCGGCCCTTCGCCCGGCACAGCCGCGTGCGCGTCGCGCTGATCTCCCCGCCGCGCAGCGTCACCACGCCGAATTCCAGGATGCCCGAGGCGGCGTTGCCCTCGAAGTCGATGAAATGGATCGGGGTGTCGGCCCAGTGCATGTGTGCCGTCCGCTCGGTCTTCTGTTCTCTGCCCCCGGTTCAGCGCTTCTTCTTCCACTCGCAGGTCACGCGCGAGGTGAAGCCGCCGCGGGCCTTCCAGTCGGCGATGATCGTGAGCGAGCGCGGCTTGAGCGCCGCCCCGAGGTCGTCGCAGATCCGGTTGGTCGCCCCCTCGAAGAAGATGCCCTCGTTGCGGTAGCCGTGGAAGTAGAGCTTGAGCGACTTGAGCTCGACGCACTTCTTGTCCGCCACGTAGCGCACGGTGATCTCGGCAAAGTCCGGGTGGCCCGTCATCGGGCACAGCGAGGTGAATTCGTGGTGCGTGTGCTCGATCACGTAGTCGCGCCGCGGCGCGGGATTGGGAAAGGTCTCGAGGATTTTTGCGTCGGACATGATTTTTCAGAGGACAGAGGTCAGAGGACAGGGGAAAGTTACGCGGCCAGACCTGCAACGGCAAATCTGTTCTCTGTCTTCTGTCACCTGTCCTCTGATCAGGTCGCCGTCTCCGTATACCGCTGCTCGCGGATAACCGTGATCTTGATGGTGCTCGGGTAGTCGAGCTCCTGCTCGATCTTGAGGCGGAGGGTCTTGGCCAGGGCGTGCGCCTGGTCGTCGGTGACGATGCTGGGCTGGACGACGACGCGGACCTCGCGGCCGGCTTGGATGGCGAAGGCCTGCTGCACGCCGGGCATGGTCATCGCCAGCTTCTCGAGCCGGCCCAGGCGCTCGATGTAGGAGGTCATGGACTCGGCCCGGGCCCCGGGACGCGAGGCGGAGATGGCGTCGGCGAGGATCACGAGCCCGGCGTAGATCGTCTCGGGTTTCACCTCGGCATGGTGGGCGGCGACGGCGTTGACCACGATGTCGGTCTCGCCGTAGCGGCGGATGAAGTCGGCGCCGATGATCGCATGGCTGCCCTCGTACTCGCCCTCGATGGCCTTGCCCACGTCGTGGAGCAGGCCGGCGCGCTTGGCGATGTTCGGCTCGAGGCCGAGCTCGGACGCGAGCATGGAGCAGAGCTGCGCGACCTCGATCGAGTGGTCGAGGACGTTCTGCGTGTAGGAAAAGCGGAAGCGGAGCTTGCCGAGCAGCTTGATGGTCTCGGGATGCAGGCCGGAGATCTTCAGCCGGTCCACGGCCTCCTCGCCGATCTGGGCGACGTGCAGGTCCATCTCCTGTTTGGCGCGGTTGACCGCCTCCTCGATGCTGGCCGGGTGGATGCGGCCGTCCTTCACCAGCACGTCGAGCGCAAGCCGCGCGATCTCGCGGCGCACGGGGTCGAACGACGAGATGAGCACCATCTGCGGGGACTCGTCGATGAGCAACGTGGTGCCGGTGGCGGCCTCGAAGGATTTGATGTTGCGGCCCTCGCGGCCGATGATGCGGCCCTTCATCTCCTCGGTGGGCAGCTGGACGATGGTCGCGGTGAGGTCGTTGTTGGGCTTGCTGGCGAGGCGCTGCATGGTCGCGACCAGGATGCGCTTGCCCTCCTGCACGAGGTCCTGCTCGGAACGCTCTAGCAACTCCTTGCGCAGGATCCGCAGCTCCTCCTGGCATTCAAAGATCACTTCCTCGCGCAGTTGCTTGCGGACTTCCTCGCCGTCGAGCGAGGCGACACCCTCGAGGCGCTTGCGGAGGCTCTTCGAGAGGTCGCGCATGGCGTCGCGCGCCTGCGTGATGGCCGCGGCCTCGCGGGCCAGCCGGTCCTGCCGCTGCTCCAGCTGGTAGTCGAGCAGGCCGAGCGATTCCTCGTGCGAGCGGATCTCGCGGAGCATTACCTCGATCTCGATCTTGCGGCGATCGAGGTCGCGGTTGAGCTCGGCCTCGCGGTTGCGGATGCCTTCCTCGGCCTTGCTGATGATTTCCTGCGCGGCCACGGCCGCCTCACGCTTGGCCAAGACCAGGTGAGACTGGGCCTGCTCGCAGGCCAGGCGGCGGGCCTGGCGCATGAACAGCCAGACGGCCAGGTAACCGATGACCAGCCCCGCCAACACGGCCACGGCCATGGTCCACAGGAACGGCTCGGTGTCGGCGTTCTGGCTCAGTTGCTTGGTGGCGGCGATGACGGTCAGCATCACGTGAGGTGCCAAAGTAGGTTCACCCCCCGGCATGGCAACACCGCAGAACAGCGGTTTTTACAATCATTCTCAGCTCTCAGCTGTCAGGTATCAGATTTCAGCTCTCAGCCGGTGGCTTGGCTGCCTGCTGACAACGGCAGGGATTAACCACAGAGGCACCGAGAACGCAGAGAAAGGCATAATACTTCTCCACGTTTTCCACTCTGTGTCTTTGCGTCACTGCTGTGAAAAATTCCGTCCGGATCGGTTCTGCTCTGTGAACTCTGTGCCTCTGTGTTTCAAATATGGACTCATGCCTTTGTCTTTCCGCTCTAGACTCTTGGCGCTTAGCCCTTAGCTCTTAGCTTCTCAGAACCCGTGAAATTCCTCCGCAACCTCGACTTGGCCAGCTTTTTCAAGCTCACCACGCGCGAGCACTTCGACCGGATCACGCCGGTGTGCATGCTGGGCCTCAGCCTGTTCGGGCTTTTCTTCATCTACAGCGCCCAACTGGCCAGCGGGCGCGCGGCGTGGCAGCAACAGTTCTTCTATCTCGCCCTCGGGGCCGGGGTTTACCTCGCCACCTCCCTGCTGGATTACCGCATCTGGCTGCGCTACTCCCACTGGGTCTACCTGTTAGGCCTCTTCCTGCTGGTCATGGTGCTCATCCCCTTCATTGGCACCACCCACGGCATGGGGGCCCGGCGCTGGATCGAGCTGGGCCCGGCGGCTTTCCAGCCCTCGGAATTCGCCAAGATCGCCGTCCTCCTCGCCACCGCCTCCATCCTCACCGGCTCGAAGCTCGGCACCGTGCGCGACTCGCTCCAGGTGCTCCTTAAATTGGCCCTTGCCGTGGGTTTGCCCATGTTGTTGATAATCGCTGAACCCGACCTCGGCAGCGCCCTCGTGATTGCTCCCATGGTCTTTGCCATGCTGTTCGTCTCCAATCTTTCGCTGCGTTTCTTTGCCGGGGCTCTGGGCGTGTTTGCCCTGCTGGTCGGCATCGTCGCCCTCGATGTCTGGCGCTACAGCAACTACATGGACGACAACAAGCTGGACTACTCCCGCGACCGCGGCGCCTACGAGGCCCACTCCTGGCTGCCGCTGAAGGATTACCAGCGCAACCGGGTCCTCGCCTTCGCCCTCCCGGACAAGGTCGACCCCATGGGCATCGGCTGGAACAGCCGGCAGTCGCTCATCTCGGTCGGTTCCGGCGGGTTCGCCGGCAAGGGCTGGACCGAGGGCACCCAGGCCAAGCTCGGCTACCTGCCCCGCAGCGTGGCCCACAACGATTTCATCTTCTCCGTCATCGCGGAGGAAAAGGGATTTTTAGGAAGCATCACCGTCGTCGGGCTGTTTGGCGTGGTGTTGTGGAACGGACTGCGGATCGCCGGGCTCGCCCGCGACCGCTTCGGCGCGTTACTGGCGCTGGGTGTCACGGTGCTCATTGCCGTGCATGTGTTCGTCAACATCGCCATGACCATCGGCCTGGTGCCGGTTAAAGGCATACCGCTTCCCTTCATTAGCTACGGCGGCACCTTTGTGCTCAGCTGCTGCTTGCTGCAAGGACTGGTCCAAAGCGTCTATCGTTTTCGGAGGGACTCATGAACACCATGAGAGACCTGCCCCGCGATATTGACCGCTCTGCCGGAATTTCCTGCTCGCAGCCCGCTGGCCATGGGAGCCCCGTCACAACACCCAACCGGGACCACCCCCACCATGAACGATCAGCCCACCCCCTCCGGCGCCCCCCAGGACGCCGCCTCACGTTATGAAGACGAGCTCACGCAGCCCCCTCGTCCGTCGCATACCACGCCGCTCACCGCGGACCAGCTGAAATCCGAAGCCAAGGAACGCGCCGCCCAGCGTCCCATCCTGCAGAAAATCCTCAGCGTCTTCCGGAAGGAGAAGGGCACCTTCCGCGAACTCGTCATCAATTCCGAGCCCCTCGAGAAGCGCGTCGCGCTCCTCGTCGACGGCACCCTCGACCGCTTCGAGATCGAGCGCGAGTCCGACACCCGCATGGTCGGCGGCATCTACAAGGGCCGGGTCAAGAACCTCGACCCCGGCCTCAAGGCCGCCTTCGTCGACATCGGCTACAACAAGAACGCCTTCCTCCACTACTGGGACATGCTCCCCGCCGCCACCGACTCCTCCGTCGAGGTCGTGCGCGTGAACAAGAAGAAGGGCGCCCCCGCCCGCGGCGCCGAGCCCACCGTCAAGGACATCCCCGGCCTCTATCCCCCCGGCAGCGAGATCGTCATCCAGGTGACCAAGGGCCCCATCGGCACCAAGGGCCCGCGCACCACGACCAACCTCTCCCTCCCCGGCCGCTACCTCATCCTCACGCCCTTCTCCGACGGTTGCGGCATTTCCCGCAAAATCGAGGACATGCAGGAGCGCAAGCGCCTCAAGACCCTCATCAACGAGCTCACCATCCCCGAGGGCATGGGCGTCATCGTCCGCACCGCCGGCGAGGGCAAGAAGTCCCGCTACTTCGTCCGCGACCTCCATCTCCTCCTCAAGAAATGGGAGGAGATCCAGCGCAAGATGGATACCGAGCGCGCCCCGGCCAACCTCTACCAGGAGCCCGACATCGTCGAGCGCACCGTCCGCGACTTCCTCACCGAGGACATCGACCGCGTGCTCATCGACAACGAGAGCGACTTCAAGCGCACGCAGGAGTTCGTCTCCCAGATCTCCTCCCGCTCCAAGGGCAAGATCGTCTACTACAAGGACTCCATCCCCGTCTTCGAGCGCTACAACATCGAGCGCCAGATCGAGCAGACCTTCCAGCGCAAGGTCACCCTGCCCTCCGGCGGCCAGATCGTCATCGACGAGACCGAGGCCCTCATCGCCATCGACGTCAACACCGGCTCCCACAAGTCCCGCTCCGGCGACGAGAAGAACACCATCTTCCAGGTCAACATGGAGGCCGCCATCGAGATGTCCCGGCAGATCCGCCTG
>Ga0255338_1004419_pt1 | contig 14587 bp, 13 predicted proteins | sample MeOH1_35cm_T4_19_FD_203715 | JGI IMG/M metagenome (GOLD analysis project Ga0255338, IMG submission 203715) | Sandy soil microbial communities from University of British Columbia, Vancouver, Canada - MeOH1_35cm_T4_195 | ecosystem: Engineered > Artificial ecosystem > Sand microcosm > Unclassified ...
AGGGCGGCACGACGACGGTGATCATGAAGCCCGGCGACCTGGCCGTGAGCCCGCCTCACGAGGCGCACGCGACCGAGGCGCTGACCGACGCGACCTTCCTCGCGCTGGCGCACGGCCTGCGCCACGGACGCGACTACGAGAAGGACACCTTCCGACTCGTCGAGCCGCTCATCGCCCCGAAGAAGAAAGCTTCCCGGAAATGACTCCGGAGCTGACGATCCTGACGTTGACGCTCAACGAGTCCGGCGCCCTCGGCGAGTTCCTGAGCCAGCTCGGTCCCGCGATCAAGCCCATCGAGCCGAACTACGAGGTGCTCATCGTGGACGGCGGCTCCACCGACGGCACGGTCGAGATCGCCGAGAAGGCGGGCGTGCGCGTCGTCCGCCAGAGCAAGCCGGGCTACGGCAACGCCTACCGCGAGGGCCTCGCGCTCTCCCGCGGGAAGTACATCCTCGCCCTCGACGCGGACTCCTCGCATCCCAAGAACCTGTTCGGGACCTTCTGGGCTCAGCGCGAGAAGTATTCCGTCGTCATGGGCTCCCGCTACCTGCCCGGCGCCGGCGACACCCGCCCCTGGGGGCGGCGGCTGCTCAGCCAGATACTCAATGCGGTGTACCGCACCGTGCTCGTCTGCCCCCTCACCGACATCTCCGGGGGCTTCCGCCTGTATAAGACCGCCGACGTGCAGGCGGTCGAGAGCGAGGGGCCGTATTACGACGTCGTCGCCGAGATCATCGTCCTCCTGTGGGGGAGCGGCAAGAAGGTCCTGGAGATCCCCTACCTGTACGTGCCGCGCGAGCAGGGCGAGTCGAAGGCCCGCATCTTCAAGTTCGGCCTGGCTTACCTGGAGACCCTCCACCGCCTGTGGCGACGGTTCAAGTAAGCCCCAAGCCCCTGTGCGCCGGCGTCGTCCTGCTGGGGCTGGCGCTCGGCCTGTGGGGCATCCGCTGGGGGCTGCCCGGCCCGGAGCGCCTGGCGCGCGTCCTGCCGCCGGGGCTCGACGGGCCCGCCTTCCAGCAGGAGCTGGCGAGCTCATGGGCGGCGATGCATCAGGGCCTCGGAGAGAACCTGATGGTCAACCCGAAGTCGTTCGGCACCTTCACCGGGATCGTCGAGACGCCCGCCGGGTGGAAGACCCCGCCCAAGGAGCTGCTGAACTCCTACCGCTCGTTCTACCTGCGCTCCGAGCACGAGGACGAGCAGACCATCCTGCTCGCCCTCTCGCGCATGAAGCCGAGACGGCTCCAGTTCAACCCGCACCTGTTCACCTACGGCGCCCTGCACATCTACGCGGTGGGAGCGTCGCTCGCTCTCGGCGCCGCGACGGGGCTCGTGACGCTGAAGAGCTCCCTGCTCCATTACCTGGCGAACCCCGCCGACATGGGGTCCATGTACCTGGCGGGCCGCCTGCTCTCGGTGGCGGCCTTCGTCGGGTGCGGCCTGATGCTCCTGCGCCTGGGCCGGCGGCACGCCGGCCTCGAGGCCGGAGCCTTCGCCGCCGCGCTCTTCCTGATGACGCCCGCGGCGGTGGTGCAGGCTCATGTGCTCAAGACGCACACCTTCTGGGCCTTCCTCGCGCTGTGGACGGTGGACCGCTGCGCGGCCGTCCTCGAGCGCGGCGGCCTCGGGCGCTACGCGGCGGCGGGAGCCGTGGCGGGCCTGGCGACGGCGTCCTTCCTCGGCGCGTGGATCGGATGCCTCGTCGTCGGCGCGGCCGCGGCGATGCGACTGACGGGCCTGCACGAGCCGGACGGGAAGCCCTGCGCGCCGCGCGGCGAGCTCTCGGGGCTCGTCGTCTCGGCGGTCTGCGCCGTGGGCGTGTTCTTCCTCATCAGCCCTTATTGGGTGACGAGTCTTGACGAGGCGATGGCGGAGATGAAGGTGCTCAGCGGCTTCAGCGCCATGAACCCCTCCCATGTCTGGCTGTTCGCGACCCACGCCCTGCGCCGCTCGGTGACCGACCCCGTGCTCACCTTGATGTTCGGCGGCGCGGCGCTGGCCCTGCTCAAGGGCCGCCGGGAGCCCGTGCTCCTGCTGTGCGCCATCGCCTTTCTTCTCGCGCTCGCCTCCACCGCGACGGTCGGCGGCGTGCTCGCCACCCGTCAGGTCCGCTATTTCATGGGCTGGGTCGGCGTCGGGTCCTTGCTCGCGGGGCGCCTCCTCCAGGAGCTGCGCGCGCTGAAGGGCCCCGCCGGCCGCTTCGGCACGGCGACCGCGGCGATCGTGCTGGCCGGACTCGCCTGCCAGGGGTTCTCTTACGCGTACAACTTCTCCCTCGGCGAGGGAGCCCGCTCCAACCACTTCCTGTCGGGCGAGTGGATCGAGAAGAACGTTCCGGAGGGCGCCCAGATCGGCCTCCTCCGCTACCCCCAGCCCTCGAACAGCCCTTTCTTCCGCTACGACCGCTATCGCCTCAAGTTCATCGAGCCCGGCCTCGCCGCGTCGCTGCCGTACGCTGAGCTTCCGCGCTGGCTGGCCCTGACCATCCCCGATTACGACGACCGTCCGGCCCTGGCGCCCATCCTCGCCCGCTACGAGCGCCGCGCGGTGTTCCCGCGCGCCCGCCTCTTCCCCTGGATCGAGCTCGACCCGAGCTCGACGACGGCCAACCCCCTCGTCGAGATCTACGCCTTGAAGGAGAAAGGCGCATGAGCCGACGCGAGCTGACGATCGGCCTTCTCCTCGCCCTGGTCCTGCGCCTCGGCTTCACCATCCACGCCTACCACAAGGACGTCCAGCCGACGCCGACGGGGAAATACGAGTACGAGCCGATCGCCCGCGGCCTCCTGGCCTCCGGGGTGTACAGCGACCCGCCGGGGGGCGTGCCGACCGCGCGGCGCGAGCCGGGCTACATCCTTTTCGTGGCGTTGATCTACAAGCTGTTCACGACGCACCGGATGTACGTCTTCCTCGCCCAGGTGGTCCTGTCGACTTTGACGGCAGGGATACTCTACGGCCTCGCGACGAGGCTGTTCTCCCCGTTCGTCGGCCGCTTTTCCTTCTGGGCCTGCGTGCTCTACCCCTATTTCATCTATTACGCCGGCTACTTCTTCCGCGAGGATTTCCTGGCGTTCCTCCTCGTTTGTCTTCTGTACATCCTCGTCCGTTGGAAAGGCCCCTGGCCCGCTCTCGGCGCCGGCTTCCTCGCGGGCTGGCTGTGTCTCGCCAACGGCGCCTGGGCCGTCGCCTGCTTCTGGTCGGTCCTGGCCCTGTACGCGACGGGAGCGCCCGGCCTGAGGCTCAAGCGCGCCGCCGCCTTCGCGCTGCCCCTCGTCCTCATGATCGGCGTCTGGGCCGGCCGCAACTGGTTCGTGTTCCGCGAGGTCATCCCCTTCTCCTCGAACGTCGGGGCCGAGATCTACATCGGCATGACCGTCCCCTACGAGGCCCTCGGCACCGAGGAGCAGAACCGCATCCTCACCTCCGACGCGACCTTCCAGAGGATCGCCGCGCTCGAGGGGGAGATCCCGGTCCACAAGGCCTTCATGGCGGCCTCCAAGGAATACTTCCTCGCGCATCCGGCGAAGTTCCTGGCGTCGATGGCCGAGCACAGCGTCAAGCTCTGGCGCCTGGTCCCGCACGCCCGCGCCTACACCCACTCCTACCTCGTCGTCGCGCTCACGGCGCTCGCCTCGGACGGATGGCTCATCCCGCTGGCCCTGTTCGGGCTCTGGGTCAAGCGCCGCGACGACTGGGTGCGCTGGTTCTTCGTCCCGATGATCCTGACCGTGACCTGGTCCTTCTCCATCAGCCAGGCACCGATCCGCTACCGCGTGCCGCTGATGATCATCGTCCTGATGCTCGCCGGGGCCGGGTTCGAGGAGCTGCTGCGCCGACGACGGCGCGCTTGACTCCGTTTCGTCGTCCTGCTATCATGAGACGGTAGTCCTCGTTCCCTCCCAGGAGATCCCCCAGATGGCCGAAATCCAGCTCACCGACGACACCTTCGACAAGGAAGTTCTCGAGTCCGCCCAGCCCGTGCTGGTCGACTTCTGGGCTCCGTGGTGCGGTCCGTGCCGGATGCTGACGCCCATCATCGAGGAGATCGCCAAGGAGTACGCGGGCAAGGTCAAGGTCGGCAAGCTCAACACCGACGAGCACCCCAACGCCCCCGGCCGCTTCCGCATCTCGGCCATCCCCACGATTTTGTTCTTCAAAGGCGGCAAGATGGTCGAGCAGCGCGTCGGCGTGCAGTCCAAGGCCGACATCAAGAAGCTCCTCGACGGTCTTCTCTCCTAAGCGCAGTTCCTTAAGACGCCAGCCGTCCTCTATCCGACCTCCGGTCGATGAAACCCCGCCTTTACCTGATCGACGCCCACGCCTACCTTCATAGGGCCTACCACGCCATGCCCCCCTTGACCAACTCCAAGGGGGAGCCGGTGGGAGCCCTGTACGGCTTCGCTCGGACCTTGATCCAGATCCTCAAGCGCGACAAGCCCGAGGGCATCGCCGTCTGCTTCGACACCCCGGGGCCGACCTTCCGCGACAAGCTGTTCGACAAGTACAAGGCCACGCGCAAGGAGATCGACGGCGACCTGATCACCCAGCTCGGTCAGGCGAAGCCGCTGACGGAAGCGCTGGGATTCCACTGCATCGAGAAGCAGGGTTTCGAGGCGGACGACATCATGGCCACGATGGCGCGCCGGGGGGCCGAGGAAGGCTGGGACGTCGTGCTCGTTTCGGGCGACAAGGACGCGCTCCAGCTCGTGGGCCCCGGCATCCGCGTCTTCAACGTCTCCAAGGACGCCTGGCTCGACGCCCCTCAGGTCGAGGAGAAGTTCGGCATCCCGCCGTCGTTGGTCCGCGACTATCTGGCCATCGTCGGGGACTCGTCGGACAACGTGCCGGGACTGAAGGGCGTGGGGCCAGTGGGAGCGGTGAAGCTGCTCAAGGCCTATGGAAGCTTCAAGGGCGCGATCGCCGCGGCGAAAAATGGAGATAAGGCCCTCACGCCTAAATTGACCCAAGCGCTTATCGATGGGGAAAAAACGGCGGATTTGGCGCTGTCTTTGATCGCCCTCGATGAAAAGGTGCCGTTGGAAGCGAGCATCGACGATTGTAAAGTGAAAGACCCGGACCCCAAGACATTGGCCGCCGGTCTCGAAAAATTCGAATTCAAAACCCTTGCCCGTGACCTCGGCGCTCCCCTGCCGCCACGCGCCGAAGGCATGACGACCTCGCCTGTGCCGTCCGTCAAGGGGCCGGCATCCGCGCCCATCCTTGCCGTTGAACAGGTCGAGTTCCGGTCCATCGCGAAGGACCTCGCCAAAGCGAAAGCCGTGATCGCCGTCGCCGTCCCCGACGCCGTCGGCGAAGGCGAGCTCTTGTCCGTGTCCCGCGTCCGCGTGGGGCTCGGTCTTGAGAACGGCAAAGTCGCCGTTCTTGATGAGCACCAGCTCAAGGACAAAGCCGCGCTCGCTTCGCTCGCGGGTACGGCAACGAAGGTTGGTTGGGATCTCAAAGGGACGCGCCGTGCGCTGGACGTCGCCGGAGTGGACCTCAATGGGCCGGATTTCGACTACAAATTGGCGGCGTATTGCCTCGACCCCGGGGCCGCCAAGGACCCCAAGGACGCCGACGCCGAGGCCGCCGTGCTGGCCCGCGCCGCGCTCTGCTCCGGCCGCGAGGCGGTCGTCGAGAAGATGAAGCAGGTGAAGGTCTACGACCTTTTTCACGACGTCGAGATGCCGTTATCGTCCGTGCTCCTGTCCATGGAGCGAACGGGAATCCTCGTCGACGACGCGTACCTGCGCGAATTATCGGTCGAATTCCTCAAGGCGTTGAAAGCTCTTCAAAAAGAAATAGACGTGCTTGCCGGCGCGCCCCTCAACGCACAATCGCCGAAACAGCTGGGCGAGGTCTTGTTCGACAAGCTCAATCTGCCCGTCCTTCACAAGACCGCCAAAGGCGGAAGATCGACGGATGAGGAAACCTTGCAGGCCCTCGCGGGTCAGCACGCTCTCCCGGGGAAGATCCTTGAATACCGCGAGATCGCCAAGCTCGAGTCCACCTACGTCCGCGGCCTCCTCGAGCGCATGGACCCGAAGACGAGCCGCGTGCACACCACGTTCGATCAAACCGGCTCCGTCACGGGCCGATTATCCAGTCTCGACCCGAACCTCCAAAATATCCCGATCCGCACCGAGGCCGGCCGCCGCATCCGCCGCGCCTTCGTCGCCCCGAAGGGGAAGGTCCTCGTCTCCGCCGACTACTCGCAGATCGACCTGCGCGTGCTCGCCCACGAGTCGCAGGACGCGACCCTCATGGAGTCCTTTGAAAAGGGCGAAGACATCCACCTGCGCACCGCGGCCGAGATCTTCCATGCGGACCCGAAGACCATCACGACCGACCAGCGCCGCGCCGCCAAGGCCATCAACTTCGGCATCGTCTACGGCCAGACCGCCTTCGGCCTCTCCAATCAGCTCGGCATCTCCCAGCAGGAAGCCTCGACCTACATCAAGAACTACCTCGTGCGGTATCCCGGGGTGTCGGCCTGGGTGGAGAAGAACCTGGCGCAGGCCAAGGCCGACGGCTGCGTGCGCACCTTGCTCGGCCGCGTGCGCTGGCTGCCCGAGCTGGCCGCGAAGAACGCCGCCGTGCGCCAGTTCACCGAGCGCGCCGCGCGCAACACCCCGATCCAGGGCGGGTCCGCCGACATCATCAAGATCGCGATGATAAACATCGCCAAGGAGCTGGCGAAGGGGAAGAAGGACGCCGTCATGCTGCTGCAGGTGCACGACGAGCTCGTCTTCGAGTGCGAGAAGAGCGAGGCCCCCGCGTTCGCCGCCTGGGTCAAGAAGGTGATGGAGGCCGCGATCACGCTGCGCGTGCCCGTCGTCGCCGAGGTCAAGACCGGGCCGAACTGGCAGGACATGGAGAAACACAAGTGACTCGCGTATTCCGCCACGACCCCGTCGATTTCCGCAACCTGCCGCCGGCGATCCGCATCCTGATGATCGCCAACATCGTCGGCTTCCTCGCCGGCCTCGTCGTCCCCGACCTGCACAACCTGTTCGGCCTGGTGCCCCAGCAGGTGCTGTTCCAGCGCTGGGTCTGGCAGCCGGTCACCTACCTCTTCCTCCACGGCAACCTCTGGCACCTGGTCTTCAACCTGTTCGCGCTGTGGATGTTCGGCATGCCCGTCGAGGCCCAGTGGGGCGAGCGCGACTTCCTGAAGTACTACTTCCTGTGCGGCCTCGGCGCGGCCGCCGCCCATCTCGCGCTCGCGCCGCACTCCGGCATACCGGTCATCGGCGCCTCGGGCGCCGTGTACGGACTGCTCGTGGCCTTCGCGATGCTGTACCCGGACGCGGTCGTCTACCTCTACTTCCTCATCCCGATCAAGGCCGCGCACATGGCGCTGCTGTTCGGCGCCATCGAGTTCTTCGCGGGCGCCACCGGCTCCACCCCCGGCGTCGCGCGCTTCGCCCACCTCGGCGGCATGCTCACCGGCTACCTCTACATCCGCTGGTGGTGGGTGGCCAAGATCCAGCTCAAGGCCTTGTGGCGCCGCGCGCGGAGCGCCGAGCCCGACGGCGAGCCCGCCCCGCGTCCCGTTCCGCGCCGCGCGGCCAAGCCGAAGGCCGCCTCCCCGGACGCGGACATGGCCGAAGTGGACCGCATACTCGACAAGATATTATCCGACGGCCTGGAGTCCTTGACGGACGAGGAGCGCGGGATCATGCATCGCTATTCGGAGCGGAACAAGCTCTCTTGACGCCGAAAAGATTCGTCGTCGGCCTGACCGGCGGGATCGGGACGGGGAAATCATCCGCCCTGAAGGCGTTCGAGAGCCGCGGGGCCGCGACAATATGTCTTGATCAGCTCGCCAAAGAGCAGGCGAAGCCGGGTCGGGAAGGCTATAGGGCCATCCTGAAAGCGTTCGGGCCCTGCATCTTGAATGAAGATAGATCGATCAACCGCGCGCTCCTGGGACGAGTGATCTTCAGCGATAAGCGCGCGAAATCGGGCTTGGAACGAGCCACCCATCCGTTGATTTTGAAAGAAATGAGGCGGCTCATCGGTAAGATGAAAGGTCTTGTCGTAGTGGATGTGCCGTTGCTGTTCGAGAAGAAGCTCCAGAAGAACTTCGACGCCACGATGGTGATCTCCTGCAGCCCCCAAAAACAGCTCCAACGGATAATCAAACGCGATGGCTTGAACTCGACGGAAGCACGGCTGCGGATCAAAGCCCAGATGCCGTTGGACGAAAAACGGCGCATGGCCGATGTCTCTATAAACAACGACAAAAGCATCGAGAATTTAAAAACAGAAATTCATTCTTACCACGAAGGCCTTTCACTCCTTCTTGGAGGACTCTCCCATGGAAACCACGACTAAACCTATGACCGAAACTCCCAAGATCCCGGCGCCGGCCCCGGCCCCGACCGCCGCCGCGGCGGCCGCGCTCAAGCCTCTGGAAACGGCCGAGATGGCCAAGAAGACCATGGCCGAGCTCAACGGCATCGCCAAGGAGCTCAAGCTCGAGGGCTTGAGCGGCCTCAAGAAGCAGGAGCTGATCGCCAAGATCGTCGAGGGCCAGCTCAAGGCCAACGGCATGATCTACGACGAGGGCGTCCTCGAGATCCTGCCCGACGGGTTCGGCTTCCTGCGCTCGCCCGATTATTCGTATCTGCCCGGCCCGGACGACATCTACATGTCGCCGTCCCAGATCAAGAAGTTCGGCCTGCGCCGCTGCGACACCGTCGCCGGCTTCGTTCGCCCGCCCAAGGACGGCGAGCGCTTCTTCGCCTTATTGCAGGTTAAAAAGATAAACGGCATCGACGCGGAGACCATCAAGGACCGCCCGCTCTTCGACAACCTGACCCCCCTGCACCCGAACGCGAAGTACACGCTCGAGACCACGCGCGAGGAGGTCATCGGACGCCTGCTCGACCTCATCTGCCCCATCGGCAAGGGCCAGCGCGGGCTCATCGTCGCGCCGCCCAAGACCGGCAAGACCATCATCCTCGGCAAGATCGCCAACGCCATCGCCAAGAACCATCCCGGCACCGTCATCCTCGTCCTCCTCATCGACGAGCGCCCGGAGGAGGTCACCGAGTGCAAGCGCACCATCAAGGGCGAGGTCATCGCCTCCACCTTCGACGAGCCCGCCGAGCGCCACGTCCAGGTCTCCGAGATGGTCCTGGAGAAGGCCAAGCGCATGGTCGAGCTGGGCAAGGACGTCGTCATCCTCCTCGACTCCATCACCCGCCTGGCGCGCGCCTACAACACCTGCACGCCGTCCTCCGGCCGCGTCCTCTCCGGCGGCCTCGAAGCCACCTCCCTGCAGCGCCCGAAGCGCTTCCTGGGGGCGGCGCGCAACGTCGAGGAAGGCGGCTCGCTCACCATATTGGCGACTGCTCTTATCGATACCGGCTCGCGCATGGACGAGGTCATCTTCGAGGAGTTCAAGGGCACCGGCAACTCCGAGGCCTACCTCGACCGCAAGCTCGCCGACCGCCGCATGTTCCCGGCCATCGAGATCAACCGCACGGGCACGAGGAAGGAAGAGCTCCTGATGACCGAGGACGAGCTCAACAAGATCTGGATCCTGCGCAAGGTCCTGGCTCCGCTGTCCTCCGTCGAGGCCATGGACCTGCTCCGCGAGAAGATCCTGTCCACCAAATCGAACAAGGAATTCCTAAAATCGATGGAACTCTCTAACATGGTGGGATGATGCTCAAAGCCGTCCTCGCGCTGGTCCTCGCCGCCTCCGCCGCCCCGGCCGCCGTCATCGAGTCCGGGGCGCCCGGCGCCGCCGCATTCCAGCGCTTCTCCGTCCTCACGCCGCCCGGCCCCGACGAGCCCCGTCCCGAGGTCCTCGCCAATTCGCGGCGCCTCATCTACGCCGAGCACCGCGTGAAGAAGGGCGAGGGCTGGGTCGGGAACCTGGCGAAGAGCTACGGCTCGAACCTGGCCGCCTTCCAGGCCACCAACAACAACGAGTTCGTGCTGATGTACCCGGGCATGCGCATGACCGTATTCAACGGCGACGGCCTGCTCTACGAGGTGCGCCGCTCCTCCGAGACGCTCGACACCATCGTCGCGCGCTTCAAGTCGGGCTCCGAGGAGCGCAAGAAGTTCAAGGAAGCCGTCATCAAGGCGAACAGCTTTCCCGGCATCGCCCTCCTCGAGCCCTTCGAGTTCGAGCGCGGCGACCGCGTCCTCCTGCCCGGCATCCGCGTCAACTTCGACACCTACCGCTTCCCGTTCGAGTCCCAGGCCCCGCCGCGCATCTCCTCGCGCTTCGGCTCGCGCTATCACCCGGTCCTCAAGCGCCGGCGCATGCACGACGGCCTCGACATCCCCAAGCCCTACGGCACGCCGGTCTATCCCGCCCGCTCCGGCCGCGTCATCGAGGCCGCCTGGAACGAGGGCTACGGCCAGGTCGTCATCATCAAGCACAACAACGGCGAGACGACGCGCTACGGCCACATGTCCAAGACGACGGTCAAGGTCGGCGACATGGTCCAGCGCGGCAAGACGATGATCGGCCGCGTCGGCTCGACCGGCATCTCGACCGGGCCGCACCTCCACTTCGAGGTCCGCGACCGCAACGGCAAAGCCGTCAACCCGACCTCCAAGATCGGCAAGCGATGAAGCTCAACATCCGCGAGTGGGGCGATCCGAAAGGCCCGGCGGTCGTCCTGCTCCACGCCTTCCCCATGTCCGGCGCCATGTGGGAGCCGCAGATCACGGCGCTGCGCGGCTACCGCGTCCTGATCCCCGACCTGCGCGGCTTCGGGGGCACCCCGCTCGCCGCTCCTTGGCTGATCGAGCACGCCGCCGCCGACGTCCTCGAATCCTTCGAGGGCAAGGCCGTCTTCGTCGGCCTCTCCATGGGCGGCTATGTCGCCCTGCAGATCGCCTCCGCGGCCCCGGAGCGCGTCGCCGGCCTCGTCCTGTGCGACACGCGCGCCGAGCCCGACGCCAACGAGAACAAGCTCAAACGCGCCGCCGCGATCGACTTCGTGCGCAAGAACGGCGTCGAGCCCTTCCTCGGCCCGTTCCTCAAGGACGCGATCCACGACCAGCGCGCGTCCTCCTTCCTGCACGGCGTCGCCGCCAAGTCCTCCCCCGAGGCGGTGATGGCCGCCCTCGGCGCGCTGGCGGCCCGCCCGGACGCGGTGCCCGGCCTCGCGAAGATCACGGCCCCGACCGCCGTGCTCGTCGGCTCCCACGACAAGATCACGCCGCTGCCCTTGTCCGAGGCGATGCGCTCCCGCATCCCCGGCGCCGAGCTCCACCTCATCCCGGATTCGGGCCACTTCTCGAACGCAGAGAACCCCGCCGTTTTCAACGAGCGCCTCCTCTCCTTCTTGAAGCGTCTGTAGCCGTCCGTCCTCGGACACGAATCATGAACCGGATCCTCTTCACCCTCGCGGTCGGCGGTCTGGTCGCCTCCATTTCGGGCCTCTCGCTGTGGCGCGCCAAGACCCTGGTGGAGCGCGAGCTCGGGGTCCTGACGCCGCAGGTCGACGCCATGGCGGCGGAGTGGGACGCGAAGAAGGCCCCGCTGGGGAGCAGGGTCGTGACCTTCCTGCTGAGCGACGCCCGGGGCGCGTTCGACCCGTTCCTGCTCAAGCGCGAGGAGCCCTCCGGCGCGGGCGACTGGCTCGGCGCGAACCTGATCGGGGGGGAGCCTTCGTCGCGGACGGAGACCGCGCTCGTCCGGGCGTTCGCCGACTCGACCCAGCTGGTCGCCTGGACGCACGACGGGTTCGCCAAGGTCAGCCGCGAGGCGATGACGCGCGAGCTCGCCAAGGCGATCGTCAAGGCGCATGACGCGGGCGCCGAGATCAACATCGTGGCGCTCGGGTCGGACGCGGGGCCGGTCCTCGAGGCGATGAAGCGCCTGCGCGGCCAGGAGCGCGGCGGTCAGAAGGTCGGGGCGAGCAAGATCGTCATCCTCGGAGGCGGGACCGCGCGCGATAGGCCCGGCAACGTCGTCGAGCTGGCGCAGGTCTGGACCACTCGGGAGATCGGCAGCTCCATCCTGATCCGTGTCCTCGGCGGGAAGCGCGACGGGGAGACGCTCAACCTCGAGGAGCTGTGGCCGGGCCTCAGCGACGGGGCCGACAACGTCGACAGGAGCCTGCGGCTGCTGCGGGCGTTCCTCGAGAGCCCGCGGTCGCTCGACGAGCAGCTCGGCGAGCGCCAGGCGCTGCGGCTCGCCGAGCGGGAGAAGAAAGCGTCCGCGGCCGAGGCGAGCGCGCGCGCCGCGGCGGAGGAAGCGGCCCGGGTCGCGGCCGAGGCCGCCGCGCGGGCCGCCGCCGCGGCGCGCAAGGCGGCCCGGACCGCCCCGGCCTCCCCGCGCGAGGAGGCGCCGGAGAAGAAGAAGCCCGCCGCGCCCTGGGCCGACATCCCCCAGGGCTGGGGCACCGCTTCGATCCTGGATTACGAGTTCTCCAAGGACCAGGACACCGGCTGGGTGTTCTCCGCTCCGGAGGAGAACCTGGAGGACCTGTCGGCAAACCGTCGCAGCGCCTCGCTGAGGATACTCAAGGCGCCCGGCGTGATCGATTCCTGCGAGCAAGGCCTGCAGATCAGCGCGTTCCCCGCGAAGGATCTGGGCCCGGGGGATCGGGACGCCGCGATCCACGCGCTGTTCGAGAAGAACGGCGGCGCCGTCTATCAAGAGCGGCGCGTGGGCGTTCCTCGCAGACGAACGGTCCACGGCCGTCCGGCCGTCGCCTTCGAGGCCGTCGCGGCGGACGGCTCGGGCACCAGCTACTTCGTCGTCGACGCGGGGCGTGACCTGATCTACCTCGCCCGCCGTCATTACCGGACGGGGGCGCCGGTCAGCGCGCGCTGCACCGACGGGTACCGCGACGCGTTCGAGAGGATGGCGAACAGCATCCGACCCAAAAAGGGGAGTTGACAATCCGGGAAGGCGGCCTATACTCCTAGGGCCTCCCATGAAAACCCCGCTTTCGGCCGCGGCTCTGGTCCTCGCCCTCGTCACGGGCGCATACGCGGAACCCCAGAAGGGCCCCTGCAACCCCTGGGCGGGGACGGCCCAGGTCTGGACCGTCTACGACCAGCAGAGCGGGAGGATCAAGCCGATGACCGTGCGCGAGTGCGGCGGCATCCCCAAGGGCGCCTTGTCCTACGCGAAGCGCTGCATGGCCCAGTTCGGGGGCAAGCTCAAGAGCCAGAAGCACGTGATCATCGGCGACTTCTCGACCGACGCGAACTTCATCCGGCTGTACGTCCTCGACTGGAACCAGGCGGACCCCGAGGCGTCGGTCCCGCTGCTGCGCGGCGGCCTCGTCCACGGCGAGGGCAACCGGCCTGACGGCGCGACGGGGACGCCGCAGATCGCGCTCGACATGATGGACTCCGCGGCGACGCCGGGCGGCTGCATGCGCCTGTTCGGCACCGGCGACGCGGGGACGATGCGGACCGCGGGGCAGGGCCTGCAGGCCTACAAGCTCGACGGCCTCGAGGTGCAGAACGCCTGCACCTGGCAGCGCGGGATCCATTTCCACGAGGGCTACGAGCAGAACGGCGTGGACAAGATCATGACCCGGCGCGTCGAGGACGTGGGCCGCACCGACGCGGCCGCCCCTGATTTCGGCTACAAGGACCCGAAGGCGGCCGACTTCGACCGGGTCCAGGCGGGGAGGAACCTCGGCACGGCCGCCACGCCGGGCTGCGTCACCTTGAGCAACGACGACTTCGCCCACATCAAGGCGAGCGGCATCGTGCCGCCGCCGGGCCCGGGCTGGAAGCCGGGCGTGCCGCCGCGAGCGCAGGAGGGGATCCTGTTCGTGTCCTGGTTCTGGGGCGACCGCGACGAGCAGACCATCGTCTCCCGCTTCACCGCGCCGCCGCGCGCGTGCTCGAGCCGGACCACCGGCGTCTGGAGCGAGGCCGTCCCGCGCGAGGACGGCTACCTCAAGGCTCTGCAGGAGAACCAGAAGAGGTCGTCGCGCAAGGTCGAGAGCCTCATCGACAGCCGCTGGCCGCGGTGAGCGATCGGCTATAATCTCCGTCATGCGATCGCTCAAGAGCCTCTCCGACGTTTCCTACGCCGCCCTGCGCTTCATGTCGGGCTGGATGTTCGCCTTCCACGGCGCGCAGAAATTGTTCGGCGTCCTCGCGCCCGCGCAGATGCCCCCGCTGACGATCGGCTCCCAGATGTGGTTCGGCGGGGTCATCGAGTTCTTCGGGGGCCTGATGATCGCCGTCGGCTTCCAGACCCGCTGGGCGGCCTTCCTCTGCAGCGGCACCATGGCGGTCGCCTATGCGCAATTCCATTGGAAATTCCAGTTTAATTCAGGATTCTTCCCGGCCGTCAACCAGGGCGAGATGGCGGTCCTCTACTGCTTCATCTTCCTGCTGATCGCCTGCCAGGGCGGGGGCAAGTTCGCCGTCGGAAAGGATTAGCTGTTCCTCGACGGGGATATTTGCTATACTGACCGAATCATGAAGAAGAACCTGCACCCCCTCTATCGCACCGTCGTGTTCCAGGATGTCTCGGCCAACAAGGGCTTCCTGACCCGCTCGGCCGTCATCGCCAAGGACACCGTCGTCTGGGAAGACGGCAAGACCTACCCGATGGTCAAGCTCGACATCTCCG
>Ga0255338_1004420_pt1 | contig 14582 bp, 13 predicted proteins | sample MeOH1_35cm_T4_19_FD_203715 | JGI IMG/M metagenome (GOLD analysis project Ga0255338, IMG submission 203715) | Sandy soil microbial communities from University of British Columbia, Vancouver, Canada - MeOH1_35cm_T4_195 | ecosystem: Engineered > Artificial ecosystem > Sand microcosm > Unclassified ...
TCACCATTGAACATAGGCAGGCCCTGACCAGGATCAAACAAGAATGGAATGCCAGCCTCGAAGCATTCGCGGGCATGCTGAAACATGCCGTCACGACCATCAGGCGCAATGACAGCAAGGCTGACATCTTTAGCATCTTTTACACTGTTCTGTTGGGATTCAACCATGGCGCCGGGGTGAAAAGCAGTGATCTGGTTGTCATCAATATCTGTGGTAATAAACGCTTGTGCGGTAAAGCTATTGGCGATGGTTTTGATATGAGTGGTGTTCAATTTGTTTTTATTTAACCAGGCTGTGTACGTTGCAAAGTCTTCGCCTATGGTTGCCATAATGAGCGGATTGCCATCCAGCAACTGCAGGTTATAAGCGATATTGCCTGCGGTACCACCGAACTCTTTGCGCATTTCTGGTACGTAGAACGCTACGCTGAGTTTGTGGATTTTGTCAGGCAGGATATGATTTTTGAATTGGTCTTCAAACACCATGATGGTGTCGAAAGCAAGTGAACCGCAGATGAGAGTGTGCATGAAAGTAACAGGCTAGGTTAAAACGCCTATTATCTTAGGTATTGCTATGCTAGGGCAAGAAAAAGCCGTGTAAATTGATGATTAATCAGCGGGTTAAGGAGCCGTCAATCAGGATTTTTGCTGCTATCTTTGCATATTTGACAGCATCAGAGCCGCGCTGCATATGCTCTGCTTGCACCGCACCTTTGAATAAAAGTGAGAGTTGCAGCGATAAACCGTCAGCATCTTTTATGTTGGCTTCAGTTGCCAGTTGTTTGATGTATTGACGGAATTGCTGTGATTGCTCTGCTGACAGCTTGTGTACCGGGTTGTCTTCTTTAGGGAACTCTGCAGAAGCTTTGATGAAGCCGATGCCGTTGAAATCAGGTGACGTGATCCATTCTTCAATGTAGTCGAACAGCTTCTGTAATTTTTCAGCGGGGTGTTTTGTGTTCGCGCTTAACTTATCATTAAGCCAAGTCTGAAAATCCTGATGACCCTCTTTAAGCACTTCAAGAATCAATAGTTCTTTGCTGCTAAAGTATTTATAGAGTGTCATCTTGGTAGTGCCTGCAGTCGCCACGATAGTGTCTACTCCAGTCGAGTTGATGCCCTGCGTTTGAAATAAATCGCTTGCAGTGCTCAGTATTTTTTCGCGTAAACCAGACATGCCTTTGATTATACTAATCGGTATACAGGTAATGCAACACTTATTTTCAGCTTTTTACAATGTGCTTATTTTGATGCTGCCATCAGCATGGGTGTGAAGTTACAGCGCACTTTTTCCAGATAGAAGTTTGCCACGCCAAGGTCGGCTAAATCATTGGGGAGCTTGCCGCCAACCACGTTTTCCAGATAGATAGATTTATGTTCATCCGGTATCTGCAGCACTTCAGGAAACTGGCAGGTGCCTTGACGCATCTGCTCGTATTTGGCATACATTCTGGAAGCATCAATTGCCGTTAATGCTTTGTTCTGATTAATTGCGGTATTGATTTGATTTTGCTGAACAAGCTGCGCCTGTGCGGATTTGCTATGTATGAACATGGGAGCCCATATCGCCGCTGCGCCAATGACTATAACCATGCTTGCCGCTACTCCGTAAAGTGCAGAGCGGGAGCCTTTGACATTTGTAGTAATTGCTGTTTTTTGGGTCTGTGCCTGAATTAGTGCCAGTGCAACTTTTTTCGCATGTATCAGGCTGTTGCTTTCAGGTTGTGTAATCGCATGTCGCGCCGCATTCTGTGCAATCAGCACGATATGCTCTGCAAGTAGTTCGGGATTCTCTGCCCCCAGAGATTTTGCCTGCTCAACACAGTAGCTGATCAGGAGTGGGTTAGGCGCACCCAGCGTAACGCTGGCTTGTTCAAAACTGGGAGCTTTTAACCAGTCATTCAGAATGTCAAACAAACCCAGCAATCTACCTTGCGGAGTTTTGCTGGATTTGGCCAGCATATTGATTAGCCACGGCGAGTCGAATATATCCATGATGACGGTGATTCTGTATTTAGTTAGATTAAAAAGGTTTTACTACAACGAGAATCACGATGGCAGTGAGTAATAATACTGGCAGCTCGTTAAACCAGCGATACCATACATGGCTGTGTTTGTTTTTGTCCTGGCTGAAGTCAGCCAGCAGTCTGCCGCAATACCAGTGATATGCCACCAGCACTGCAACCAGCGTTAATTTAGCGTGCATCCATGCGCCACTGATGCCGTAGCCTATCCATAACCAGAGGCCGAAACCCAATGCCAGTAAGGCTAAAGGCAGCATAAAGCGGTAGAGTTTCCTCTCCATGAGTTTTAATCGCTCGGAGACTGCTTGGTTAGGGTTCTGTTCTGATACTGCCATGGCATGGTTTACAAACAGCCTTGGCAAATAAAACAAGCCGGCGAACCAGCTGGCGACAAAAATAATGTGGAGCGATTTAACCCAAAGCATCAGATACTCAATTCTTTGTTAAGTAGTTGTTTTAGCAAATTAAAATCAAGCTCGCCGATTGTGTGCTGCAGTAAGCGTCCCTGTTTGTCATAAATAAACGCAGTAGGTGTCAGGCTTACTTTGCCAAATTTGTTGATAATTTCTGATTTACTGTCATGTGTGACCGGGAACGGCAGCGCTTGTGATTTAGTGTAATTCAATACCTGCGAAATCTGATCGTAGGGCATGGCCACGGCAATCACTTCAAAACCTTTTGGCTGGTATTCTTTATAAGTGTTGATGAGCTCGGGCATTTCCTTGATGCAGCCCGGACAGTCTGTTGCCCAGAAATTCACCAGTACCACTTTATTTTTCAAAGAGTCCATTGGTATCTCTTTGCCGTCAATGGTGCTGAATGTGACATCCGGTGCAACTGGCTTGTTATTTAGCTGCAGCGCCAAAAAAACGATCAGAGCGATGACAATAATAGGTAATATCGATTTTTTTAATAAAGTATTCATATTCTCAGTGTAACGTTTTCAATTGTTTCGTCTAGCGTAATTATCAGGAATCAGCGGAATTTAATATGACCAATGCAGTCGAATAACCATGTAATGCATACGCTTATTTGCGGGTGCATGACATGTTATAATGCATTTTTAATAGCCAAGCTATTTATCAAAAACTAAATGAACGCACCAATATCCAGCCAAATTCTTAACGCAGAGCATAAGCCTGCGGCGCGTCTGCGCGAAATTCCCTACAACTATACCTCTTTCTCTGACCGTGAAATCGTGATTCGGTTTCTTGGCGAAGAAATATGGGGCATTTTAAATGAATTGCGCGGTGTACGTAAAACCGGTCGATCAGCCCGCATGCTGTTTGAAGTGCTGGGCGATTTGTGGGTCGTATCACGCAATCCTTATTTACAGGATGACTTGCTGGAGAACCCAAAACGCCGCAAAGCACTGGTAGAGGCTCTGCATCACCGTATTGCAGCAATTGATGAGCGCAGCGCCGGCAATGCCAAGGTGGTGAAGCTGGTAGTTGCAGCGCGTCAGGCCGTTACGCAGTTTGAGAATGAGTTTAAACAAACAGCAAACTTGCGTAGAAAAGCATACGCCAAGCTGGCAAAAATCACACGTAAAGATAATATCAAGTTTGATGGCCTGTCACGCGTATCGCATGTGACTGACGCGACTGACTGGCGTGTTGAGTATCCATTTCTTGTATTGACGCCGGATACGGAAAAAGAGATCGCGGCGATGGTGCGGGCGTGTATCGAGTTAGGGCTTACTATCATCCCTAGGGGCGGTGGTACTGGATATACCGGTGGTGCTATTCCGCTAACGCCATTATCTGCGGTGATTAATACAGAAAAACTGGATCAGCATACAGGTGTGCAGATGCGCACCCTGCCTGGCGTTGCACGTCAGGTTGCGACAATTGAATGCGGTGCTGGCGTAGTGACGCGCCGCGCGATGGAAGCGGCAAGTGACGCCGGCCTTGAGTTCGCCTGCGACCCTACCAGTGCTGATGCCTGCTGTATCGGCGGTAACGTGGCGATGAATGCGGGTGGTAAAAAAGCCGTGTTGTGGGGTACTGCCTTAGATAACCTGGCTTCATGGCGCATGGTAACGCCGGACGGTGACTGGATGGAAGTAGAGCGTCTGGATCACAATTTGGGCAAGATTCACGATATTGAAACCGCGCGTTTCAAAATCAGCCGTTACAGCGAAGACATGAAAACGCTGCTGGCTGAACCGGAGATTCTGGAAATTCCTGGCCCTAGCTTCCGTAAAGTTGGCTTGGGTAAAGACGTGACGGACAAGTTCTTGTCTGGTTTGCCAGGCATCCAGAAAGAAGGCTGCGATGGCCTCATTACCAGTGCAACATTCATTCTGCATCGCATGCCTAAGCATGTGCGCACGATCGCTTTGGAATTTTTCGGTAATGTTTCACATGCGGTACCGGCAATTGTAGAAATCAAGGACTATCTTGATGCGACTGCCAAGCAGACCCCGGCTGTGATTATGGCTGGCTTGGAGCATATGGATGAGCGCTACATCAAGGCCGTAGGTTACGCGACTAAGGCTGCGCGTCAGCAACGCCCGAAAATGGTATTGATTGCGGACATTGCATCTGATGATGAAAATGCCGTAGGTGAAGTAGCATCAGCAATGGTGCGTATGTGTAACGCCCGTAATGGTGAAGGCTTTATCGCGGTTTCAAGTGATGCTCGTAAGAAATTCTGGCTGGACCGTTCCAGAACCGCGGCGATTGCAAGACATACCAATGCATTCAAAATTAACGAAGACGTAGTGATTCCGCTGCCGCGTCTGGGTGATTACTCTGACGGTATCGAGCGTATCAATATTGATTTATCAATCAATAACAAGCTGAAGCTGCTGGATGCGATTGAAGCGTTCATGCAAAGCGAGCTACCGCTACAGCCTGATGAAGATGGCAACGTAGACGGCAATATGGTGAAGAGCAAGCAGGAGATGGCTTTACGCCTGATTGCTGATCTACGCACACGCTGGAGCTTTATCCTGAATAATCTGGATGCACCAGTTTCAGCCTTGGGCGATGCAGGTGCTGCCTACGCTCAGTATGAAAATATATTCCGTGCCGTGCAATCTTATGATCTGCGTATCTCATGGAGGCGCGAGCTTAAGCGCCCAATGGCAGATATCTTTGCTGGCCGTGAATATCAGAAAATTCTTGAACGCTGCGACGAGATTCACAAGCAGGTATTGAAGAGCCGCGTATTTGTTGCCTTGCACATGCATGCGGGTGACGGTAACGTGCATACCAATATCCCGGTCAATTCTGATGATTACGGCATGATGCAGGATGCCCATGCGGCTGTTGCCAAAGTCATGGCATTGGCGCGTAGCTTGAATGGCGTGATTTCAGGTGAGCATGGTATCGGTATTACCAAAATGGAGTTTTTGGATCAATCTACGATTGATAGCTTTACTACCTACAAAAACCAGGTAGACCCGAATGGCCACTTCAATAAAGGCAAGCTGCTTGCGGGTTCTGGTCTGGAGAATGCGTATACGCCAAGCTTTGGCTTGCTGGAGCAGGAATCCATCATTATGGAGCAATCCGCAATCGGTGAAATTGCGGATGACATCAGTGACTGCCTGCGTTGCGGTAAATGTAAGCCGGTATGTACCACGCATGTGCCACGTGCAAACTTGCTGTACAGCCCGCGTAACAAGATTTTAGCCACCTCATTATTGATTGAGGCTTTTCTGTACGAAGAGCAGACGCGACGTGGCATCTCAATCAAGCATTTTGATGAGTTTAATGATGTTGCAGATCATTGTACGGTTTGTCATCGTTGTGAAAAACCGTGTCCGGTTGATATCGACTTCGGTGATGTTTCTATCAAAATGCGCAACTTCCTGCGTGAGCAGGGTAAAAAGCAATTTAACCCAGGCACCGCCTTGGGTATGGCATTCCTGAATGCCAAAGACCCGGCTACGATTAAAATCTTGCGTACACTGATGATTAACTGGGGCTATAAAGCGCAGAACCTTGCACATACGCTGGCGAAGCGATTTGGCTTGCTGCGTGACAAGAAGCAGCCGCCAGCTACTGTAGGCAAACCTGATATCAAGGCGCAGGTGATCCATTTCATTAATCGCCCCATGCCTAAGAAAATGCAGTCTAAAACCTCACGTGCGATGCTTGGGATTGAAGATGATCACATGATTCCGGTCATTCGCAATCCGCAAAAAGTGACGGAAGAGTCAGAAGCCGTGTTTTACTTCCCGGGTTGTGGTTCAGAGCGCCTGTTCTCAAATGTAGGCTTGGCAACGCAGGCAATGCTGTATGAAGTAGGTGCAATTACTGTATTGCCGCCGGGCTATCTGTGCTGCGGCTATCCGCAGACTTCAGCGGGTAATCACGATAAAGGTCAGGAAATTACTGCCGATAACCGTGTATTGTTCCACCGCGTAGCCAACACCCTGAATTACCTGGATATTAAAACGGTGATTGTGTCCTGCGGTACTTGTATGGATCAGCTGCAGAAGTATGAGTTTGAGAAGATTTTCCCGGGTTGCCGTTTATTGGACATCCACGAGTATCTGATGGAGAAAGATGTACGTCTGCAAGGTGTTACCGGTACGCGCTATATGTATCATGACCCATGTCATACCCCGATGAAGACTTACAAACCGTTAGAGGTGACTAACAAGTTAATGGGGCAGGATGTGCAGCTTAACGACCGTTGCTGCGGCGAGAGCGGTACATTTGCGGTGGCGCGCCCTGATATTTCTACGCAGGTAAAAATGCGTAAACAGGAAGAGCTGGAGAGCGGTATGGCCAAGATGGGCTTAACCGTAGGTGCTCCGGAAACTGCAGTCAAGATATTGACATCATGTCCAAGCTGCTTGCAGGGCCTGTCACGTTACGGTGAAGATACCGGTATCGAAGCGGATTATATCGTCGTAGAAATGGCTAAACACCTGCTGGGTGAAAACTGGATGCATGATTATGTGCATAAGGCCAACAATGGCGGTATAGAAAAAGTGTTGTTGTAAACATTAAGGCCATCAAACGATGGCCTTAATGATTTGTAGGGATTTAATTTTGATAAGGAGCACGTATGCATCAAATTTTAAAAATAGTTCTATTCAGTGTGTTTGCCGCCGCCAGCCTCACTGCATGCAAAAAGACGCAAGAAGAAAGTGCTGAAACTGCCAAAGTAACAATTACGGAAATGAAAGCCAGTACTATTGATGCTGCGAATAAGGCTGCGGCTGAGGCGGAGCGTGCCGCGAATGATATTAAAAAAGCGGCAGATGAAGCAGGTGCGTCTGTTTCAGGCGACGAAACAGTTGGTAAGTAGCACGATGTTTGAATAGAAGCGTATGGTATTACCAACTCACCAGTTGTTCATATAGCAGCAATGATTTGCTGCTATATGAACATTCCTTACTAAAATACTAGGGTAATGCATCTTTTTAGCTCATTTTGCACGTTAATCACCCAGCGTCATTACACTTAAGCAGATTTTATTATAGCGTTTAATAAAATCATATTTGCTGCTAAACCGCCAGCAGATTAGCTTCTGCCAGATTTTTCCTGTCATATAAACTTCATTATTCAGTCTCTAAACTGTCATTGGCATAAATTATGCTGGTATACCAATGCAGTACACATCAATTTGATGATAAGGAGACCTAAAATGAAAAGTTTATTAAAACGAGCGCCATTGTTATTAAGTACGGTACTGGCAGCAGCTGCGCTAACTGTATATGCCAAATCAAGCCCAACTTTTGATATACATACCAGTGTAGTTTCAAAGGCGGCGCAAAGTGAAAAAGGCGTCATACTAGTCTTGACTGAGCGCGGTGAGATTGCGGCAGAAGCAGCTTATCTGCTGCTGGCACAAATCAAGCAAAATCAAGGTTATGCACCTTTATTACTTGCAATTGAAAACGACAAGGTCGCAGGGTACAAAGAGGCACTGAATCTGCCGGATGCTGGGTTGCCTGCTGTGATTTTTTTCAGTAAATCAGGTAAAGAGATTGCCCGTGTAGTATCAGCTAAATCTGCAATGACTAAATATGCACATGCACAAGATCGCGTGAGTTAGCATGAGTTGTTTAGCTAAATAAGGCGGTAAAGCCAAATAGTGATTACGCTGCCGCCTTAATAACGGTACTAAATAGGCAGGAATACAGCAGTTGCCAGATTTTGCATCACACGCGAAATAAATCGCTGAGATTTTTCTGCAAGTGATATCGCATACAAATCCGTACGGCCTATGATTTTGCCGAACTCCCGTTCAAACGATAAATTCTTCTCGGTTTCATTTATTTCATTGGTCAGTAAATATAACGTGCCATCTTCCTTGCGCGCGTTTGATAACTTCCATGCCGCAATTTCAATATTTCTCGCCACATTGTAAATCCGTTGCGGATCAATGCTGTCCATGAAGTAAAAGTCTGTTTTGTCGTTATGCGCTTTGAGCAGCATGGTATGCAGCCCGACAATGAACGATAGTACGCGGTCACCGGTGTATTCTGGTTTGAATGTCAGAAAAATTGCATCTGTAGTTTGCATATTGTGTATTTCTTCAAACCTGAACAGGTGCTGTGCACCGCCTTCAAATACCCATGTCGCCATTTTATCTGCCGGATCAGACGTGCTCTTTTTAAGCTCAGCTGGATTCCGTTTGTAAAGCTTGAGCATGAGAGTACGCAAGCTTTCAATATTCTCGCGTATTTCTACATCTGCCATGCGATCAAAGTCACTCTTGCCTAGCTGGTTGATGGTGCTGCGATCCTGTTGCTGAGGAACCGATTTTTTTGGGGTGCTGCCTGATTCCGGAATAGTTGAGCAGCCGGCCAAAGTCAGGCTGAATATGTAGGTGAGGGTTATGCAAATAAAGGCTTTCAAGACTCAAGTTGCTCCGGTATCAATGTATGAATATTATTTTTGCACTGGTTATTTCTGTATCACACGAGACTCTGGAAATATAGCACTGAAGGTACTGCCTTTGCCAGCAACACTGGTGATTTCTAGTTTTGCCTGATGGCGCGTCAGGATATGTTTAACGATGGATAGCCCGAGGCCTGTGCCGCCAGTTTCGCGGCTTCTACTGCGGTCTACACGGTAGAAGCGCTCGGTAAGTCTGTCAATATGCTGTTGCTCAATACCAATACCATTATCAGTCACGCTGAAAACACCCTGTTTATTGCGGGGCTGCCAAGAGATACGGATTTCGCCGCCAGCAGGCGTGTAACGCACTGCATTGCTGACAAGGTTACCAAGTGCACTCAGCAGTTCATCTGCAGCACCCGTTAAATTGAGCTGTTCATCAATGACTACGCTGATTTTGTGTTTGCCATTGCTTAAGGCTTTTGCATCGTTATGCAGCATATTTACAAGAGACAGCATCTCGATCAGGCTGTCTTCAGGCGGCTGGGTATTGCTTTCGATATGGGATAGCGTGAGCAAGTCTTCAATCAATCTGCGCATGCGCGTAGTTTGCTCCTGCATCATGTCAAAGTAGCTGCGTATGCTATCCGGAACCGCGCCTTCCATGTCAGACAGCGTTTCGATAAAGCCACCCACCACCGTCAGCGGAGTTCTGAGTTCATGTGACACATTGGCTATGAAGTCACGACGCATGGAATCCACTTTTTCCAGTTGAGTAATATCGCGGCAGATCAGTAATTTTTGCTTGCTAACCAGTGGAATTAGCCATATTTCGAGTATGACGTCGGTGTTTCTGGAGTCTTTGAGCTTGAATGGCTCGTCATAAACACCATTGTAAAGATAGGCAATAAAATGGCTGTTTCTCACCAGATTGACGATAGGTATGTTTTTGTCCGTGCTTAAATTCAAGCCAAGCTGAGTTTCGGCATTAGCTGTACACCACTCGATTTCATTGGTAGAACTGAGTATCACCAAACCATCCGGAATTGCATTGGCAACAGTATTAAAGCGCTCCAGCGCCGCATTTAATTCAGATTTCTTTGAATTGTTATTGCGTTCATATTTCAATATGGCGTTGAATACATCCTCCCACAAACCGAAGCCTTCCGGAATGTCTTTAAGGACAGGCCTTTTTAACCACGACTGTAGTTGATACAAGCCATTGATGTGAATGAACAGGTAGATTAAAAGGACTGATGAGAATATGAGTAGTGCGATCACTGTGCTGGTAGTTAGCCATAAGAAGAGGCTAACCACGCTCAGGGATAAGATGAAGAAAAAAGCTTTCCAGCGAACATCAATCACAGGGTTAATTTCAGAGGTTGTATATTGGCTAATTATAGCGGGCTTTTTTCTCACGGCAATTTTAATTAAGGCCTATACTTAGAGCACCAATTGAGAAAATACCTGCATATTTTTTAGCCGCCATCTTTAATCAGACTCATTCATTCTGAATGGATAAACGATAGCCGGAGCCACGTACCGTCTGAATCAGATCTTCATGGCCGGATATCGACAAGGCATTGCGCAGGCGCCTGATATGTACATCTACAGTGCGGTCTTCTACAAATACGCGGTCACCCCAGACTTTGTCCAGTAACTGGCTGCGTGTGTGAACACGTTCAGGATTGGTCATAAAGAAATGCAGTAATCTGAACTCGGTAGGGCCCAAATCAATGGTTTTTTGATTGCCGGTAACGCGGTGGGTGGTGGGATCCAGGCGTAGGCCGTGTACTTCAATTGGGTCATCTGTCATTTGCGGGGCGCGGCGACGCAGTACGGCTTTGATGCGTGCATTAAGTTCACGCGGGCTAAATGGCTTGGTGACGTAGTCATCAGCCCCGACTTCCAGACCGCGCACCTTGTCGTATTCTTCACCGCGTGCGGTGAGCATGATAATCGGTATGTTTTTAGTCAGGGTGTCGGATTTTAATTTTCGTGCAAATTCGAGGCCATTCATGCCCGGTAGCATCCAATCCAGCAGAATCAGATCTGGGATGGTCTCGCGCATCAGGTCTTGCGCAATTTCTACGCTAAGGGCGCGTATGGCGTTGTGCCCGGCTTGGGTAATGTTAAGTGCTAGTAGTTCTTGAATTGCTGGTTCATCTTCAACAACTAATATATTGGCTGGCATATTTTTATCCTTAAAATTGAGTTGCCTTTTAACTTAAGCCTGATCAGTTTATGACGCTAATATGACATATTAATGACAAAAATTAAACACGGAATTAATTAGTTAAACGCATAAGTCAATTGCCATTTTTTACATTTTGTTACAACATAGCGTTAATTGGGATTTATGCGCTAATTCTGTAACAGCGACCTAATCGCTTATAAAAAAATAATAGTTTTAGGGAGTCAATTGAATGTCAGGTTTCTTATCAAAAGAGCACATCACTGCAAACGCCAATTTTAACCGTTGGCTTGTGCCGCCAGCCGCGCTGGCAGTGCATCTTTCGATTGGTATGGCATATGGTTTCAGTGTGTTCTGGAAGCCGCTGGGAAGCGCGCTGAAAGATGCGACCGGTGAGCCGCTCAAGGCTTGCGCTGCAGGCGCCACCACTTTTTCTGAAAAACTTTCGGGCACCGCCACGGCATTATTTGCAACCGACTGCAACTGGACGCAGTTTGACCTGGGCTGGATGTATACCTTGTTTTTCGTACTGCTGGGCTGCTCAGCAGCAGTATGGGGCGGCTGGCTGGAGCGTGCCGGTCCGCGTAAAGCCGGGCTGGTTGCAACGTTATGCTGGTGCGGAGGGTTGCTGATTTCCGCTTATGGTGTTTACAGTCATCAGCTGTGGATGATGTGGCTGGGTTCCGGTGTTATCGGCGGTATCGGGCTCGGTCTGGGCTACATCTCTCCGGTTTCTACATTAATCAAGTGGTTTCCGGATCGTCGCGGCATGGCAACAGGCATGGCTATTATGGGTTTTGGCGGCGGTGCGATGATAGGCTCACCGCTGGCGACTAAATTAATGACTTATTTTTCAACACCAACCAGTGTCGGGGTATGGCAGACTTTTGTTGCGATGGCGATTATCTATGCGGCATTTATGCTGTGCGGTTCTTTGGGCTATCGCGTACCGCCCTTAGGCTGGAAGCCTGCCAACTGGACGCCTCCTGCGGCTAAAGAGAATGTCATGATCGCAACACGCCATGTGCATTTGAAAAATGCGCATAAAACCCCGCAGTTCTGGCTGCTGTGGATTGTGCTTTGCATGAACGTGTCAGCGGGCATTGGTATTATCGGCGCCGCTGCACCCATGCTACAGGAAACTTTTGGCGGAGCATTGATCAGCCAGCCCGGAGTAGGCTTTGATGTGGTGAAGCAGGATGCGGCAATGGCGGCGGCAGTTGCATCGGTGGGTGCCGGTTTTGTTGGCCTGATTTCCATCTTCAATATTTTTGGGCGCTTTGCATGGGCAACCTCCTCAGATAAACTTGGTCGCAAACGCACTTATTACATATTCTTTATATTGGGCGCCATTATGTACTGCACGGCAACCTATGTAGCAGGATTCAAGTCACTGGCATTGTTTGTCGCCAGTTTTTGTGTCATTGCCTCAATGTATGGCGGCGGTTTTGCAACAATTCCGGCATATCTGGCAGATATGTTCGGCACACAGTTTGTAGGCGCTATTCATGGCCGCCTGCTCACCGCTTGGTCTACTGCCGGTATTCTGGGACCTGTGGTTGTGAATTACATGCATGACACCAGCTTGGAAGCAGGCGTGCCTTTTGATAAGATTTATGGCCCTATATTCCTAACGCTGGCCGGTTTGCTGGTAATTGGGTTTATCGCCAATATGCTGGTAAAACCTGTTGCCGATAAATATTATATGACTGATGCTGAACTGGAGGCCGAACATAAGCTGGCACATGACAAGTCGATTGCCGCCAATGCAGGCAATGGTGCCGCTAAAGTCACCGGTGCTGCAGCGGAAGCGAATAATCATTCGGTGTTAACAGTGCTGGCATGGGCATTGGTGCTTATTCCTATCAGCTACGGTGTATGGAGCACAATACAGAAAACCTGGGTGTTGTTTAACTAGTACGGCGTGCTGCAGCGCTTTTCAATGGAACGGGAAAGCTAGTGTTAACTGTTTATACACTGTAAGTATTTGATACCTTACTGTATAAATAAAAATATCTAATAAATATAAGCACTAAGTTCACGGACGATATGCGGTAAAATATCGCTTTAGAAGTTTAAAGCAGATTATTTAAAGAACCTCCAGGGAAATTGAAAACGTGAGAGAAATAGAAAAAAACTTAAATGGTAAAGGCATGCACGTTGGTATCGTGCTATCAAGATTCAATAGCGATATCGGCGAAGGCTTGCTGAATGCGTGCAAGAACGAGTTGCTTAATCTTGGAGTCGAAAGCGATAACATTACAATCGCTACCGTGCCTGGTGCGCTGGAAACGCCACTGATATTGCAACATATGGCCTTAAGCGAAAAATATGATGCATTGATTGCGCTCGGCGCCATTATCCGCGGTGAGACCTACCATTTTGAAGTGGTTTCCAATGAATCTGCTCGCGGCATTTCAGAAGTGCAGCTCAATACCGGTGTACCGGTTGCCAATGCGGTATTAACAACCGAAGATGATGATCAGGCGATTGCACGTATGCATGTCAAAGGCGCTGAAGCTGCTCAGGTTGCTGTTGAAATGTACAATTTGGTAAGAGCGTTATGACCGATACGCAAAAAACCTTGACTAGTCTGGTGGTGGATCAAGAGGCCGCTGAAAAGCGTACTCGACATTCAGGCTCAGCAAAAAAATCTGGTAGCAAGAACCGCAGGAAATCACGCGAACTGGTTTTAAAAGCGGTGTACCGCGGCATGCTGAACGAATCAGAATTGTCACAGATATTCCGTGACATGACGGATGACCCTGATTACAACAAGGCAGATGAAGCATATTTCAGGCAGCTGTTGCAAAGTGTTACGACTAATCTCACAGCGATTGATGACAAATTGATTAACTTCATTGACAGGCCGCTTGCTGAATTAAGTCCGGTTGAACATGCGATTTTGCGTATTGCCGGCTGTGAATTGATGTTTGATAGCAGTATTCCTTATCGCGTGGTCATTAATGAAGGCGTCGAGCTTGCCAAAATTTTTGGCGGCACGGACGGGCATAAGTACATTAATGGCGTACTGGATAAATTTGCGGCCGATGTTCGCGTGTTGGAAGTTCAAGCAGCAAAAACCTAGCTGTAGCTATGTAGCAAAAAAGTTTAGTTTGCAGGAGTCCTTGTCATTATTGGCAATGGTGATGTATTAGTATTTAATTTGACTGATAATTACTTGGATGGGCGATGAAGGCATTTTCATTTTTTGAATGTAAATCTAGGTTAAGCTATTTTTAATGTCTGATTATCAGCAGCCTTACTTACTAAGACGACTTGAGCGGCTCAATGCAATTGGCGTTGCGTTATCTGCTGAGAAAGATAATCAGCGCCTGCTGGAAATGATCCTGCTAGGCGCGCAGCAGATTACCAACGCTGACGGCGGCACAATTTATATCATGCATGAAGATAACAAGCATCTTAAGTTTGAAATCATGCGCAACAACACACTCAAACTCGCATCGGGCGGGACTACCGGGCAGGAAGTCCCATCCGAATTCAAGAATGCATTGCCTTTGTATCATGATGGCGATGAGCAGCGCCCTAATTTGAC
>Ga0255338_1004421_pt1 | contig 14582 bp, 16 predicted proteins | sample MeOH1_35cm_T4_19_FD_203715 | JGI IMG/M metagenome (GOLD analysis project Ga0255338, IMG submission 203715) | Sandy soil microbial communities from University of British Columbia, Vancouver, Canada - MeOH1_35cm_T4_195 | ecosystem: Engineered > Artificial ecosystem > Sand microcosm > Unclassified ...
CGGGCGCTACCACATCGCGTTTCGCACGCAGGACGGCGAGGCGCACGACGTTTCGGGCGTGTACCTGGAGGTCGTGGAGAATCGCCGGCTCAGTTTCACCTGGGCCTGGAAGAGCACACCCGAGCGCGTCTCGCAGGTGACCATCGACCTGGCGCCGGATGGCGGCGGCTGCGAGCTGCGCTTCCGCCATGACCGCTTCTTCGACCAGAAGGCGGCCGACGACCACAAGCGCGGCTGGACGGCCACCTTCGCGAAGCTGGACGACTTCCTGCAGACCTGACCGCCACCCGCGAGCCTGAAAGCCCACAGTTCGCGGCGACGCCCTACACTTGACATACGGGTCCGGGCCGACGTGACGTGAAGGCCGGGCAACGCCGCTAACTCAACGGAGCTCAACATGAAACGCCACGCATTCGTTCCGGCCCTGATGGCCGCGGTTCTGGGTCTTGGAGCGCAGGCCTTCGCCCAGGGCGATGGCGACCCGGTGGCGCAGGAAGAGGCCCGGCGCCAGATCAACCAGCAGCAGCGGCAGATACTGCGCGAGCAGGGCTATTTGCTGCGCGGCCACCGGGACCGGCTGTCGCCTCAATACCGCGGCAACAATTACGCGGTGGATGACTGGCGCCGCCACGGGCTGACCCCTCCCCCGCGGGGCTACCACTGGGTCCAACTGGGCGGTGACTACGTCCTGGTCGCCAACGATTCGGGCGATGTTCGCCAGTGGTGGCCCAGGCGCTGACGCGATCGGTCCGGCGCCGACCCGAACCGCAGTCACGGTTGGCTACTACTGATGCGCTTGTATCCGCCCGGGTACAACTGGCTGTGGCACTCTCGCCCGGTACCCCAACCTGTGGCAGAGCTGATGAATCTTGTAGTTGCTTCCCGTCTCGACGGTGTCCTGATGCGCTTTGAAGTCGAGGGCCGGTGGCGTGACGGCGACGCCCTGAAGCTTGCCTATATGGTCAAGGCGGCGGCGGCGCGCCTGCGGCAGGATCACGTGCTGATCGACCTGCGCCGCGTGGACACGCCGCCCGGGGCGGCAGGCAAGTTCCTGATCTGCGACCGGCTGCGCCGGGCGCTGGCGCCGAAGATCAAGGTGGTTCTGGTGGCCACGCCCGAGCTGGTCGACGACGAGCGCGCTCCACCCAGCATCGGGCACTGCCCCGACATTGCGCTCTTCGGCGCGGAGCGCGACGCGATCAATTGGCTCAGCCTTCAGTAGGCGCCGCCGCGGATTCTCGCGCCCAGAAAAAATCCCCCGGATTTCGGCCCGAGGGATTGAAGAGCCGGGGGAAGAAACTTGAAGAAAACCCGGCCATGGTGTTGGAGCGGCGCAGGCCGCGCGGGTTCCGCTCCCCGACCGATAAAAGGCAGTTGTCCTGCGAATACATCCGGCTGCACATCGCACGACATTCGCACGCCGTGGCCCTTCAAAGCGGTTCGCTCCTGCGCGGAAAACGCGTGAATTTGTCACGCGAGGTGACATCGCCGGCATCCGGAAAGCCCTGGTGCTGGCCTGGGCAGCCATGTCTCTGTAGGATTGCACTGACAAGAGGCTCAAGCCCGGCGTGAGATTCCATGTGAGCGGTAAGAGCAACAACACCTAGGCCGCGGCAGTCCGCCGGACGAGCTTTCCGATTTCGAATTTCCAGTTTGAGCAGCGCTCGAAGGCTCGTCCCGCCACGGACGCGGCCGGGCGCTCCCGTCAAGAAAGAGCAGCATGTCCGATCTCACGCCGAGTTCGAAACCCACCCCCGAAACCGCGGAGGGCGCGCCGCCCGGCAGCCCGATGCAGGTCCTGAAGAAGGCGGCCGCCCGACTGCAGGACTGGTTCGTCATCCAGTCCACCGTTGTCAAGGCCATGGTCATCGCGATGGCGTTGCTCATCCCCGCCACCGCCATCTATTCCGCGCTGCTGATGCAGAGGCAGGCGGCCGTGGCCGAGCAGGTGAAGTCGATGAGCGCCGCCGAACCCGCCGGCGCGGCGGCCTGGAGCTTCAACCCGAAGCTGCCCGTGGTGTTCGGCACCGGCTCGGTGCTGAGCTTCCTCGACGGCAACAAGGTGGACCAGATCACCGTGATCTACAAGCCGCTGATGTGGAACGTCTCCGAGCGCATCGTCCTCATCGAGTCGCAGGGCAAGCAGTACGCCTATTACCCCAGCGACATGGAAACCAAGATCTTCGCGGACAAGGCCGTGGCCGCGCCCTGGGGTGGCAAGCTGACGTTCGTGCCGCGAGCCGACCTGGACAAGTCCAGTGCCGAGATGCTCGAGCGCCTGGACAACCGCTTCGCCGGCGCGCGGCCGCAGTCGGAGAAGGACGGCTGGAAAGCGGGAGTGAGCGGCGTGCTGTCGGCCACGCTGACGCTGGGCCTGCTGGGCTTCCTGTTCTTCCAGCTCAAGGGCCAGTTCAAGTCGCTCAAGTTCCTGGAGCCGGCGCAGATCCACGGCTCGATCGACGACCTGGTCGGCATGGACGACATCAAGTCCGAAGTGGCGCAGATCAAGGACCAGTACCAGCGCCGCGCGGAATATGCGGAGTACGGCATCAGCAAGCCGTTCAACGTGATGTTCAGCGGGCCCGCGGGCACCGGCAAGACGAAGCTGGCCAGCTACCTCGCCAAGGAGCTGAACCTGCCCATCCTGTTCCACTCGGCTGCGAACCTGGAGACCGGCTTCGTGGCCGGCGGCTCCAACACGCTGGGCCGGATCGCTTCCATGGCCAAGCGGCGCAAGCGCTGCATCGTCTTCCTCGACGAGGCGCAGGACCTGTTCATGAAGCGCGGCGGGCACCGCAAATTCGACGACGACACGCAGAACTCGCTGCTCGCCATCCTGGACGGCGTGCGCACCAAGAGCGAAGCCGAGATCATCTGGATCGTCGCGTCCAACTTCAACAGCGAATCCATGCAGATGGACGAGGCCATGCTGCGCCGGTTCCAGATGAAGGTGGACTTCCGCATGCCCAACAAGGAAGAGCGCCTGGCCATCATCGGCTACTACCTCGACCAGCGTGCCGACAAGGTGCTGCCCCAACTCGACCTGCGCCACCTGGTGGAAGTCACGGAGGGCCGCAGCCCGGCCGACCTGGAGACCATCGTCAACCAGGCCGGCATCAGCGCGGTTCAGAACGGCGACATGATCGGCGCCGAGACGCTGATGCAGGCGGCAGAGCGTGTGCTGGTGGGCAACGTCAATTCGAACACCACCAAGGAGCGCGAGCGCGACCGGCGCATCATCGCCATCCACGAGTGGGGCCACTTCCTGGTGGACTTCGAGCGGGAGCGCAAGGAAGCCGGCGGCGACTGGGACAAGATCCTCGCCGAGATGAAGACGATCAAGATCTCGCTCAAGGCCAATCCGCGCAACAACGCGCTGGGCTTCGTGTTCCACAAGCAGGGCGCGAACCTGCTCAAGACCAAGGGCGACATCGAACACGACGTGCGCGTGCTGCTGGGCGGGATGGCCAACGAGGAGCTGTTCTTCGGCGAGCAGGGCACGACCAACGGTGCCCACAACGACATCACCCGCGTCACCAAGCTGCTGCACCACGCGGTGGCCGAGATGGGCATGTACCGCAAGACGCGCCTGAATTTCGGCGCGCTGTCCAACGACGGCCATGGCGCGAGCCGCAACCTCGACGAGGAAACGCGCGGCATCATGGAAGCGCAGAGCGAGAAGCTCTACGGCGAAACCAAGGCGGTGCTGGCGCGCCTGAAGCCCTTGACCGAGCACCTGGCCGGCAAGCTGATGGACGCGGGCGAGATGAGCCTGCAGGAGGCCCTCTTCGAGATCCGGAGTTTCGAGGCCGCCTGCTACGAATTCGGCAACCGCGTGGGCCTGGCCAGCGCGACCTGAAGCGCCCGCGGCCAGTCGCCTTACTTGCTGGCCGGCTTGGCGGGGGCACGCGGCGCGGCACCTGCCGCCGGCGGGGCCGAAGTCACGCCCAGGCGCTTGGCCACGGTCTGTTCCAGCGAACGGACCTTGGGCTCGACGGTCGCGCGCGTGTCGGCGACCAGCTTGTCGACCAGCACCTTCTGCATGTCGTCTCCCATGCGCTGGAATTTGGCGAAGACCGGCGACTCGAGCAGGGCGACCACTTGCTTGAGCTCGTCTTCGGTGAACTTCTCTTCCAGCAAAGTGCCGATGCTCGTGGGCCCGAGCTTCACGGCGCGGGCCTGGACCAGCGGCACGGTGTCCGCGAGGTACTTCTCGACGTCGCCCTGGATTTCCTTGGCCACTGCTTCCTGCTTGTCCTTGGCGACCCGGTTCGGCATCGCGCCGGCAGCGTTGCTGAGCAATTCGAGGGCGGGCTGCTCCACGAGGGCGCGCGCCATGCCTTCGATGCTCGGCTGCTGCAGCTTCAGGATGCGGCCCACGAGTTCCTTCTTCGCGGGCGTGGATTGGGCCTGGACGCCGCTCGCGCCGGCGAGGGCGAGGGCAATGATGAGGATGGATTTCTTGAACATGGGGCATCTTAACGGCTGTCAACCACGCTTCTGGCGCAGCCGCAGGCTCCCCGCCTTGCCCAAACGTTTCCATTTCTGGCGCTGGGCAATGCGCTCCAGCGGGCTCTGTTGCCCGCGCCGGGCATCCCGCAACAATTTGTGATAGTTCAGCAGGCGGTCCGGTTCGACATGAGCGCGCACGGCGCACCCGGGCTCGCCCTCGTGGCGGCAATCGCGGAACTGGCACCGCGCCGCGAAGGCCTCGATGTCATCGAAGGTCGCGGCCAGCGCCTCCTGGTCGGCGTCGGCCCGCCAGGTGCGCAGCCCGGGCGTGTCGATGATGCATGCGCCGCCGGGACACTGGTGGAGCGAGCGCGAAGTGGTGGTGTGCCGCCCGCGGCCGTCGCCCTTGCGCACGCCGCCCGTCGGTTGCCGCGGCTCGCGCATCAGCGTGTTGGTCAGCGTGGACTTGCCGGCGCCCGATGAGCCCAGCAACACAAGCGTCTGTCCCTCGGTGAGCCAGGACCCCAGGGCCGCCGCCGCATCCTCGCTCAGCGCATTCACCGCGACGACCGGGACGGTCGGCGGCAGGCGGTGCCGCAACTGCAGTCCCCGTTCCTCCACGTCCGTGCCGATGTCGGCCTTGGTGAGGACGACGACAGGCGCAACGCCGCCGGCCTGCACCATCGCGATGTAGCGCTCCATGCGGCGCGGGTTGAAGTCGCTGTCCAGCCCCATCACCAGCAAGGCGGTGTCGATGTTGCTGGCCAGCGGCTGGCGCCGGCCGTCGTTGGCGCGGCGGGCGATCTGCGTGACGGGCGGCAGCCGCGCGACGATCCAGCGTTCGTCGTTCGCGTGCGTTTGCACCAGCACCCAGTCGCCCACGGTGAGCGCCGAGTCTTCGGCCAGCGCGATATGCAGCAGCCGCGGCAGTGCCCGCGCGCGCTGTTCGTCCTGGCCGTCCTGCAGGCCGTACCAGTCGCGCTGCGCATCGACGATGCGCATCAGCCGCACATCCGCGGCGGGTTCCTCCTTCAGTGCGTAGAGCTGATTGGCGATGTACTGCGTCAGGCCGATGGCACGCAGCTTCTCGAAATGGATGTCGATCATGGTCTTCGGGTGTTCCAGGTCTTCGTCCGCGCGTGCGCGGACACAGCCGCGCACGCCGGGCGCGCACGGCACTAAAGGCGAATGAGGATGCCGGCCGCGTGGGACGCGGGCGAATCAACGGACCTGGATGACAGGAAGGTGAGCGCGAAAGGGCTCAGGCGGCCGACAGGAGGGCAAGGGCGAATCTGTCCATGGCTGTCTCCTGTGGTGGGTTGGAAAGGGGTGGAGTGTGCCAGCGGCGATGGGGCCGGTCAAGCGCAAAAAGAGGCCCCGGATGGGGCCTCTTTGCAGGATCAGCGGCGGCGCGGATCGCTGGGGTAAGCGTCGCGGCGATTGGAAACGCCGTCGCCGTCCCGGTCGCGGTCGTAGCGGTTCGGCACGCCGTCGCGGTCGAGGTCGCGCGTGCCGCGGTCTCGGTAGTAGGGTGTGCCGCCATGGATGTAGGTGGGACGTTGCTCGACCACCACGCCGGCGCCGTAGCCATAGTACGGGGAGCCGTAGGGGGTTCCGTAGTACGGGCTGCCGTAGTACGGCGAGTTGTCGTAATAGACGCCACCGGCCCCATAAGTGCCGCCACCGTAGCCGACGCAGCCCGTCAGCGCGAGCAGCCCGGCACCCGCCAGGGGCCACATGAGCTTGTTCATGGAATGTCCTTTCTCGGCGCGGGCGCACCGGCCCGCATGCTGTTCATTGGGCGACCGGCACATGTCGGGTGCATGTCCATGATGTGTCCACGCGTTACCGGTTGTGCTTGCAACACGGTCATGGGCAGGTTGCCACGGCGCCTTGCACCGTGCACGGGCCGCGCGGGCCCACCAGCAGCGGCCCCATGTTGTTCAGCCGCCGGCCTTCGCTGTCCCAGCATCCGGCGGGGTCGCAGGTGGTGATGACTGCCGGGCGCGGGATGGCCAGCGGCGGCGGCGGCGTCGCCGCAGGCGGCAACGAGGGGGCTGGAGGCGTGGCCGCGGTGACCGGTGGGCGCACGACCTGCGCCGGCTGTGGCGCGCCCGAGCGCACCCGGTTGTCGTCGCTGCGGCCCAGGCAGGCGTCGGCAGCGTGCCGGCGCGCGGCTGCCACGCGTTGCGCCCGCGCGGCCCCCTGCGTCTTTTCGGCCAGTACGCCCTCGAGACCATCGAGCGCGACCCTGCATTCCACCGATTTCAATGGGTCGAGCCCCTGCGCCCACGCCGCCGCCGTGGCGACGGGCGCCAGGACGGCGGCGGCAATGAAGCAACGGATCATGTGCATTGGAGCGCTCGCGAGCCCATCGGTTCATGCGGTCCCGTCCGACACCCGCGCGAGCGGGCGTTGCCTATGCTGGGATCGATCATCCGGAGCCTTGCCATGACATCCCGAAGCAGTACCAGCCCGACGCGCGCCAAGACCGGCGACAAGCCGACATCGTCCGTGCCCGCGACCAGCGATATCGGGGAGAACAGCGCGAGCGAGCTGATCGAGTCGCCCCAGCGGCCCGATCGCGATCCGCTGGATCCGCACGATTTCGCGGACGGCGGCGGAGGCGGCGGTGCCGAGGCATTCAGCCGAGTGCGGCTCAGGCGCGGGAAATGACCGCGCCTAAGGCTTGCCCGCGTCCTTGTCCTTGACGATCCCGGGTGCGTGGGTGTCCTTTTCCGGCCTGGCAGCCGTGTCCCTGTCCGGGCCGGTTCCGGCCGCGCCGCCTTTGGGCTCGCGCTGCGGGGGACGGTCGGCGCGGTCGCGTGGCGTGCCGTCGGCGCCGACGGCGTCGGGCATGCCTTCGGGCACGCCCGGTTCGGCCTCCATGCGCATGTGGTCGGCATTGGCGGCCTCGGTGCTGAATCGGATGGGCATGACGGTCCTCTGATCGGTCGGGCAGGGCGCACGGCCCCCATGAGCTCACTATGCTCGTCCCGGGGTTGCCGCGCTGTAGGACGGCGCCTTCTGCGCCGGCGCATGGCTTGCGCGATGATGGCGGGGCATGAAGATCGCGACCTTCAACGTCAACGGCATCCAGACGCGGCTGCCCCATCTGCTGCAATGGCTGGAGCGTGAAAAGCCCGACGTCGCCTGCCTGCAGGAGCTCAAGGCGCCGGACGGCGTGTTCCCCCATGAGGCGCTGCTCGCGGCCGGCTACCACTCGCTGTGGAAGGGGCAGCGCTCCTGGAACGGCGTCGCCATCCTCGCACGCGGCGTGCCGCCCGTGGAAGTGCGCCGCGAACTGCCGGGCGACCCGCTGGACGAGCACAGCCGCTACCTGGAGGCCGCGGTGGACGGCGTCCTCGTCGCGTGCCTCTACCTGCCCAACGGCAACCCGCAGCCGGGGCCGAAGTTCGACTACAAGCTGGCCTGGTTCGAGCGTTTCATCACGCACGCCGCGGCCCTGTACAAGTCCGGCCACCCCGTGGTGATGGCCGGCGACTACAACGTCGTGCCGACCGACTTCGACATCTACAACCCGCGCTCGTGGCTCAAGGACGCGCTGCTGCAGCCGGAGAGCCGGCAGTGCTACCGGCGGCTGCTGGCGCAAGGGTGGGTCGACTCGATCCGGCACCTGCATCCGGACGAAGCGATCTTCACTTTCTGGGATTACTTCCGCAAGCATTGGGAGCGTGACGCGGGCCTGCGCATCGACCACCTGCTGCTCAACGCCGAGCTCGCGCCATGCCTGCTGGATGCCGGCGTGGACCGCTGGGTGCGCGGGCTGGAAAAGGCGAGCGATCACGCGCCGGCCTGGATCACGCTGGATTTGTGCAGGCTCGGCCGGAAGCCGGCGGCCGGACGCACGAAAGCTGCAAAGTGAAACCAGGGCGCGCGCGTCCCTGATCCTCGTCAAGGTCCGGCGTATCCCCCGCGCCTAAGTTCGGGCGGATGAACCTGTCCCAAAGCCTCCTCCATGCCCTGAAGCGCCGCGGCGCGACCGAAGTGTTCGGCATCCCCGGCGACTTCGCATTGCCCCTGTTCCGCGAAATCGAGCTCAGCCGGATCCTTCCGCTCTATACCTTTTCGCACGAGCCCGCGGTGGGCTTCGCGGCCGACGCGGCAACGCGCATGCGCGGCGGTCTCGGCGTGGCGGCGGTCACTTACGGCGCCGGCGCCTTCAACCTCGTGAACACGGTGGCGGGCGCGTACGCCGAGCGGGTGCCGCTGGTCGTGCTGTCGGGCGCGCCGGCCGCGCACGAAGCGGCGAGCGGGTACCAGCTGCACCACCAGGTGAAGACGCTGGACTCGCAGTGGCGCGTCTTCGAGGAGCTCACCGTGGACCAGGCGCGGCTCGACGACGCGCGCCAGGCGCCCGCGCAGATCGCGCGCGTGCTCGACGCCGCGCTGCGCCATTCGCGGCCGGTCTATCTCGAAGTCCCGAGGGATATGCCGCAGCGTCCCTGCGCGGAGGTGCCGATAACGGCCGAGCCCGCGCCCGACGCGCAGGCCCTGGCGGCATGCGCCGACGAATTGCTGCAACGCCTGCGCAACGCCAGGCGCCCGGTGCTGATGGTGGGCGTGGAGGTGAGGCGCTTCGATCTCGAGGCGCGCGTGGCCGAGCTGGCCCGGCGCCTGGCGATCCCCGTGGTCACGAGCTTCATGGGGCGCGGCCTGCTCACCGGGCAGAACGTCCCGCTGCTCGGCACCTACCTGGGGCTGGCCGGCAACGGCGAAGTGGCGGAGGCGGTCGAGCAATCGGACGGCCTGCTGCTGCTCGGGGTGATCGTGTCCGACACCAACTTCGCGGTCTCGGGCAAGCGCATCGACCTGCGCTTCGCGATCCAGGCGCTGGACGGCAAGGTGGCGATGGGGCATCACGTCTATCCGGACGTCGGCCTGTCGCGGCTGGTCGATGCACTGCTGGAGCGCGTGCCGTCCCGGCGCGACGCACCCGGCCCGCAAGCGCTGCCGCCCCTGCGGCGCGACGACGGCCATGCGGTCGTCGAAGCGGCGCCCGTGGTTCCCGAGGACATCGCGCATGCCGTCAACAGCCTCATGCACAAGCGCGGGCCCATTCCGCTCGCCTGCGATGTCGGCGATTGCCTCTTCACCGCGATGGACATCGATCCCACCGCGCTGATCGCACCGGGCTACTACGCGAGCATGGGTTACGGCGTGCCCGCCGGCCTGGGCCTTCAGGCGGCCACGGGTCGCCGGCCGATCATCCTGGTGGGTGACGGCGCGTTCCAGATGACAGGCTGGGAGCTCGGCAACGCCCAGCGCTACGGGTGGGACCCGGTGGTGATCGTCTTCAACAACGCCGGCTGGGAGATGCTGCGCGCGTTCGAGCCGGAAGCCGGTTTCAACGACCTGGACCTGTGGGACTTCGCCTCCATGGCCGCGGGCATGGGCGGCGACGGGCACCTGGTGCGCACTTGCGGCGAGCTCGATCGCGCGCTGGCGAAAGCATGGGCCACGCGGGGCCGCTTCCAGCTCATCGACGTGCGCATCGCGCCGGGCGAACGCTCGCCCACGCTCGGCCGCTTCGTGACGGCGGTCAAGCGACTGTCCGGCGGCGGCGCCTGAACGGCCCGTTGCGTTGCACGAAACGTGCGGCGACGTTAGGCTCGCCGGTTCCGGCTCGTCGTGAGCCGGTGAAAGGCACGGCCCATGAGCTACCAGCTGCATTACTGGCCCACCATCCAGGGCCGTGGCGAGTTCGTCCGGCTCGCCCTCGAAGCGGCGGGCGCCGCTTACGCGGATGTCGCACGCGGGGCCGATGGAGCAGGGCAGGGTCTGCGCGCGATGGCGCACTACCTGGAGGATGAGTCGGTGCCGCGGCCGCCCTTTGCGTGCCCGTTCCTCGTGGACGGCAAGCGCGTCATCGGGCAGACCGCCGCGATCCTGATGTACCTCGGACCGCGCCTGGGGCTCGTGGGAAAGAGCGAAGCCGACCGGCTGTGGACGCACCAGATCCAGCTCACCGTCACCGACTTCGTGGCGGAAGTGCACGACATGCACCATCCCGTGGGCACCAGCCTGTATTACGAGGACCAGATGCCGGAAGCCCGGCGGCGCGCGGCGGAGTTCCGCAAGCAGCGGCTGCCGAAGTTCCTCGCATGGTTCGAAGCGATCCTGCGGCGCAACCCCGGCAACAAGCCCGGGCGCACGCCCCACCTCGTCGGCACGAAGCTGGGTTATGCCGACCTGTCGCTCTTCCAGGTCGTCGAGGGCCTGCACTATGCCTTGCCCAAGGCGGCGAAGAAGGCCCTGAAAAAAGCGCCGGCGGTCGTCGCGCTGCACGCCGGCGTGGCGCGGCACAAGCGCATCGCGGCCTATCTCGCCAGCGACCGGCGATTGCCGTTCAGCGAGGAAGGGATCTTCCGGCGCTACCCGGAACTCGATGGCTAGGGCCGCCGCGCCGCCGGCGGGCACGCACCTAGGAATTTCCCCTAACGGGACGTTCCGTTTTGCCTAGGGCCGCCCACGTTACCCATGGTTTCATTCAGGCACCCAGCCACTTCCGGGGCCACCATGAATCCAAGCGCATCCACATCCGAAACCAAAGTGCCACGCATCCTGGTGGTCGACGACATGCCGGACAACCTGTTCCTGATGCACGGCCTGTTCGAGGACCGCTATGAAGTCGTGCAGGCGCCGTCGGGCAAGGAGGCGCTCAGGATCGTGATGTCCGCCAACCCGCCGGACATGGTGCTGCTGGACATCATGATGCCGGACATGGACGGCTACGAGGTGCTGCGCCGGATCCGCCAGCACACGCCCACGGCGAACATCCCCGTCATCTTCCTCACGGCGCTGGCCACCCGGCAGGACGAGCGCCTCGGCATGGACCTGGGCGCTGTCGACTACCTCACCAAGCCGGTCGATCCCGAACTGGTCGTGCAGCGCGTCGAGGCCCACGTGCGCGCCACGGCGCGCGCCCGCCGCATCGAGCGGCTGTCCGAGAAGCTCGCGCGCCACCTGGCTCCGGAAGACTGGCAGGCGCTCTTCCACGGCGCCGGACTCGAGGCGATCGGCTTCGAGCAGAAGGTGCAGACCGTGCTGTTCGCCGAGGCCGGCGAACTGCGCATCTGGAACGACCGGGAGCGCGACAGCTTCACGGCCGAGGTCGAATGGCTCGCCACGAGGCACAACGGCACGGTGGACCGCTACATCGATGGCGCGGCCGCGGTTTTCTTCGACGAGCCCGGCCCTTGCGTGCGAATGGCCATGGACCTGCAGCGCAGCGCCAACGAGCTGCACCTGCGCATGGGCATCCACACGGGTATTTGCGAAATCGGCACCTTCCGCAGCGGCCGCCAGGCTTGTTGCACCCTGATCGGTCCCGAAACCGGGCTGGCGGCGAAGGTGGCCGCCACGGCCGCCACCGGCAGCATCGCGGTTTCGCCCGAAACCTATGCGCGGGTGAAGGACGACGTGCATGCCGACTCGGCCGGCTGCCTCGTCATGGAGGAATTCCACGACAGCGACCTGGCGCAGGTCTGCCTGACGCCTGCACCCGCACGAGGCGGCCCCGCCATGAGCACCTTCGCGGGCCTCGGGCGGCTGTAGGCCCTCCGGCCGGCCGGATTGGCTGGCGCGCGAGGTCAGCCCGCGAACCCGCCGTCGTCCAGGAAGCGCTGTTCCTCGGGCGTGGTCGCTCTTCCCAGCACGGCGTTGCGGTGCGGGAAGCGCCCGAACCGCGCGATGATGTCCCTGTGCATGAGGGCGTAGCGCAGGGGCTCGTCGCCCAGGGCGCGCGTCAGCGCCACGCCGACGTCCTGGTGGGCCAGCTGTTCGGAGTGCGTGAACGGCAGGTAGAAGAAGTTGCGCAGGTCGGCTCCCACTTGCGCATCGAATCCGCTGCGCACGGCCTGGCGCGCGATCTGCAGGGCCCTGGCATCGCTTTCGAACATGCGCGGGGTGGCGCGGAATGCGTTGCGCGGGAACTGGTCCAGCAGGATCAGCAGCGCCAGCGCCCCTGGCGCATCGCCCGCCCACGCATCGAGCTCGCCGCGCAGCGCGGCTTCGTGCGTGGCGAGGAAGCGATTGCGGAACTGCTCGTCGAAAGCGCTGTCCTTGCGAAACCAGCGCGAGGGACCGGCTTCGCGCCAGAACGCCAGCACGTCCTGCGGGCTGGCGTTCAGGAGGCAGGAGGCGGGCATCGGGCGATTGTGCAGCGGCGCGGCGGGCCATGAAGGAGGCGGAGCCAAATCCCCGCCTGTGCTTGAGGACGCCTCGCTCAGCCCTTGCCGCCCCGGCTTGCCTCGAGCTCCCGGATCCGCTCACGTGCATCGTCGCCTTCCGGGATCGGCTGCCCGCTGTCGCGCCACTGCACCGCGGCCTTGAAGCCCTCCGCCTGCGCCAGGCGGCGGAACCACAAGCCCTCCGGGTTGTGGCGCGTGATGCCGTCGAAGACAGTGGCCATCTGCTGGCTCTGCTCCAGGCCCATCGCGAGCATCACCTGGTTGACCACCATCTTGTGCATCGCCAGGTGGCTGCGCGGCACGCCGGCGATGCGGTTGGCCAGGCTCATGGTCGCGCCTTCCAGCGCCTCGGGCGCCACCGCGTCGTTCGCGAGGCCCCAGGCCAGCGCGGTGCGGCCGTCGATGGTGTCGCCCGTGAACATGAGCTGCTTGGCGCGCGCGGGCCCGAGCCGGTAGGTCCACATCGCCGTCGTGGGGCAGCCCCACACGCGCGTGGGCATGTAGCCGATGCGCGCGTCTTCAGCCATCACCAGCAGGTCGCAGCACAGCGCGATGTCGCTGCCGCCCGCGGCCGCGAAACCATGCACCTTGGCGATGGTCGGCTTCGGGCTTTTCCACAGCGTCATGAAGTCCTCGGTGTTGCGCTTCATGTACGCGTAGTCTTCCATCGGGTCCCAGGGGTGGCGCTCCTGCTGGCAGGGGTGGTCGATCCTGCCCTCGCCGAACTGCGTCAGGTCGTAGCCGCCGCAGAAACCCTTGCCCGCGCCCTCGACGACGATGACGTGGACCTCGTCGTCGGCATGGGCCCATTCCACCGCGGCGCGGATCTCGCGCGGGGTGGCGTCGTTGATCGCGTTCAGCCGCTCGGGGCGGTTGAGCAGCAGGCGGGCGACGCGCGGGCTGGATGCGTCCTTGTCGATGCGAAGCGTGCTGAATTCGGGCATGGTGGTCTCTCCTGTCGGCTGCGCGGCCAGTGTATCGGCGCGTCCAGGCGCTGTCATTTCCTGCACCGCGCCGGCCCGGCGCGGCCTACCGTGGCAACCGCAATGAGCCGGACGAAGCGGCCCCGGTGCCGGACCAGACGACCGAGCCTGCGCGGGTAAGCCCTGAGCGCAGGCGCTGATCTGTAGGGTCCGTCCTACAGGAAGGGGCAGGCGCCCGTGCTCACAATGGCGGCCCATCCCGGCAAAACCAAGGAGAAAGCCATGATGAACCGCCACACTGTCCTTCGCGCCGCGCTTGCCGGCGGCGTCGCCGCGCTCGCGCTCGCCGGCTGCGGCCAGATGCGCCCGTCGCAGAAGATGGACATCTACGAGGCCCGCATGACGGGCGCCCAGGAGGTGCCGCCGGTCAACACGGCCGCCAACGGATCAGCCGAAATCCAGCTCAACACCAACACGAACGTGCTGACGTGGAAGGTCACGTACACCGGGCTTTCGGGCACGCCGACGGGCGGGCACATCCACGGCCCCGCGGGCCCGGGCCAGAACGCCGGGGTGGTGATTCCCTTCACGAACGTCGCGGCGCAGCCGGTCACCGGCCAGGCCACGATCACGTCGGCGCAGTACGGCGACCTCGCGGCGGGCCTGTGGTACGTGAACATCCACACGGCCGCCAACCCCGGCGGCGAAATCCGCGGCCAGCTGCGCAAGCGCCAGTAGCCGCCCCGGCGCGCCGCGCCGTTTGCGCGGGCGCTGCCCGGGCGATATAGTTGCGTGCGCAACCATATCGCCATGGCCGATCCCGCCCCGTCCGTCCCCTTGCCCGCCCGGGTGCCCGTGCTCATCGCCGGCGGCGGACCGGTCGGCCTCATGCTTTGCGCGCTGCTCGCGCGCCACGGCGTGGCCAGCCTCGTCATCGAAGCCGACGAGGGCTATTGCACCGGCAGCCGCGCCATCTGCATCTCGCGCCGCTCGC
>Ga0255338_1004422_pt1 | contig 14580 bp, 14 predicted proteins | sample MeOH1_35cm_T4_19_FD_203715 | JGI IMG/M metagenome (GOLD analysis project Ga0255338, IMG submission 203715) | Sandy soil microbial communities from University of British Columbia, Vancouver, Canada - MeOH1_35cm_T4_195 | ecosystem: Engineered > Artificial ecosystem > Sand microcosm > Unclassified ...
GCTTGCAAATTCGAGTGCCGGACGATCGGTAGCCATAATACGAGAGGCGACTCCGAGATTTTGTGCCCAGTCGCGGCAATATGTCAGAACCTCGCCAGCTTGGCCATAGCGCGAGTCCCGTGTTACTGCAATGACAGAGGCGCCAGCCAGTGCGGCCGCCAGAGCCGTGCACACAAAAGGACCGGACGCCGCTTCCGTCAATACAGTGAGGCCGGACAGATCCAGCTCAAAGGCAGCTATAGATTGCTCGATAAGGCGCTTGACGCGCGCCGGATTGTCAAGCCGCTTCATCATTGGCAAATTTGAAATTTCTTCAACCAGACTTCCAGGGAGAGCAATGACCAGATCAACAACCTGCGGTTCTGAGAACCCTCAAGATGTTCATTGACCAGCGCTTGAGTCTCCTTGCGGTCGAGGTAGTCGTAAATCAGCGCCCTTGGATTGAACAACACATCGCGCACATATTCAATGCTTTCACCACGGAACCAGCTGGCATCAGGGGCTGAAAAACCGCGCTTGGGCGCCTTGGTAATGGCGTCTGGAATGTAGCGCTGCATGACCTTGCGCATGATCAGCTTGCCGTCGTTTGTCTGCTCGAAGAATTTCCGGGTTTTGGGTCCGGGCTCATTCTCGTTGATATGCACCACTTCACCGAGGTTCCCCAACTTCAAGCCAACCGGCAGGCGTTGGGCGAAATCAACCAGGTCGTTGTCGAGAAACGGTACACGGTTTTCAAGTGAGTGCGCCATCGACAATTTGTCTTCCACCACAAGCAACCCATGCAGGAAGGTCTTGGCTTCAAAATAGAGCGAGTGGTTGATATAGTCTTCTGGCCTGGTCAGGCGGTCAGCGTGGTGCGTGAACACATCGCGGAACATATCTCGCGTCCATACCTTGTCAACTTGCGGCCAGATCGGCCGGAATATTTTCTGAATCGCGCTGTTAGGAATGAGTCTTTGCCAAAAGGCGTAGTACTTGTCGATGTAATGCTCAAAGTCGTTATTGACTACCGCACGGTAATAGCGCCACGGATAACCGCCAAACAGTTCATCGCCCCCCGACCCGCTCAACACCACTTTGCCGAATTTGCTGGCCAATTTGGCAGCGTAATAGTTCGGGTAACTCTGACCAACTCTTGGCTCTTCTATATGCCAGACCAGTTGTTCAATGCAGCGCTCCATATCGCCCGACTTCAACACCATTTCATAGTGTTCGGTCTTGAACATGTACGACATGTACTCGGCAGTACTTCGCTCATCCATGCCCATTTCCAGGCCGGATGCAGAGTTCATGTCAAACCCTATCGTGTATGTCTGCAGATCCTTGATCTGGCGCGAGGCGATCGCGCTGATGGAGCCTGAATCCATGCCGCCGGACAGATAGCTGCCGAGCGTTACATCGCTCATCAACTGGCGATTGACGGCCTGCTGAAAAAGCCGGTCCAGCTCTTCTTCATATTCTGCCGCCGGCAAAGCAATCTCGGGCTCGCAAAAATCAAAGTCCCAATACTGATCAATGGAAAATTTTCCGCTGGACTCAACTGTCAGGCTGCATCCCGGCCGCAGCAACCTGACGCCCTTGAAGAGATTGCGATCACCCAGATAGTTCTGAAATGTCATGTACTCCATCAAACCTTGCGGATCCATCTCGGCCTTGAAAGATGGGTGCGCCATCATTGCCTTGACTTCGGATGCAAAGAGGAGGGTACTTCCGTCTTGCCAATAATAAAGTGGCTTGATCCCGTAGCGGTCACGGGCCAAGGTCAGCTTGCGCTCCTTTCTGTCCCAGATGGCAAACGCAAACATGCCATTCAAGCGCGGCAGCAGTGCCAAGCCCCACTGCTGGAATCCCTGCAAGACCACCTCGGTGTCGGTGCGCGAGTTGAACGGATGCCCCAACGATTGCAGCTCGGTCTTGAGCTCTTGGAAATTATAAATTTCACCGTTATATGAAATTACATACCGCCCATCCTGCGTTTGCATAGGCTGGTGCCCTGCAGGTGACAGGTCGAGAATCGCCAGCCGGCGATGCGCCAACCCCAGCGCACCGTCGGTGTAGACACCTTCGCCGTCAGGGCCACGATGCGCAATGGCCTCGCCCATTCGACGCAACAAGACGGCTTCGGCGGGACGCTCGTCGCTATATAACAGGCCTGCTATGCCGCACATGAGATTACATTTTTCTCGCGACGATGGTGATGCCGGCTTCTTCGACCTGTTCACGCATGATGTCCAATCCTGCTTCGGCACACCATTGCCGAACCTGCTCCGGGGTCTGCCGGAACGCGTTCTTCGGTGCGAACCAGTCGAAATTGATGTGATTCATTTCATCGAGCGTATATTCAGGACGATAGTATGATTTGAGCACGTGCCAGTAAAAGAACCGCTGCAAGTTGATTTTTCCCGCCTCGATGCCCAGTAGGTCGATGCGCTCAGGAATATCAATCTCTATGTCAAGCTCCCCCAGCACCTTGCCCAATTTGGTGATCGGCATCATGGCGTCCCAGCCTTCCTCGGGAGTCATGTCCTGCATCTGAGCCCGGATGTAGTCATCCGAGAATTCGCGGATAGGGCCTTTTTTCTTGTATACATAAAACATGAACAGACCGCCCTTTTTCAGGAGCGGCGCCAGGGAATGAATTGCCCGCTGCGTTGAATCCGTATGATGCAGCACGCCCTCGGAAAAGATTGCGTCAAGGCTGGCTCTCGGCAACGGAAGTCGGGTGAGGTCGCACTGCAGAAAAGCCGCATCAGCACCGGCCTCATGCATTCGTTGCCGAGCGACATCGACCGATGCCGAAATATCGGCCCCAAGATAGCGGATCCTGTCCAAAATCGGACGGAAATACTCTAGTCCAGTGTAGGAGGCGCCGCATCCTGCATCCAGTACCAAATAGGGCTGGGCCTGTCGTGGGAACCATTGGTCAGCCGGCAGATAACGCTCGCTCGACCAATGCTGCATCATCCTGAGCGACGCCTCGCTCTCGAACGTGTCACGCTTGTGCCATTTGAAGCCGAACGTCTCCTCCGTCTGCTTTTGCTCATCGGACATGGTAGTGCTGGCACGCAAAACGCCTTTTCTCTGCTGCAACTCAATGCCGCAAGACGCGATCCTCTCACCCTCTGGGAGAGGCGCCTGCCGTCCGATCAGATGCAAAAACCAATCAGGTGTGCTGCTGTCAGAAGCTTCTGAGATGGTGGACGACATAAGCGTAATCTTCTTCGGTCATTTTGTTGTGGAGCGGAATCGCCATGGTGTGTGTATCGCAGTCCCGGGCGCCGGGGAAATCGTCTGGCGTCAGGCCATACCGCTCTTTGTAGTAGCCAAGCATATGCACCGCATGGGTGCCCGGACGCGTCGCAATTCCGGCTGCCTGCAAACGCTCCATCATGTCGTTGCGCGGCATCGGCGCCTTCGCCGGATCAACGTAGGTAACAAATGCCTGCCACGCGTGCTGCCCCCCAACTGGAACGACGGGCATTCGCAGCCATTTCACATCAGCAAGCTCCTGCCGATAATAGTCGGCCCACTTCTGGCGCTCCTTGATAAAGCTCTCCAGCTTGCTCATCTGTACCAGGCCTACAGCACCTTGCAAATCTGTCATGCGGTAGTTGAACCCGAGCAGATTGAAATCGGCCAAAAGGTAAGGACGTGGACCGTTATGGCGCTGCTCTTCGGAAATCGAAGCGCCATGGTTGCGCAGCATATTGGCCGTCTCTGCAATTTCGTCATCGTTCGTCGTGACCATCCCACCTTCCCCGGTGGTAATCGACTTACGCGGATGAAATGAAAAGGCGGCTGCGTCACCCAGCCCGCCGGCGCGTATACCTTTGTAACTGGCGCCCGCTGCGCATGCCGCGTCTTCAATAATCTTGACGTGGGATGGAAGCACGGCGCGGATCGCGTCCATGTCGGCACAAAGACCGAACAGATGCACAACAATAACGGCACGCGTCCTCGAAGTCACTCTACGCGCGAGGTCGGCCGGATCGATATTGTTGGTCGCACGGTCCACATCAGCAAAAACTGGCGTAGCGCCACAGTAGAGCACCACATTGGCAGTAGCCACCCAAGTAAATGCCGGAACGATGACCTCGTCTCCAGGCCCAATACCCAAAGCAGCCAAGATAAGATGCAAGCCCGTCGTGCAATTGGTTGTAGCCAGTGCATGCTTTACGTGGTGATACTCCGCAAACACTTTCTCAAAGGCTGCGACCTTGGGCCCCTGCGTCAACCAGCCACTCATCAAGGGCTCGCGACAGGCTTGCCACTCTTCCTCCCCGGTGGAGGGCAAAGAAATTTGAATCGATCGCTTCATGTTTTCACCCATCAAACTGGCAACCCTACTGCACGACGTCGGTCTTCGACTTCCGCCTTATGGGCCGCGCGCCATTCGATCAGCCGCTTCAGTCCATTCATCAAATCGATATTGGCGGTAAAGCCAATTTCATCGCTCGCACGCTTGGCAGATCCAATACGATTTCTGACCAACGTTGCCTGGCTTCTTGGCGCATAGTTGATCGGCTTCTTGCATCCTGTCAGCACGAGCAGCATTTCCGCCAATTCTTTGAGCGACGTACGCCGTCCTGTGCCGACGTTGTAGAAACGATCCTTGGTATCAGCCTTCATGGCGCAGACATTGGCAAGGCCACAATCCTCAACAGCCACAAAATCAAAGGCCTCGGAGCCGTCGCCCATGATCGTCGGACTGTCACCCTTGTCGATCGCATCCAGCATCTTCATGATCACCGCGATATAGGCACCGTGATAGTCCTGACGCGGGCCATAAACGTTCATATAGCGCAGGCCTACATAATTAAGGCCGTAGCGATGATGAAACGACCGCAACATGGCCTCACCACAAATCTTGGTTGCACCGTAGAAATTCTGATTGTTAAAAGGGTGGTCTTCCGTCATCGGCTCTTCAACGGCATCGCCATAGACTGATGCCGAAGAGGAATAGACCAGACGTTTAACGCCCTTTTTAACGCAGGCCTCCATCACATTGAAGGTACCCCGCACATTAACGTCGAAGGCACTTCGAGGGAATTCGTGGCACTGCAAAAGCCAGAGCGCGGCGAGGTGAAACACGCCGTCAGCGCCCTCCAATGCAGCCTCCAGAATGTCGGTTTGGAGCACGTCACCACCGGCGTCAAATATTCTGACGCGAGGATCCTTCAGTGCCCCATGAAGATTCTCAACGCGCCCCCGCACAAAATTGTCATAGATGACGATTTCTTTTACGTCTTCCTTGAGTAGATGATCCACGGTGTGCGAACCAATCAGACCCGCCCCTCCAACAAGAACCAGTTTTTTTCCTTTGAGTTCCATCCGATTACCTCATTTCAAAATCGTTTACACAGAATTTCTTCTTGCCGCGACAATTTGCCAGGCGAGTCACCCAATCGCTTTGCTCAGCGCAGAGGCGATACGGTCGATTTCCGATGCCGCCAGGTCCGGGTGCATTGGCAGGCTCATCACACGTTTGGCGGCTTCAGCCGCTCTCGGTGTGCAGTTCGGACAGCACAGGTGGGCGTATGCTGGCTGCATGTTCAACGGCAACGGGTAGTGCACCGCCGTGGGAACGCCGGCATCCTTCAACGCCTCTTGCACTGACTCCCGGTTGTCGACAAACACGGTGTACTGGGCAAATACGCTACTACGGTCCGGTCGCTGACGGACGCTCGAAATACCCAACTTTTCTAGTGTTGCGTTGTACAACTTCCCGATTTCCAAACGCTTTTGGACTTCCCACTCAAACCGCTCCAGTTTGGCGAGCACCACCGCGCACTGCAGAGTATCCATCCGGCCACCGAGGCCGACACGAGAGTGGACGTAGCGGCGACTCTGGCCGTGAACGCGTATCTCGCGGCACGCCTGCGCCAGAGCGTCATCATTAGTAAACACAGCGCCGCCGTCTCCGTAACAGCCGAGCGGTTTGCTTGGGAAAAAACTGGTGCACCCCAAAGTGCTCAGGTTGCAGCTCTTGCGCCCCTTGTAGTCCGCCCCAAAACTCTGGGCCCCGTCCTCAATTACGGGAATATTGCCATTGCGGGCCGCAATCGCGTTGATTTCATCCATGTCAGCCACTTGGCCGTATAGGCTGACTGGCATGATCGCCCGCGTCCGGGAATTAATTTTCGCTTCAATTTGACTGACATCGATATTGCAGGTGTCGGGCTCAATATCGACAAAAACCGGCTTTGCGCCGATCAGGACAATCATTTCAACCGTTGCAGCAAAAGTAAACGGCGTCGTGATCACCTCATCGCCCGGGCCAACGCCAAGGGCCATGAGACTGATTAATAGAGCTTCCGTGCCACTTGCGCACGTGATGCAGTGCTTGGCACCTGAATAGACCTCGAGCCGCTGTTCGAGCTCTCGAACTTCCGGCCCCATGATGTACTGACCATGCTCCAACACGTCATTGATACGCTGCTGAATTTGTGACTTGAGTGCCTGGTACTGTATCTTGAGATCAATAAAAGGAATCATGGGGTGAGACATGTGCATTGGCCATCCGTCAGTCGATAAAGATCACCCGTATGTGGACAGGTGGCAACTGCATTACCCGTAAGCGGCAGGTTAAGGCGCTCACCGAACCGACTCATCCAGCCCATCTGGCGAGCCGGCACACCAGCCATGAGCGCATAGGGCTTCACATCCCGATTAATGACCGCGCCAGCAGCAACAAAAGCATATTCTCCGATACAAGTGCCACAGACAATGGTGCAATTGGCGCCCAGTGTAGCGCCACGCCGTACGATCGTGCTCCGATATTCAGCCTTACGACTAACCGCCGATCGCGGGTTATAAACGTTAGTGAAAACCATGCTGGGGCCACAAAACACATCGTCTTCAATTTCAACGCCATCGTATACAGAGACGTTATTTTGAATTTTGACGTTATCGCCAATCACGACCCGATTCCCGACGAATACATTTTGCCCCAGCGAACAGCCAGCACCAATACGTGCGCCGCCACAGATATGTACCCAATGCCAGATTCTGCTGCCCTCGCCAATATGGGCGCCCGCATCAACAATCGCGCTCGAATGAATAAGCGTGGTCATATCAGGGAGCGCGTCAATAGTCCAACGGCAACGACACGCGTTTGCCATCACGGGCAGAAAGATAGACGGCAATGAGAACCTCTAGCGCCTTGAGGCCTTCACGCCCATCGGTTTCAGGCTCGGATTCACCTCGCAGCGTGCTGATGACGTTGTTGTAGTAAAGAGGATGGCCAAAACCGTAGACCGAGGTGGTCTCGTAGCTGGCCGCCTTGACTTTTTCGTCGTCTTCGTGAGGCTCGGCAAACTCCCAATGCTGAACTTCATTGACAGCGACCCCACCCACGCGAACAGTGCCTTTTTCGCCAAGGATCGTGATGCTGCCTTCAAGGTTTCTGGGATAGGTCAGCATGGTCACATTCATTGAACCGAGGGCGCCAGAACGCCATCTCACATTGAGCACCCCGGAATCTTCGACCTGAATGCTGCGTTCAAGTGTTCCGGTATAAGCCTGAACACTTTCGACCGGACCTATCAGCCAATCGAGCAGATCCACATAATGGCTGGCTTGGTTCATGAATGCGCCGCCGTCGTACTCCCAAGTCCCACGCCATGCGGCGCTGTCGTAATACTCTTGCGGACGCGTCCAGAATACGTTGATATTCACCATGTAAATCCGGCCGAAGCGTTTCTGATCAACCGCACGCTTGAGCAATTGCAAAGTAGCATTGAGCCGGTTCTGCTTGACAACAAACAGCCGCACCCCGGCCTCATCACAGGCCTTCACCATCCGCACCCCGTCGTGCCAGCGAGTTGCCATTGGCTTCTCGGTCATGACATGGCGCCCAGAGCGCGCGATCTGAACCGTCTGTTCCGGGTGCAAGCCACTGGGGGTTGCAAGAACGACCATGTCTGCTGTGGTTTTTTCAAGGAGCGCGCTGAGACTGCGATGACCCTGCGCACCGGTACGGGCCACAGCTTTATCGAGGGCAGCAGCACTGATATCACAAACATCCACCAGTTCAACCCGATCGGCGTGCTTTTGGATGGCGTCGAAATGATTGCTGGAAATGCGCCCGCAGCCGACGAGGGCAAGCCGGATCTTTCGGTCAGTGATTACAGGATAGTTATGCATAGGGGGTAGGGCGCAAACTGATGGATTGATGATAATTCAGGAACACTGCCAGTCCCGCCCCAAACGAATAGAACACCGCTTTTTTCTCATCCTCTTAGCTCATGCGCAAAGCGCCAGTTTGGGTGCTGTTTAGTTTCTTCCATATGTATCTTCAAATCGGACGATATCGTCCTCCCCTAGATACGCCCCGCTTTGCACTTCGATAATTTCCAAGGGCACCTTGCCAGGGTTGGCAAGGCGATGGATCTGGCCCAAAGGGATATAGGTGCTCTGATTCTCGCCCAGCACCATAACTTTGTCGCCATTGGTGATCTCGGCAGTACCACTAACCACAACCCAGTGCTCCGCACGGTGATGATGCATTTGCAACGAGAGTGACGCCCCCGGGTTCACGCAGATACGCTTAACTTGGTGGCGCGGACCCAAGTCCACGCTGTCATACCACCCCCAAGGACGTGCCACGCGCCGGTGCTGCACAGCCTGCGCTGCTTCGAGCGACTCCAGCCGGGCCACCACCTCCTTGACCGCCTCCGCGTGGGTGGCGTCGGCCACCAACAAAGCGTCGGGCGTATCGATGATAAGCAGGCTTTTCGTCCCCAGTGCCACGACCGGCCGCTGACCCGCCGCATGGATGTAAGTTTGAGAAGCATGAAGGTAGTGTGCGAACTGAGGTTCGCCACCGGCACGATTGCCCTGCGCATCCGGCTCGGCCAGATCGGCCACGGCGTTCCAACTACCGACATCGCTCCACATGCCAGCAAAAGGGAACACGCTGACATTGGTGGCGCGCTCCATCACTGCGTAGTCAATGGACTGGCTGCGGCAGGCACCAAATATCCGCGCATCCGGACGAATAAAAAGCCCGTCAAGTTGCGGCTGCTGCATAGCTCGCCGGCATACATCCAAGATGTCAGGCGCATGAATATGTAAGGCATCCAGCAGCGTTTGCGCATGAACCAGAAAAATACCGGCGTTCCACAGATACTGGCCACTGGCCAGGAACTCCACCGCCTTGTCCGCCGCAGGCTTCTCGACAAAACGAGCCACAGCAAAACCGCCGTCTTTCGCCGCAGCACCCTTCTGGATATAACCATAAGCGGTACTGGGAAAACTGGGCAAAACCCCAAAAGTCACCAACCGTCCGGCTCGGGCAGCAGACGCCGCCGAGCGCACCATCGTGACAAAGGTCTCTGACTGCGGAATGTGGTGGTCAGCCGGACAAAAAAGCAGCAGCGCATCTGCTGGTGCGGCCAATGCCGCCAGTGCCATGGCAGCGGCGGTATTTTTGGGTTGCGGCTCCAGAATTTGACGGACCGCCAACCCAGCCTGCGCCGCCACATCCGCCAGCAGAAAGCGATGCTCTTCGGATGACACACAGGTAATGTCATCCCCCCGTCCTTGGGTCAACGGCGCCACGCGCTCCAGCGTGAGTTGGAGTAACGACTTTTTTCCTACCAGAGGGATGAATTGCTTAGGAAACGCCTTGCGCGACAAAGGCCAAAGCCGGGTACCACTGCCCCCGCATAGGATGACGGGATGGATCACGGTAGACATTTATTTGACTGGTTCATACGAACACCTCAGCATCGGCCAAGAACTGCCCCGCCATATCCTTGGCCGAAAGCTGCGGCGCCTTATCAAGTGGCCACTGAACGCCAATGACAGGATCATTCCACGCGACACAACGCTCAAACTCCGGAGCGTAGTAGTCGGTTGTCTTGTACAGAAAATCGGCCGCATCGCTGGTCACCACAAAACCGTGAGCGAAACCAACTGGCACCCACAATTGACGATGGTTCGTTTCCGTCAACTCCACCCCGACCCAATGGCCAAAGGTTGGGGAGCTTTTGCGCACATCCACTGCCACATCAAACACAGACCCCTGCACCACACGCACCAACTTGCCTTGCGGCTGCTGTATCTGGTAATGCAGGCCACGCAGCACGCCGCGCGTGGAGCGGCTGTGGTTGTCCTGCACGAACTGGACATCTTGACCTACAGCCTTATTGAAGGCTCGCTGATTGAAGCTTTCGAAGAAAAAACCGCGCGCATCGCCAAACACCCGGGGTTCGATGATCAGTACGTCGGGAATGGCGGTCGGAATAACTTTCACAAGACACCTCTCACACTTAAAGAGTGATTTTTTCCACCAACAGGCGCTGCAGGTACTTGCCGTAGCCATTCTTGGCCAGAGGCTGCACCAGCTTTTCCAACTGTTCGCTGCTGATCCAGCCATTGCGCCAAGCGATCTCCTCCGGGCAAGCGATCTTCAAACCTTGGCGATGCTCCAGCGTGGCGATGAACTGGCTGGCCTCCAGCAGGCTCTCATGGGTGCCGGTATCGAGCCAGGCATAACCCCGCTTCATGATCTGTACGCTCAACGCACCCAACTCCAGATACCGCTGGTTGACCGTGGTGATTTCGAGCTCGCCACGCGCACTTGGCCTGACCGACTTTGCGATATCCACCACTTGGTTGTCGTAGAAATACAGACCGGTGACAGCGTAGCTGCTCTGAGGCTGGGCGGGTTTTTCTTCAATGCTACTGGCCTTGCCCTTCGCATCGAAAGCCACCACGCCATAGCGCTCTGGATCCTGCACATGGTAGGCAAAAACAGTAGCGCCCTGGACTCTGGCATCGGCTTCGCCCAGCAAGCCCTGGAAATCGTGGCCATGGAAAATGTTATCGCCCAGAACCAACGCACTGGGCTGATTGCCAACAAACTTTTCGCCGATGATGAAGGCTTGCGCCAGTCCGTCAGGAGACGACTGCACAGCGTATTGCAGGCTCAGGCCCCACTGGCTGCCATCGCCCAGCAGTTGCTGGAAACGCGGCGTGTCCTGCGGCGTGCTGATGACCAGAATGTCGCGTATGCCCGCGAGCATGAGCGTACTGAGCGGGTAGTAGATCATGGGCTTGTCGTACACCGGCAATAGTTGCTTGCTCATGGCCAGCGTTGCTGGATGCAGGCGCGTGCCGGAGCCGCCAGCGAGGATGATGCCTTTACGTTGGGTCATGGTATGTGTGATCAGAGGATTTCAGCCAGCATGCGCGCCACGCCCTGCTGCCAGTCGGGCAAGCTTAAACCAAAGGTCGAACGCAACTTGCCAGTGTCCAAGCGCGAATTGAGCGGCCGTTGTGCCGGTGTTGGGAAACTGGAAGTGGGTACCGCATTGACCGCCGCCGGCCCGGCCTTGAGCGCCATCCCCGCCTGGCTTGCGGTTTGCAGCACGAAACGGGCGTAGTTATACCAAGAAGTTTCCCCGCCGGCCGCAAGATGGTAGATGCCCGATGGCGTCAGATTGTTGTGCCCCAAAGGCGGCAGGACATGGCGGATAGCATGGGCAGCGACATCCGCCAACAGATCGGCCCCGGTGGGGGCGCCTATCTGATCGTCAATCACCGAAAGGCGATCTCGCTCCTGGGCCAGACGCAGCATGGTTTTGGCAAAGTTGCCACCACGCGCCGCATAAACCCAACTGGTGCGGAAAATCATATGTTTGCACCCGCTGGTCTGGATCAGTTGCTCGCCTTCGAGCTTGGTGCGGCCATAGACATTGAGCGGCGCGGGAACATCCGTTTCGACCCACTGCCGGGTACCAGCGCCATCGAATACGTAGTCCGTACTGTAGTGGACCAGCCAGGCTCCGAGCTGCTGCGCTTCGCGCGCCAGCACACCGGGTGCCAACGCATTCAGGGTGCGCGCCATCTCCGGCTCGCTCTCGGCCTTGTCCACCGCGGTGTGCGCTGCGGCATTGACAATAACCTGGGGTTGCACGCGCCGCACAGTTTGCGCCAAACCGCGCAAATCACTTAGATCGCCGCACAAGCCCTCGGCACCCCGACGGTCCAGAGCGACCACTTCGCCCAGAACGCTCAAAGCACGCTGCAGTTCCCAGCCCACTTGGCCGTTCTTGCCCAGAAGAAGGATTTTCATGTCGGCATCAGGCGTAGTGCGTCTCTATCCACTGGCGGTAGCTGCCACTGGTGACGCCGGCGACCCAGGCCTGGTTGTCGAGATACCACTGCACAGTCTTGCGAATGCCGGTTTCGAAGGTTTCCGCCGGGGTCCATCCCAGTTCGCGCTCCAGCTTGTGCGCGTCGATGGCGTAACGACGGTCGTGGCCGGGCCGGTCTTTCACAAAGGTGATCTGTTCGCGGTAGGACTTGCCATCCGTCCTTGGTCGCAGTTCATCGAGCAGGGCGCAGACCGTGTCGACGATCTCGATGTTCGGCTTCTCGTTCCAGCCGCCCACGTTGTAGACCTCGCCCAAGCGGCCCGCTTCCAGCACACGGCGAATGGCGCTGCAATGATCTTTCACATACAGCCAGTCGCGAATCTGCTGGCCGTCGCCGTAGATGGGCAGTGCCTTGCCGCCCAGGGCATTGACGATCATGAGCGGAATCAGCTTTTCCGGGAAATGGTAGGGGCCGTAGTTGTTGGAACAATTGGTGGTGAGCACCGGCAGCCCATAGGTGTGGTGGTAGGCCCGCACCAAATGGTCGCTCGCGGCCTTGCTGGCCGAATAAGGGCTGTTGGGTTCGTAGCGGTGCTGCTCCGTGAAAGCCGGCTCGCTGGCCTTGAGCGAACCGTAGACCTCGTCGGTGGAGACGTGCAAGAAGCGGAAAGCGGTCTTGGCCTCACCGTCCAACCTGTTCCAATAGGCCCGCACCGCCTCCAGCAGGCGAAAAGTACCCACGATATTGGTCTGGATGAAGTCCTCCGGGCCATGGATGGAACGGTCCACATGCGATTCGGCCGCGAAGTTCAGCACCGCGCGCGGCCGGTGCTCACTCAGCAGCCGCTCCACCAGCGCCGTATCGCCGATATCGCCGCGCACGAACACATGACGCGCGTCGCCCTGCAGGGAAGCCAGGTTTTCCAGATTGCCGGCATAGGTGAGCTTGTCCAGATTCACCACCGGCTCGTCGGATTGCGCCAGCCAATCCAAAACAAAATTGGCGCCGATGAAACCGGCCCCGCCCGTCACGAGGATCATGAGATTCCCTGTCAAAAAAGGGGGCCCCAGGCCACCCGTGTTATCTGGCGAATTATTCCATGCCTTTCCCCCTCTACCCAAGCCTCCCTGCCAGGGGTAAAGTCCGTTTACCCACCACCACGCCAAGGAGCACCCCATGGTCACGAAATCCGCCAAACCCGCTCGCAGCACAACGCCCTTACCGGATGCCATCAAGGATTCAGCCCATGAGATCTGGCTGGCCGGCTTGGCCGCCTTCAGCAAAGCCCAGCACGAGGGTGGCAAGGTATTCGAGGCCCTGGTGCAGGAGGGCTTGACGATACAGCGCAAGACGCAGGCCGCCACCGAGGAGAAAGTGACTGCGGCGACGCAGAAAATGAACAGCATGGCCAGTGAAATCGGCGCCCGTGCGACTGGCCAATGGGACAAACTCGAGTCCATTTTCGAGGATCGGGTCGCCCGCGCGCTTAAGGGCCTAGGCGTCCCCACGGCAAGGGAAGTGGATGCTTTGGCGGCACGCTTGGCGGCGCTCGAAAAGACGGCGCAGCCACGTCCAGCCCGATCGGCTACCGCCAAAAAAACGCCTGCACGCAAACGCCCGGCGGCACGCAAAACCCCTTGAGATGGCGAAGAAGGCCCCCCGGCGTACGGCACAGCGCATTCTGGAAACAGCGCTGGCGCTGTTCAACCGCTTCGGCGAGCCCCATGCCTCGACCGCACTGATCGCCAGCGAACTGGGCATCAGCCCGGGCAATCTGCACTACCACTACCCAGCCAAGAACCAGCTGGTCGACGCCTTGTTCGCGCAGTACGAACAGGCCTTGGCCGAGCTGCTACCGGCGGGTGGTGGCGTACAGGACGTGGAAGATGCCTGGTTTTTCATGCACAGCCTGTTCGAACTGGTCTGGCAGTACCGCTTCCTCTATCACGACCTCAACCATCTGCTCAGCCGCAACCGTCAACTGGAAGAGCGCATTCAGATCGGCATGGCCAACCAAACCAGCGCCTTGCGTGCCATGCTGGAGAGCCTGCGCCATGCCGCCGTGCTCGACATCGACGCACGCGAACTGCCCATCGCCGCCAACTGCCTGCTGGTAGTACTGACCTACTGGCTGAGCTTCGAGTACGTGCGTGACCCGCGTCACGCGCTGGAGCCCGAACACGGTCAGGCGGCCTTGCTGCGCGGCGCACAGCATGCGCTCGGCCTGCTCGCCCCCTATCTGGCACCGCCCCAACGTGCCCATTTGATGGGACTACGGGATGCTTACACTACGATCTCTTCCTAACTTTTGCCGTACGCATCATGAGTGACCTCCAAGCCCGTTTCGAAGCCGCTGTCGCCAACTCCAAGAACCTGAGCGAGCGCCCGGACAACCCCACCCTGTTGAAGATCTACGCGCTGTACAAGCAGGCCACCGCTGGCGACGTCGATGGCGAGCGCCCGGGCTTTTCCGAC
>Ga0255338_1004423_pt1 | contig 14573 bp, 9 predicted proteins | sample MeOH1_35cm_T4_19_FD_203715 | JGI IMG/M metagenome (GOLD analysis project Ga0255338, IMG submission 203715) | Sandy soil microbial communities from University of British Columbia, Vancouver, Canada - MeOH1_35cm_T4_195 | ecosystem: Engineered > Artificial ecosystem > Sand microcosm > Unclassified ...
GCTTCCGCTCGGTCAACGTCGGCCTGCGCCAGAAGCTCGACCTGTACGCCTGCGTGCGCCCCGTCCGCTGGTTCAAGGGCGTCCCGTGCCCCGTCAAGAACCCCGAGAAGCTCGACATCGTCATCTTCCGCGAGAACACCGAGGACATCTACGCCGGAATCGAGTTCCAGCAGGGCACGCCGGAGAACAAGAAGGTCTACGACTTCCTCACCAACGAGATGAAGGTCAAGATCCCGTTCCCCGACTCGGGCATCGGCATCAAGCCGATCTCCAAGACCGGCTCCCAGCGCCTCATCCGCATGGCGATCAAGTACGCCATCAGCCACAAGCGCTCCTCCGTCACCATCGTGCACAAGGGGAACATCCAGAAGTTCACCGAAGGCGCGTTCCGCGACTGGGGCTATGAAGTGGCCAAGGCCGAGTTCCGCGACCAGATCGTCACGGAAGCCGAGCTGTGGGACGACCTGAACGGCAAGATGCCGGCCGGCAAGATCCTCATCAAGGACCGCATCGCCGACCAGACCTTCCAGCAGCTGCTGCTCCGCCCGGACGAGTACTCGGTCATCGCGACCCCGAACCTGAACGGCGACTACCTGTCGGACGCCGCGGTGGCACAGGTCGGCGGCCTCGGCATCGGACCGGGCGCCAACATCGGCGACGGCGTGGCGATCTTCGAGGCGACGCACGGCACGGCCCCGAAATACACGAACAAGGACATGGTCAACCCGGGCTCCCTCATCCTCTCCGGCGTGATGATGCTCGAGCACATGGGCTGGCAGGAAGCCGCGGACCTGATCATCAAGGGCCTCGAGGCGACCATCGCCGCGAAGACGGTGACCTACGACTTCGAGCGCCAGATGACGGGTGCCACGAAGATCAAGTGCTCCGAGTTCGGCCAGGCGATCGTCAAGAACATGGGCGGCGTCGCGGTCAACGCGTAAAGCTCGCTCCTCGAAAGGGGCCGGCGCTCGAAAGAGCGCCGGCCTTCTTTTTTGCGGGGGGATCTACGGGAATAGATAATCACTCTTCCCGGGACGAGTGATTATCCATGAGAATAGTTCGCGAAAAACGGTAGAATCTTCACCGTGAGCAAGCCTTACCTCTCGGCGCTGATCCCCGTCTACAACGAAGAGGAGAACCTCGCCGCGCTCGGCGAGGAGGTCTCCTCGGCGCTCAACGCCCTCGGCAAGCCCTACGAGGTCATCCTCGTCGACGACGGCTCCAAGGACCGCTCCTACGAGGAGCTGCTCAAGCTCGTCGAGAAATACCCGTCCTTCAAGACGGTCCGCCTCGGACGCAACGCCGGCCAGACCGCCGCGATGCTCGCCGGCATCCAGCACGCCTCGGGCGAGCTGATCGTCTGCCTCGACGCTGACATGCAGAACGACGCGCGCGACGTCCCCAAGCTCATCGCCAAGCTCAACGAGGGCTACGACTGCGTGTCCGGCTGGCGCAAGGACCGCCAGGACCGCTTCCTGGACCGGAAGCTGCCCTCCATCATCGCCAACAACTTCATCTCCTACGTGACCGGCGTGCACCTGCACGACTACGGCTGCACGCTCAAGCTGTACCGGGCCCAGTACCTCAAGCCGCTGCGCCTGTACGGCGAGATGCACCGCTTCGTGCCGGCGCTCGCCGGCTTCCTCGGCGCGCGCGTGGCCGAGGTCCCGGTCAACCACCGCGCCCGAACGCGCGGCGTCTCCAAGTACGGCATCTCGCGAACCTTCAAGGTCCTGCTCGACCTCATGACGGTCAAGTTCATGGACTCCTACCTCGGCAAGCCGATCTACCTGTTCGGCGGCGGAGGGGTGCTGATGGGCCTGCTCGGCGTGGCCTTCGGCCTCGACACCTTGTACAAGAAGTTCTACCTGGGCATCTTCGTCAAGGACCAGCCCCTGTTCCAGGTCGCGATCTTCTGCCTGCTCATCGGCTTCCAGATGGTGCTCATCGGCCTCCTGGCCGAGATCCTCGTGCGCATCTACTACGACCTCAAAGACATGAGGCCGTACTTCGTCCGCGAGACCGCGGGCTTTTAACACATGGCCACAGCACTTAAGAGTGCGGCTACAGCGACCCGCCCCGCCCGCGCCTCTCAGAAGAAGCGATTCGGCAAGTACTACACGCCTCAGGCGGTAAGCGACATTCTCTCTGAATGGGGAATTCGAGAGATCAACGATCGCGTGCTCGAACCCAGCTTCGGCGGATGCGGCTTCTTAGCTTCAGCACAGAGCCGCTTCATGAAACTCGGCTCCAACAGCCCTCTTCAAGGAATATATGGGAGCGATCTTGATCCAAATGCATTCGCCATCCTGCGCCGAACGCTGCCAACAGGGAAATATTCATCTCATTTCATTCGTTCCGATTTTCTAGCCTTAGAGCCGAACAGATTTGATGGACGGACTTTCAATTTAATTTTCGGCAATCCGCCGTATGTCTCCAGACACAACATGTCGAAGGCCCAACGGAAAAGGATTGCAGATCTGTCTGGCAAGCAGAAGTACACAGTATCCGCAACGGCATCGCTCTGGGCATACTTCGTAGAACATGGCCTTCGATTCCTTGCACCGGGCGGGAGAATCGCCTGGGTTCTCCCCGGCAGCGTTATTCATGCAGATTATGCGGTTATCCTGAGGAAAACTCTTGAGCAATCTTTTGCAAGGATCGCACTAATCACGCTGAAAGAAAGACTTTTCCATCATGCTGGCACGGATGAGAACACAATCATTCTTTTGGCAACCGATTTCAAAACAGGAGATCTCCCTGGGGCGATTCAACCCCTCTTTGCCAATTCCGTAGATTCCCTTCGAACGGTCATTTCCAGATGGGAAAAAAGAAAATACGCGCCCCCATCAACTTCTACGCGAAAGTCACTGTCCTCAAATCTCACGATCAAACAGAACGACACTTTAGCAGCACTTGGAGAATTTGCAAAACCCCTGGGCGACTGCTGTAAAATTAGAATTGGCATAGTGACGGGGAATAATCGTTTTTTTATTAAGTCTGAGTCCGAACGGGAGGAGTGCGGGATTCCTAACGGCGCCGTCGTACATACGGTTTCCAAGTCGTCGATGATTCAAGGATTACGTGTTAAGACGACCGATCTTAAACGCTTCCAACGCTTGGGATTAAAATGCCTTCTCGTTGGCGGAACAAATACACCCAAACATCTGAAGATTCGCCTTAAGCCCTATTTTGCCACCTATCCAAAACAATCACTCCAGGCCAACTCCACATTCAAAAAAAGAGAGGATTGGACTGAAATAGATAATTCGAATTTGCCGGATGCCTTTGTTCGATATATGAACCAAGACGGACCACTTCTTGCGTTGAATTCCGCTGCAACGAACTGCACCAACACTCTTTACCAGATATTTTTCAAATCAGGCACAACCCTCTTAGCTCAAAAGCTAATTGCCATTTCACTAGCCTCAAGCTACAGCCAAGCACGCGCAGAAATCGAAGGGCGCCGCTATGGGGGAGGACTACTCAAGCATGAGCCGAGTGAACTGGCGCGCATAGGCTTACTCCTTCCTGACCATTTAGAAGCCAAAACCATCCAGAGGACATTTGACTTGGTCGATAGCGCCCTTCGAGAAGGTGATGAAGATAAGGCGCGGCTACTCGCAGATGCTCTAGTCCTGGCGCCCGTCTGTGAGCAATCTGGCAGGGACATCACGGAGATACAAGCAATCCTTCTGAAGTTGCGCAGCCAACGCGTCGGCCGAGCAAAGAGACCAACCTAAAATGGAAAATCGCGAGGCGGTTCTTCGAAGAAAACTTAAGGACTCTCTTAACAGCAAGACGCTCAATTTCGATGAATTTCTAGAGTTGAGCCGAGAGCTCATCACCTATGACAACGACGTGGTACGATTCCGCGTTGATGCCGGACTTATTACGCGTCTTGGGCGCGAGCTTGTCGGAAAAAAAGAGACAGCTGTTTCAGAACTCGTTAAGAATGCATATGATGCGGACGCCCGACGTGTCACCATTACATTTGATTCAACGGAACGGAAGGGCGGGCGCCTTGTAATTGCTGATGATGGAGATGGGATGTCTCGCGAACAACTCATCCGTGGTTTCATGCGTTTATCGACAAGCGAAAAGATTTTAAATCCGCGATCCCCACGATACGGACGCGCTAGGGCGGGCCGCAAAGGAATCGGGAGATTTGCCGCGCAGCGTCTCGGGGGGAAGCTAACTCTTTGGACACAGCCCCGGGATGGCGCTAACAGTTTCCAAGTTTCCTTTGATTGGACTCGATTCAGCGGTGTCGATCTCGAGACGGTATCCAACTCTCTGTCGTTGGGGCCAAAATCAAACAATGCGGGGACTGTACTCACAATTATTGACCTCGCAGATGAGTGGTCAAGGGAAGAAATTCTTGAAGTTTACGATGATCTCCTAGAACTCCTTCAGCCCGAAAAGCTGCGACCGGAAACGACTCATTCAAAGGGAGACCCGGGCTTTAAAGTCTCCGTTGTAATTAGAAATAAAAAAGGCAGCGAGATAATCAGCCCGGATAGGGAAGATATTACTGATCATTCCCTCGCGGTCATTGAAGGGTTCGTCACAAATACGGGGGAAGGCGTTTGGAGCATTGATTCAGACATCCTAAAATTACATACAGATGGGCGACTTGGTCCTGACCGAGAGAAACCCGATTCTCGCTACAAGAACCTACGCGGCGTATATTTTAAGGCGTATTACTTCATATATGCACCCGAATATCTCGCGCGACGGCAAGGCCATGTTAAAGCCTATGTTCAGAAGCACGGGGGCATTAAAGTCTACAGAAATGGATTCCGTGTTCGTCCGTATGGAGACCCGAATAACGACTGGCTAGCTCTAGACCTCTCGTCGCGCACAAGAGGCGTTCTTCCTCCGCATGCCAACACCAATTTTATTGGGTTTGTCGATCTCCTTGATCAGGAAGGCAAGACCTTCGAAGAGACCTCAAGCCGTGAAGGACTAATTAATAATCCTGCATACACGGAACTTGTTGATTACATCCTCCGATCGCTCGTCACCGGCATTCAGCGAGTTGCAGAAATTCGAGGCCGAAAGCAGACCGCCAGCCAAAAAGGGTGGCAACGTTCGGGGCCCGCCCGACTCGAGTATATCTCGAAACGATTAATCGGTTTGGCGAAGGAACTCGAACAAGGGAAGGCCAGCTCTGGAGTGGCGCAGCAGGTGCGACTGCTCTCCCAAAATCTAACAGAAGAAGGGCGCCAGCAAGAAGCGCTTCTCGAAGAATTAGCTATGCTCCGCATCCTGTCGAGCTTGGGGCTGGCAATTGGGGAGTTTACGCATGAAATTCGACACTATCTCCCAGCGCTTCAAGCCGATTTGAAATTTTTCAAGAAGGCGATGGCTGGGAACGAAAACGCTGAGCGAATTATTCCTCGAATGTCAGCGAATTTTAGGACGCTTCTTGATTACTCTTCATACTTCGATCGCGCCGTGTCGGCCAATGTTGCACGCGAACTGCGCCCTCAGGCAATACAAGATGTTGTGGGGACATTCGTTTCGTTCGCAAAACCTATTGCGCTCAGAGCTTCGATCATTGTATCTGACGAAATAGAAGAAGAGAATCTCTTCACTCGTCCCATGCATCCCTCTGAATGGGCTTCCATTTTGTTCAACTTGTTCACTAATTCAAAAAAGGCAATCAAGCGGGCGCAGCGTCCAGGCAAAATTCTCATACGTGGCGGCAAATCGCGCGGATATGTCTTTCTGGAATTTTCCGACAACGGTGACGGTATTGCGGAGGGGAACAGGGACCGAATTTTTAACGCATTTTTCACGACCTCTGAACCCGCCAAATTACTTTCCGCGGATTCAGAGGAGCTTCTGGGCACGGGACTCGGCCTGAAAGTGGTATCTGACATTGTGACGTCCGCTGGCGGGAATATAAAGATTGTCGATCCACCCGTCGGATACAATACCTGCTTTCGAGTCGAGATTCCCGCCGCCTCCAAGGATGACATGAATGCCGCAGTATAAATTTGTTTATCTCGACGATAAAGATCTCCCATCGATAGAACCATTGGCGGAAGCACTGGAACGCGAGCTCGAAGGAGAGCGCGAATCGTTGAAAGTGAAGCCTGAGAATCCGCGGCCAGAATTTGGCCAACAACTAAAGGCTCTTTCAGAAGAGCGCATCGACGGGCTAATTCTCGATCTTAGACTCGATGAAACCCCAGGCACATTCGGCCAGGCAAACTACAGGGGTTTGGCTCTTGCTCAGGAGATTCGCACCCGAGCCACCGAGGACAAAGCATATGCCTTTCCGCTTCTGCTCGTTTCATCACAGCTGAATCTCACTAAATCATTTTCTTCGGATCGCACTGGCCACGATGTCGTTGATCGCTACTACATAAAAGAAAAGGTCGCAGACGATTCCGAACAAATGGCTCGCGAAATGGTTGCGCTTGTCAAAGGCTATTCCTCGATTAGACGGATTGCCGATACAGACTTCCATTGGGACAGACTGCTGGGAATTACTGCCAAAACTACAGATTATCTGCACAGCAGAATGTTTGAGGAATTCGAATCTCTCGCGGTTCGCCCTCCTGCCCACGAGATTTCTCAATTTATTTTAAAGCAGCTGATTGACACCTCGGGCCCACTAATTGATGACGCGACTGCACTGGCGCGACTCGGCATTGCGCCAGATTCACCTGCGACTGATATTCTGTTGGATCGTCTTACGACTTTCTGCGGTTACAATGGTTTTTTTTCGAGTGCAACCAAAAGGTGGTGGGCGAAAGGGATTGAACGCTTCTGGCTTCAAAAATCTAAGTCCAAAGTTCCGCTACGTGCCGTAAAGGCTGAGGATCGGGTTCAAATTTTGAAAAAGGCACTGAGACTCCCGGAGCTATTGGCTAGCCCTCCCATCGATAAGGGCTATTCAACGAACTACTGGACTATCTGCCGAGGATACAAGCGCCCACTCGATCCTATAGATGGTGTTCTAATGGCTAGTGCAGAGCCCAAGCCCTGGCAGGAGCCATCTTATCTTTCACGAAAGGCCGCGAAACTTCGCGTAGGTCGAGAACTCGGTTTAAAACCAAAGGAAATCGAAGTGTTCCGGACAACGTCAGGCTAATCAGTGGCTGCAGTCAACCTTGAGCCTTTTCGTCAACAGCGCGCCCGCGATATTGAAACCCTAGCCAGCATTCTGGAGCGGGAATTGATTTGCCTTGATACCTCTTCGCTCCGGAGCGCAGCTGAGCAGTGCCGGAGAAATCTACCCGCCGGAAAAACTAGCTGGGGGTACGATGTCGCGCCCTTTCGCTTCACATTTTCTGCGCCTAAGAATACTCATCCTCCTGGCTTGCAACAATGTGATTGGATTATCGGAGTTTCAGTGCAAGCAGTTTGCGAAACACGCGCTTTAACCAGCCGGCTCACCCACATTGATTTTCAGCTTTCTGCGCGCGCAGAAGATGGCACCGGCAGTCCTTTCCATTGTGCCTGGCACCTAGATCGACATCCTCCAGGAACCCCTTCTACCGTAGGGGTACATCCTGGCTATCACTTCCAACACGGCGGAAACAAAGTCGATGCGACTTTATTCGGAAATCTTCTCTTGTTCGATGCCCCACGACTGCCGCATCCACCTCTCGATGCGATTTTGTCAGTGGATTTTTTGCTTTCGAATTTCAACCACCCCGAATGGTATCGATTACGCCAGTCATCTCCCGAATATCTACGCCTAGTTGTGGATTCCCAAGAGCGTTTCTGGAAACCGTATGTTTCTTCGCTTCACAAATGGTGGGATCACCCAACCGCTGCTCAACGCGCCGAAGCATCTTTAATTTGGCCCCAATTGATTTGCTGAATTGGACTAAAACACTCTTCCAGGGCCTATCAAGTATAGGCTGAATGCCTCAGGCGCCCATTCGAGAAACCCTATAGAATTACGGGGATGCCCCGCTCCCCAAAGGCGCTCCGCCGCCTGAGCGCCCTCCTCTCCCTATTCCTCGCCCTCCCGGCGAGCGCCGCCCTCGTCGTCCGCCCCGGCCCCACGGCCCTCGGCGCCTCCGCCGTCGCCGGCGCCCCCGCCGCCTCCTTCACGGCCCAGGTGCCGCAGTGGACCGCGGCCTTCGGCTCCTTCCTCTCGGCCCCGTCTCCCGACGCCGCCTCCGTCCGTGCCGTCGCCCGACTCCTCGCCGACGCCCCGCCCGGCGACCCCGCCTTGGCGCCGCTGGCCCAGGCCCTACAAAAGGCCGTCGCCCCGCTGATCGCCAAGCCGATCCACGCCAAGTCCACCCGCCAAGACCTCGAAGCCGCCGACCTCAAGTTCGAGGTCCTGAACTATCCGGCCGTCCGCGCCTTGCTGAGCGAGGAGCAGCAAAGCAAGGTCGGCGCCGTCTCCTGGACGCTGAGCCGGAACCTCTGGACGAAGGACAACGACCACTGGGTCGCCCGCCGCCGCGCCCTCGACAAGACCATCGCGGCGATCGTCCGCGAGCTCGAAGCCGAACGCCCCGCCGCCGTCGACGACCCCGCTCCCTCCGCCGGACCGGGCCCCGACCTCGCCGTCGAGGTCCTGACGGGCGACATCACCGACGCGAGGGCCGACGCCGTCCTGACCACGGTCCAGCGCAAGAAGCTGTGCGAGGGCGGCGTCAACGCCGCGGTCGGCGCGGCCAACCCCTGCTTCGCCGCCCAGCTGGCGAAGGCGCCCAGGCTCGCCGACGGGAAGACGCTGCTCGCGCGAGGCGACGGCAAGGGGCCGATCGACGCCGTCCTGTTCGTCGGCGACCGCTACGAAAAGCCGCTCTCCGACATCGTCCTCGAGGGCCTCAAGGCCGCGGACCGGGAGGGCCTCAAGTCCATCGCCGTGCCCGCTTTGCGCACCGGCTCCGTGTTCGGCGCCGTCGAGAGGACCTACCTGGAGGTCGCCGCCGAGATCCGGCGCGGCGTCGAGCGCTTCCTCGCCGGGGCGCGGACCTCGCTCGAGCGCATCTCCTTCGTCGTCCGCAAGGACGAGAAGCTCGCGGCCTCGCTTCAGAACGCCTTCAACGAGCGCACCGAGCGCGAGCGCTCGCTGCGCACCGACCTGCGCGAGGCCAAGCTGTCGGGGAAGGGCTTCGTCCTGGCGCCGCGGGAGACGATAGTCGAGAACCGCGAATCGCCGGTGTACGGGAGCCTGCTCGAGCCGTGGAGCCTCAAGCACCTGCTCGTCCCGCACAAGCCCGTGAAGATCGGCGAGATCGAGGACAAAGCGGCGTTCTCCAGGCCCGTGACCTCGGTGTTGAACATGCCGGTGAAGATGCCCGGAAGCGAGATCAAAATTCCCGAGGAGCTGGCCCAGTTCCGGGAGTTTTTACAGAAGATCATCGATCACGAGAAGGCGGTGAACCCCGACTTCGACGAGTTCTACATGTACCTGACGGTGGACCAGCACGCCGTCAAGGCGGGGACCACGCATCGCCGGCCGGGAGTGCACATCGACGGCGTGCAGGGCGCGCGGTACAAAGTGAAGCTGCCGCCGGAGCACCTGTACTCGGCGAGCGACAGCCTCGGCACCGTGTTCTACGACCAGCCCTTCGACCTGACCGCCCTCGATCCCGCCAAGCAGCACGTCCACGCCGAGCTCGAGCGCCAGGCGAAGGAGACCAACGCGCGCGCCACGCCCGACTTCGACATCGCCTTCTGGGACTCGTACTCGGTGCATCGCGCCGACGTCGCGAAGGCGGACTTCGTCCGCACTTTCATACGCGTCGAGTTCAGCAAGAAACAGTACGACAGCGAGGGGGACACCCACAACCCGCTGTTCGAGTACGACTGGAAGCCGGTGGCGCGGCCGATCCCGGCGGAGCTCGACGACCGGCCGCTGCCGCCGGGGGGATTCACCGCGGGGTACGACCCGGAGCTGAAGGACCTCGAGCCGGGGCAGCCGCACACGGTGAAGGACCTGCCGAAATGGGTGAACGACAACATCGGCCCGGCGAACGGGAAGAGATATTTCCTGGTCGAAGGGGACTCCACGGAATCGCGGCGGACGCTGGAAACGGATGGATGGACCTTGCGGGAGCCTAACGCGAAGGAGACCGGATTCCATCAGGTCTATGACGCGACGACGCCGAACGGCGAAGCGGTGAATCTCATCCTCGGCGTCAACGGCGCCAGCCGCGTCATCCACCTGCAGAGCTTCCTGAAGCTCGCGGGGGTACCGGCCTCGGACGTCTTCACCCGGCGCGGGTTCCGCTCGTGGAAGCCGGAGTATAAGGCGGCGTTCGAGGCGCTGGGGCACGTCCCCGACCTCGTCGTGTACGGCCTGACGCGGCCGGCGGTGCGGTCCTTGATCGAGGAGACGCCGGAGATGGCGGGGTTCTGGCGAGACTTCAACGCCAAAAAGAGCGAGCCCGCGCCGTCGAACGACATCTCGCGCCGGCCGATGAAGGTGATCGAGCTCGAGGACGGGCGCAAGGTCTGGTTCTTCATGCCCCTGTTCGGGGAGCTGGCGGGGGACTTGATGGAGGCCGTGCTGGAGCACGGGGCGAAGAAGGTGGCGGTGATGAGCGCGGCGGGCTCCCTCGATCCTGAGGCGGACCTCGGCGACTGGTTCGAGCCGAAGGCCGGCTCGCACCTGACCATGCCGACCTCCAACACGCAGACCATGGCCTGGGTCGCGGAGATGACCGCGCGCGGCGTGCGCACCGTGGACATGGAGCACGCGCACATCGTCAACGCCTTCGCCGCCCATCCCGGCGCCGCGCTGACGATCGATTACCTGGTCTCCGACGTGATGACCGGCCCCAAGCGCACCGACCTCACCGAGACGCGCATCGGCACGATCGCGGGATTGGCGGAGAAGGCCGCGGGCATCGTCGCCCGCGCGCTCGGCCTTCCGCCGCGCGCCCTGCGCGCGCGGTCGGCCGAGAACGTTTCGTTTCCGTCAATTTAATCCGGCATCGAAATCGAGTATACTCCGCGCACATGGGAAAATTTTTCGCGCTCGTCATCGCCGTCTTCACCGTCGTCTGGCTCGCGCCGATGTGCGCGAACCTCCCGTCCGACCTGTCCACGCTCTCCGCGCCCGCCGCTCCCGCCGCTACGGCCGCGCCCGTCGTCTCCACCGTGACGGCGCCCGCCCCGCTCCCGGAGCCGAAGCCCGAGTCCGCGGCCGCGGCCGCGCCCGCGGCGGTCCCGCCGTCGCCCGTGACCATCTCCACCTACCGCTCCCGCTCGATGTTCCCCGTGGAGGGGGAGAGCTACGTCGTCTCGGTCCTCCGCAAGAACCACGCCGAGGTCCGCGCCGAGGGCGTGCGTCTGACCGTGGCGGCCCGCGTGAAGGGCGAGGTCATGGAGCGCGCCGAGAGCGGCCCGGCTCAGACCCTCGCGCCCGGGACGACCTCCTACTTCGGGCTCCCCGTCACCACCGAGGTCTTCAACTACCTTCTCGACGGCCCCGAGGACAAGCGCAACTGGCTCGAATGGGTGCTGACCTACCGCCTCGCGAGCGACCCGCCCGGGGAGAAGCGCTGCTTCGGCCTGCGCGCCCTGCCGCGCCGTCGCGAGCCGTCGGGCCTCGCCTGGGTCCAGCTCGGCCAGACGCGCAAGTGCGAGCCTCCCGCCCCCTGACCGGCGTTTAGTGCTGTAATACTCCCGGCCCCCCGCGCGAATACCCAGTGACGGCGCTGACGGGGGTCACATGCCGACAGAGATGAGCGACAAGCCGACCGCGGAATTCGCCGAGTTCTACGCCTCCTGGTTCGACCGGGTCTACAACTACGCGCGCGGCCGCACCGGCTCCGCGACGCGGGCCGACGAGATCGCGGCCGACACCTTCGAGAGGGCCTTCCGGGCCTGGGGCAAGTTCGACGCCAAGAGGGGGGACCGGCGGACCTGGCTGTTCACCATCGCCTTCCGCTCCGTGGCCGACCACTTCCGCGCCGAGAAGCGGGGCGTGTGGTCGAGCCTCGAGCTGATCGAGCCGGCCGACGCGGCCAAGGGTCCGGCCAAGGAAGCCGAGGCGGCCGACGAGAAGCGGCTTTTGACACAGGCCCTCGACGGGCTCGAGGACGAGGCGCGCGAGGTGGTCTCGCTGCGCTTCTTCTCGGGGATGACGAACCGCGCGATCGGCGACCTGCTCGGGCTGTCCGAGTCGAATGTCGCCGTGATCCTGTTCCGGTCGATTAGAAAGCTGCGCAAGAATTTTCCCGCGCTGGAGGCCTGATCATGGACGAAATCATGGAAGCCGAGCGTTTCAGCACCGAGCTGGACAAGATCCTGTCGGGGCGCCCCGTCGCGGCCGACCTCGACCCCGAGCTCGCCAAGGACCTCGCCTTCGCGGCGAAGCTCTCGGCGCTCGACTACAGCAAGGAGAGCCGGAGCAAGCACCCGGCCAAGGCGAAGATCCTGGCCAAGGCCGAGGAAGGCCGCCTGCGGGCGATGCTGCGCCGCGTGGGGGTGCGCCCTCTCGTGCTCGCGGCGGCGTCCCTGGCGCTGATCCTCGCGCCGTTCTTGATGAGCTGGATCGCCTCGGACCGCGGAGAGCGGACCTTCCTCGCTCTTTTCGCGCCTCGGCCGACGATGTCGGCCGACGCGTCCACCCAAGGGTTCGGATCGGGGAATAATTATTTCGGCTCCGGGAGCTCCCCGTACGAGAGCGGGAACAACAATATCGCCGCCGGAGGAGCGATCGGCGGAGCCGGCGACGGTGGATTGAATCTCGCGAGAACGGCTCCAGCTTTCCGCGGCGCGGGCGCGAGAGCGCCCGGCGGCCTCGATGACGCGTTCTCGCGGACGGGGAGCGCGTTGAGCGGCCTGAACACGTCGGCCTCCGAGCAGATCCCCATGAGCGCCCAGCCGCTGCCGGCCGACCGCGAGGGCTACGCCTTCGTCCAGGAGAACCCGTTCCAGAAGGTCGCGGACCATCCGCTCTCGACCTTCTCCATCGACGTGGACGCGGCGTCCTACTCGAACGCGCGGCGCTTCCTCAACGGCGGATCCATGCCCCCGGAGGACGCGGTGCGCATCGAGGAGTTCATCAACTACTTCAAGTACTCCTACCCCGAGCCGCAGGGGGAGCATCCGTTCTCGATCACGACCGAGGTCGCGGCCTGTCCCTGGAACGGGACGCACAAGCTCGTCCGCGTCGGGCTCAAGGCGAAGTCGATCGCCAAGGAGAACCTGCCGCCGAACAACCTGGTCTTCCTCATCGACAGCTCCGGCTCGATGGCGGGGGCCGACCGCCTGGGCCTCGTCCAGGCGGGCCTGCGCCTGCTCGTCGAGCAGCTGCGCAAGGAGGACCGCATCTCCATCGTGACCTACGCCGGCTCGGCGGGGCTCGTCCTGCCGTCGACCTCGGGAGCGAGGAAGGCGGACATCCTCGCGGCGCTCGACCGGCTCTCGGCCGGCGGCTCGACCGCGGGCGGCGCCGGCATCCAGCTCGCCTACAAGGTCGCGGCGGAGAACTTCATCAAGAAGGGGAACAACCGCGTCATCCTCGCCACCGACGGGGACTTCAACGTCGGCGTCACCAGCGACGGGGAGCTCACGCGCCTCATCGAGGAGAAGCGGGAGAACGGAGTGTTCCTGACCGTCCTCGGCGTCGGCACCGGCAACTACCAGGACGCGAAGATGGAGCAACTGGCCGACAAGGGCAACGGCAACTACGCCTACCTCGACGACATCATGGAGGCGCAGAAGGTCCTGGTCAAGGAGATGGGCGGGACCTTGCTGACGCTCGCCAAGGACGTGAAGCTGCAGGTCGAGTTCAACCCGGCGCGCGTCTCGTCGTACAAGCTGATCGGCTACGAGAACCGGGTGCTCGCCGCCCAGGACTTCAACGACGACAAGAAGGACGCGGGCGAGCTCGGGGCGGGGCACACGGTGACCGCGCTGTACGAGGTCGTGCCCGTCGGAGCGAAGGACGACGCCCTGCCGACCGTGGACCCGCTCAAGTACCAGGCGCCGGCGGCGCCGGCGCCCGGGGCCTCGGACAGCAAGGAGCTCCTGACGGTCAAGTTCCGCTACAAGAAGCCCAACGAGACGAAGAGCCTCCTGCTCTCGCGCCCGCTGGCCGACGAGGACCGGGCTTGGGAGCAGGCGTCGCCGGACTTCAAGTTCGCGGCCTCGGCCGCGGGGTTCGGGATGATGCTGCGCCACTCGAAGACCAAGGGCTCCCTGACCTACGACGAGGTCCGGGCGATGGCCCAGGAAGGCCTCGGCAAGGACGAGGACGGCTACCGCTCGGAGATGGTGCGGCTGATCGCCAAGGCCAAGCTCCTCGACTCGAAAGAGCGCTAGCCGAATTGTTGCATAAGCGTAAGGACCCGCGCTCGCGCGGGTCCTTGCCTTTTATGACCGAATCGCGGCTTCCAAGTCACGCTCCGCAATGTCGAAAAGCCGTCCGATTTGTTATCCTAATCCATCGTCTTCTAGAGAGGAATATCACATGAGCGTCGCCGAGAGCCTTGGAGCCGGGTTGGACCTGGACACGCGCAAGATGGTCTTGGAGACCATCCGCGAGTACGGCGTGAAGAATTTTCCTCACTCCAAGCTCATCAAGCTCGACGAGGAGAACCACTTCCCGACGAAGGAGATGACGGACCTCT